>Ga0123352_10001954_pt1 | contig 28148 bp, 18 predicted proteins | sample TergutLab28metaG_FD_89700 | JGI IMG/M metagenome (GOLD analysis project Ga0123352, IMG submission 89700) | Labiotermes labralis P1 segment gut microbial communities from Petit-Saut dam, French Guiana - Lab288 P1 | ecosystem: Host-associated > Arthropoda: Insects > Digestive system > Gut ... | reverse complement strand
TAAAACTCGGTGTGTTTTGCTACATTTTGACAGTTCAAAACGTTGTGTATGTCCTCTGTATAAATTTCTATACGCTTTCAAAGTTGTAAAGCTCTTTTTGAAACACCCTGTATATATATATATCAATGGTTTCTAAACAGGCTTAGCTAAAATCACATTCAGGCATTCATTCAAACTGTTACGTGTTCATACGCGGTAATTTGGTGTTGGTTCGATGATCATTGTCCATTTTCCCCGAACCCCACCCCACGGGCGCTGCTGCGTCATATCTGTTGTTGCGCTGCCACATTCTCACGCGCAAACCACGTCATATCAACTTGTAAAGCACAGACTAAACAATTTCAGATTCAAATCTTCTGGGATGTGACGTTGTGTAGTTTGGCCAGTGGATCCCAAAGTATCCAATAATCATAAGACAGGCGACTTCAACCCGGTCCACCCTACGAAGTAACAGAGGAATAAACGTACACCCGTTAACTTCGGTGTTAGTCAGATGGCAGAGGTTAATTTCACCTCTCACATACTTCATCTCCGCTACACATTCAATAGAAAATAGAGCAGGTTGTGACGATTTTATAGGCAAAAGATAAAGGTGAAGGTAAAGCAATCCCTATACAGGAGGCTAAGGCTCCCAGATTTCAAGACACGAAAGTAGCAAGGTTGTCAGCCCTTCGCCTCGGCCTTCTTTACCCAACAGAAAAAAATTCCATGGTACCCATTTCTGTTACAAGCTGAGTCAACACCAGGGACATAGCGAGGCCGGAAGGAAATGAAAAATGCAAATGACACAAACGGGAATCGAGGCCGCAACCTTCCGGCTTGTAGCGCCGCGCCTCAACGAACTGCGCTATCGCGTGCCCCCCCCCCTCCTTCCCCCTACGCAATTTTATAGGAGGAACATATTTTTCCAGGGAAAGGGTTCGAATCCCCGATCGTCCTCCCCGTAGCCTAGTCACTGTACCGACCATTCTAGCTTGCCCATTTTCGAAGAATCGCGGTATCTTCGTAACTTCCGCACCTCCTCTCCGACACGCCATCACACTTATAAAATAAACACCGCTTACATCACCCCTAATATCGTAATAACCAATGAGGCACCGCAGGGTTCCTCAGTCTTCATCGACTGTCCGAAATTCTTCTCTCGAAATAGGCCAACCACATCGCACAGAAATTTCTGTGAAAATATATAAAAGGTAAAGGTAAAGTGCACTCTTGTACATGCACACACACACACACACATACACACGATAGGAATACTCTGGACGAGGGATCAGCCCAACTCAACACTCACAACAGACTAACATCCATGCCTCCTTCGGGATTCGAATCTTAGAAAAATGCTCGTCATTTGTTAAGTGTTTTTTTTTAATGTAGTATAACATGCTGGCCGCACTTTCTGTTTGTTGGCAGTAATAGCTGGAATCCCGATTTTGGCACTACCAAAATCCGGATTCCAGCTATTACTGCCAACAAACCGAAAGCGCGGCCAGCATGTTATACTATATTAAAAAAACACTTAACAAAAGACGAGCATTTTTCTAAGATCTAATCCCAAGCACTTCAACGACATGAGTGCCGTGGTGTTAGTGCTGCTCCCACCTCTCAAATTCTCACGCCCATGATAGTAGGAGAGCACCGTTTCTTTAAGATCCAGTTTAATATCATCTGCACGTCTATGCCTACATCCCCCAAGAACTCTCTACCTATCAATTCGGCATGAACACCAAAGGCGAGTACCACAAGAATGGTCTCACCTGCACCTTAACACTGACCAAATGGTTCCATGAGCAGTCGCTGCAATTGAAGAGTGCGTTATCATGCAGTGGCTGGAGTAACGGGCTACTGGACGCTAGCAGCGAGTCAACTTATACAGGGATACGCGGATAGGTAGACAAAACAAACACATACTTTCTGCTACCTAACGTACAGAGTAAGTCCGCCCGACAGTTCCCCTATTCACCGGTTGAAAACTATCACATGACTTATACAAATGTATGTATCCGACTCTGCAGACTGAGTATTGCTGGGTTAGTCGGACCGCACCTTTGCACAACGTGGTGGCGCTCCAACTACGACTACAAATCCATTACCACATCGCATTATAGAAACATTTAATGAACCGCTGCGCTACAGCCCTTGGTGTGTGTTTTTTTTTTGTTTTGCTGACCGTGCATCTCAGTATAATCTTAGTAATTAACCAACTCAATGCACAAATTCTTGTTTTATAATAAGTTTATTATATGCCTCTACATGTTTCGAGCACTAAATAATGTTTATTACAGGAGTTATGAACACTGGTTAATCAAACGATAATCTTACGGCAACAGTTTTCGCGAACAGCTAGTTTTTTCATAGCCTGGAGTATGACAATGAGGAGGTCGTAATACCGAAGGGGGGGGGGGAGGTACCAAATATGCTTGCTGCAGTAATCTCTACTTCTCAAAACATGGGTTCTTACCTTAGCACATCATTCTTATTCCATTCAATGCCTCACATGACAAGCATGTGCATGCCATGTACACTTGCACGCCTTAAATGTGGGCAGTCCGTGAAGAACAGTGTTTTTGATCGATTAATAGCAGGCGCCACATAATACTCCGTGCTTTATAACTGCAATCAACTAACCTGACACACCTCTACTACCTCCTGTAGATAAGTTCAACTAGAGCGACTGATATTAGTTCTTTGCGCAGTGCCATATGATCGCGATCGGGCTCTACTACTACTACTACTCGCTCGGAAGTACGAGACGCTTGTGCCAGGGCAGAGGATCACTGCTATTTTTTCGTGATTTCCTGCACAACGGCATTGTGATTTTGAGGTTCCCTATTCGAATGTGACAACAGGCTAGCAATTGCGCATGAAAAAAAAAACACGTAGCACACATGAATTTTTCAGAGTTCTGCCATGCGTCTCGAAAACGCTACCATAATTATGACGCCTCATGTACACCTACATCACTTTGGGTTTCTGATTTCGAAAATTTTAAACTCTATTTTTGTTACACGTTTTCCAACCTGTTCTAACACAAACACTGTACATTTTGCCCGCAGGGCGTACTTGTGTAATGAGTACTGTGTTATGGGATGTGTACACCCGGGGCCAGCTAACATTTCTGGGAACAAAAATAAATCTTAGAACTATACCCAAGAGAAGTCATGAAATGACAATACAGCAGCAATGTAACGCTCGACATACATGTTTGACATAAACTGTGCAGTAAATCAGCCTGTTCGGGTCTCCAAGCAGGAGCACAAAGTGAGTACCCTTAAATCAGCCCTAGAGACGAAACGCAATCTAGCAGAAATTTACCAATTTTTTTCGGAGAAGCGTGCTAAGCTGCATCTAGTGGGTGATTACCCTTGACGTTTCTGCCACCGTCGTAACAACCTCAAACGTCACATAAAATTTATGGGTTTCGTATGATTCTGAGAAGTGAGTCTACTTTCCGAAACATCAACCAGTCTTTGTAACAACAAAAGTATGTCTTTTGAGAGCTAGATCTCGCATTCTTAAATAGAGAGCGACTTCAGACATGTGTGGCTGCAACCAGCACTTCCGTGCGCATGCCTATAGTTAAATGAAAACTGCTGCACAAAACATAAAAAAGGGAGAGTCGTGTGATAGTTAACAAGATAGCGTGCGTGACGTAGGACCAGAAACCGACTCTCCCTCCTCTTTTGGGGTCGCAAAAAACACGAAAGCAACGCCGGAAACACCCGAAGTATCACTTTAACCAGAGTTCGGGCAACTTTGCTCCTCTTTACAACAAACTCACATCCTTTTATTCCGATTGGTTGACCCATGACGCAACCGAGCTGTGATTGGTCGGCAATGAGCCCAGAATTTTCCTATTGGTACGGGAAGTCCCCCTCCAAGTCCATCAATGCATACTACTGGTTGGCTGGCCTAATGTGACACTCTGGCGCAAATACATTTCATATGAATTACAAGTACAGAGAGAGAGATAGAGAGAGAAAGAGAGAGACGATGCGGGTGGGGAGAAAATTACCAATGTCATTTATAGATAAATTGGGCGTTTACATCGGCTCTCCCTCCCGCAGACACAATATGACATACGCTAGCAAAGAACAGACATATTTTTCTAGTCCATTCCTTTCGCGGTGTTGGGATTAAGTTTGATTTGTGAGCGTACTGTTAGCTTTCGATCGCTGAAAAGTTCCTGAAATCTTGCGCATGTTGCCTGCAGTTGCGTGTGTTGTGTTTGTGACTCCTGTTACAACGGCAGGCACTAACATACTCAGCACCATGTAGTTTTCCAGACCGTACATACAACTTGAGACCTTGTGAGTTGGATATAAAGCGTTCATAACATTTCGAACTGAGTGTTGTACACAAATTTTATTCCAATGCACATTACTTTTTATATTTCATTCGGTTACTTCTAAGAGGCCTATAGTGACTTCAATTACAGTTTTAACGGACACATAACGGGAAAACTGCCTCCACTCTTAGAAAAAATGGTATACGACTAAACCCCCTATGAAGAACCAAGAATGTGTGATTTTCCCAATGGCATTTGTGTTATCAAATATTGTTTTCCGACGATTCCTCTACCTCGCTCTTTCAAGACCTCTCAAACTACCGTCTTGCATGCCTAGCTAGTTGTGCTCCTTTTACCAGTATGAACAAAACAGCAATTTTTGTTGTTGTCGATGGTGAGGGGGGGGGGGCGGCAAGAACTTTTCCATTTGAAAACTGACATGAACTAAATCACATTAACTTTCGCATCAGCGGGTATATATTCCAGGAAATGGTTCGCCATTTTAATATGCAGAATTGCATATCATTTGATCCAGTTCAAACGGCAGTTCTACAATACTCAAAACAGTACATTGCGGAGCGTCACCTCCGTCAAAATCTGGTATATAAATAACGTCACACAACTCTGCTGACATTATTTTAGGTCTGTGTAGGCGATGAATCTATTTCACAATCCTGTGCATCAGTTACGTTACACATACGAGAAAAATTCGAGCATTCCATTTCCGGTCAGCTCCCTACCCACTCATACGAACAGGTCGAGCTTTCCAGCCCTTATGGGTTTGCTTTATTCGAAAACTTAGTGGTACGCAAGCGGGAGGGGACACAGGGGGATTTGGAATGCGTTCGTAGGAGTGGGAATACGGGGGAGGGGTTAGGAAGGGGGGTAGAGAACCAACCAAGACATAATAAAAACCACACAGAAATCTCGTCTACTGGTTGGAAGGCACACACCGAATTGTTATAGCAGCACAGTATTCCTTTTTGACACCAACCGAACGCTTCTACGTTAGAACTGGTCGGAGTAAAGTTGAAGTGCGTCGGAACAGGCCTTGGGCTTGGCCATGTAACATTCGCCGTCAGCGGAGCAGGAGTGTACGGGGAAGTGACCACGGGAAAATCACACACACACTTTGTTCGAATAGAGAATTCCTACGTCACGAAACCAACACTGAATCCCATCACAAAGTCCACTGAAATTACACACGGTCTTGCAGTCCACTTGTGAACCCCATGCAAGCAGTTTTCCCAGTGAAAATTTGATCAGCAAAATAATGTTAGAAAACAGACCACTCACCCGTCATGTAGCGTGCCTATCTCCTACGGGGCTCTCACGTTTCATTCCAGGGATTCCGTGGCCCCGATTGGGTGGATGACGTCATCGCTAGGAGAAGTTCCATTCTCTTGCCGGGTCGTGGTTGTGGCGTTAGTGGTGTTTGGATCGAAGCAAGACCGGAATGCACAAGCGCAAGGGGAAGGGGGTTAGTTGATGGAGTTCAAATTTTCTTTTTAACCTTCATCTGAACGGCGTTTCCTTTAGTGAAGGCAGGTCACATATTTATCATTCCCAAAGCGATTGTTTTACTTTGTAAATTTGTTTCCAGTTTTAGACGAGTCTTTCGATGTTACCTAATTGAAACTGAGGTGACCACAAAAATTATTGCACTGACATGTTTGAAAACAGAGAAGATGCTTAATTCTTAGCATTATGTACAAATTTATAGTGCGCTGTGATAACAGCGCTTTTGGCGTCAAGGCTATAATACATAACATGGCGCGGGTGGATAAGGAAGATGATTAGTATTTTCTTTCATCGCCACGCCTAGTTATTGACTGAGAGGAGAACAAATCTCTTTTCACCCACACTTCTTTGAATTTGATATTTTTACATTATCGTGAAAAAATGTTGAGCAAGAGTGAACTAGGTGGGATGTCGGCATCTCAACGCCAGGGTAACGACTCAACCAATGGGAGACTAGAATGAACTGAGGAAGGAGTGGCTTAGAATTACATGGAATTTACCACCCACCCCTGGTCTTTTAAGCCTGCAACATTCCCCGACCGAACCAGAAGCACGAACGGATAAATGGATCCTCATTTATGCGTACAGTTCGGAAGCATCCTTTAATGGTGTATGTGTGTACAGATTTACATTGCACTTATCGCCATTTTGAATTAGTTGTGTGAATACAAAAAGACAGGAGTATTAACATGTCTCCGCATTTTCATAAAAAAAAGTTGGCAATTTGTGAACCCAGTACTGTGTCGTACATTTTTCGGTCTTCACCACATATTCATCACTTGACATTACGTCGGATCAGAGAGTGCGAAACACGGAGTTGATTCCTCTAGTGTAGTGGGTATTTATGCAGTACTTATAGGGTGAATATTTCATTTGCCTACTGTATTTTTGCAAAATTACACTCATATTTTGTTAACTGCATATGTAATGTGCATGGTAAAGTATGTGGCATAGTGTCCATTTATGACATGACCAGGTGTTTGTTGGGTGTTTATTATACCTCCAAGGAGGCTGTATTAGGTTAGGGTTGCTGCTTAGTGGGGCCAGTACCACTTGCTTCCCTTTTCAGTTTTGTGTTTGGTATGGACCAATGCATACACCACATGCACACACTCAAGGTTCATGATCTCCTATATTTTAAGTGTATGCTACACCTTTGATACAAAGTAATTATAGCAGTAAATGATGCACAGAATGGTCAGCGTCACAACTAACACCTTTAAAACCTGAACAAGAAATGCATTTGAATACTTTCCTCTTTGTCAAATCAGAATCTGAATGTATATGTTGCCATCAGGAATAGCACTTGGTATATTAATGAATATTAACAGTGTTGGAACATTATTACTGTAACACTTTTATCAGTACCAGTTTCGTATATTTCATCCAAACTGTCACTTTCACTCTTATTTGGATATTTCACATTCATATCACTAGCAACACAACTGTGACATCCCACCATTGTGTATGATGTGGAATCACTAATTATAATTGTTGTCATTACACTCAATATCATTGCAGTTACAGAACACCGATCTCTCATTGAATCAGTTCTCCCACTAAAGCTAACATTTACAATGCAGTTATTTGAGAACAACCCAAAACATGTTCAGCCACTGAAGCAAGAGATAAAGAAGTTACTCCTACTGAGTGGGGCAACACAGATGAACAGCAGCCTCAACACACCAACGGTTTTTTATAATTCTGACAACTGACAGCAGCTGGAAAAGTGTTTGGAACATAAATCAAGTGCCGATTAACCTAGGCAGATATAAAAAACATTCTAAAGATGCAGGTATGCATGTGATATAAACTAAATTAAATGACTCATTTGTTATAATTTCTTTTTGCATGGCATGACAGCTCCTAGTGGGCCGGGGCCATCTCACTGTCAAGGCTTCATTATTACTTTGACACGCCACACTCGGTAGACTCCTCTGGACGAGTGATCAGCCCGACACTGAGACCTCTACCCAACAACACACAACACTTACAGAGACAGACAGCTATGCCCCTAGCAGGATTTGTACTTGAAATCACAGCAAGTGAGCGGCTGCAGACCCACACCTTAGACGGCGCGACCACTGGGATCGGCAGTTTGTTATAATGGCTTGTTTAACACGGACAGCTTACGTGCTTATGCGAATCCATGGTATTTGTTGTAGACCGTATTTCAAAATCACAATTTACAATATTTTTATGTGTAAAATAACTAACAAATCAGAACACTTTTTTTTCTCCCCACTATTCACATACTGTATATGGTTAACTCGTAACGTGCACAAACCTACTGTGGCCACCTTTCCTATGTGAGGCATTTGTAGGTTGGGAACTGTTCCGGTGATGAAGGAACGCTTGCTTATGGATATAGTGGTCAGCTTAGCTAAAATGTTGGTGGCCCTTGTGATCTATAAATATTAATAAATTAAATTCAGAAGGAGAACCAAATTATGTAGTTTCCTGTTCTTGTGCACTGAAAGATACTCTGAAAAACTTTACTGGTATTATGACTATAACACCAGTAAATTTTTTACACTTTTACACCGAATAGTTCTTGTTATTTAAATATCCAGTCATGATGTAATGTGGCATCTATACGATTATCAAAGAGTGTCTACATGTACACACACACACTCTCTCTCTCTCTCTCTCTCTCTCAACTGTTAATGTTTAGTAATTGCTGTACACAGACTAATTAATCACCTCTTTGTTTTAACTTAATTATTAGCGAAGTTGGCAGGATTTCAAATGGGTGCTCGTGTAGTGTCTTCAAACAAACATACATGTGGGCTGTGTGGCTTGCAGTGGAGTGAGGGGTCCGTGTCCCATGTGGTTTGGGGCTGCTAGTGCTGTGTGGACTGCCCTAAATTCTTTTTTTTTCCATCCCAAGCATGTCCTGTTACATGATTCCTCGGAACTGAAGCTCTAATAAGAGTCACTGGTTATGGAGAAGAATGAAACGATGGTCACGTTTCTGTTCCTTTCTTTTTTGTGGTTTTTGGGCCCCTGGAACATGGGAACTTGCTTCTAGGTTCTGAAACAAATCTGAAGAAGTTACTAAATTAATCTTTGGCGGCTATAAGGTGTTCTGGGCTCACACTTGAGACTTCTCAGCCTTACAGTACAGTTATTATAAGTGGGGATTCCTTGACTGAGACAAACATTTTCAGCCAGATTATGATTAATTAAGATAGCTAACTATAAATATAATAAGTGTTTTTTAATTGTGAGATGTCACAAATGACTGTATATTTTTTGCGTATGCTTTTACCTTTACTTTTACAAGTTCTATACAACAGCCGATGATGGTCAAGACACGGACCAAAACATGTGATGATGGTCCAGCATGGACCAAAACATGTACCTACACCATCATAAACATGCAGTTGTGTTAAACTGAAAATACAAAAGCTTATTTATTAATAACTGAAGTGATGCCTATATTTTTATGTTTATGAACAGTGACACCAAATATCCTTATTGTGAACTGCCAGAGATGCCAGAACATCACACCATAAATGAAATACTAAACAAAGGTGTTTGGTCACCTTATTTATTGAGAGAAAATTGAACTACTGATAATCATAGTTATTCCTTTCATTAAATTTGGGTATACAAATCACATCCAACCACTTCAATCTGTACATTTACTGAGTGACATGTTGCAAGTGATATACCTTTAAGGGGTGCCACACACACACACACACATATTGTAGTGCTCCATCAAAGGTCCTAAACAGTGTGAGGTGTTTTCAAGCAGTCTAGTGTGCATCCACCATGTTTCATTTCTACTGGTAAATTATACCATTATTTATAATTATTAATATGGGGGCTGCCTGGAGTGAACATGCCACTAACTTACAAATCAGAACATGTTGGTTCTGCACTGTTGCATCTACCTACAATACTCTTCCTGAATGTCACTCCCTCAGGGTTAAAATTACCAACATTCTGAATTGTGTAAGATGATTTTGATATTATTAATTTTGTGCATTTTGACTGAATTACATTGTTCATTCATGACACCAACAAATGCATCTTTGATATGCAGACTACCAACACAATCCTATACTGCTCCTACATGTTTCAACATCACACCATCTGCAGTTCTTTTTACATAGAACTTGCTACACATCCATAAGGGATCTAAGATAAATTACATGTTTGTATACACAGAAGAACTACAACACAGCAACATGCACCTTTTTAACCATATTTAATGACAATACTGTAATAAATAGCACTGTTTTATTGTGTTAATATGTTTTGTTTTTAAAGATACTGATTTGATCACAGTTTATGAAACCACATGGTTTACATTAGCTGCCAGAATACTCTTAATATGAATTACTTTTGTAACCTGTTATATTTTAGTAAGCTGCCCAAGGATGGTGTGATGCTGCCGACACATGTAGGAGCGATATAAGACCATACTTGTATATATCAAAGGTGCATTTGTTGGTGTCATGGATGGACAGCTGAATGTATAAGACCATATTTATTCAATAATCTGCAAGGTTCGTCTCTTATTACGCTTGCCTGCACAGCCTTTATGTACCTAAATTTTTTTCAAATACATAATGGTTGTCACATGGCACATCATTAAAGTTTTGTTTTGAAGTAACATACCAAATACAGATGCATTTAAAACACAGTCAAGTGAACCCTAAAACTCCTCAACTTGTAGCACACATGAAACAACAAAGACTCAACAAACCACTAAAATCAGTAGTGAACTACATAATGCCCCATTCATATAAAGTGGGAACTATGATATCTATAGACCATATAATGGGCAGAGCTATACCTCCATTCTCCCAGATGCCTTCATACAAAGTAGCAGCCCTTTGCAAAATGCTAACAACAAAATCTTGATCTTCAGCACTCAAACAAGTATAATACTGACCTACAGAATGATGCCATTCAGTGTCACCAGTATTTATACAGATGTCACTGGAAATATCATACAGAAACACAAAACAGGATCACAGCTACATAATATATTGTAATCAGGGCACAAATGGCACTATCTTTATCGTTGCACCGTGCATTTCCTAGAGTCATTTAATTGGCACACCAACTAATGCACATACATAAAATTTTTACGTTAAAACATTTAAAATCGCTCCAACATGTTTCGATCCTAAGATCATCTTCAGGGAGCTACTTTGTTCCTTGCTAAAGTCACATTTTTAAAAACACTCACCGATTAATTTCCTTATATTAACAGGGTGCTGTGGCAGCATGCTGACACAGCACCCTGTTAATATAAGGCAGCACACAAAATTTTAGTTTCACTGTTCTCATTGTATACAGCCAGATATTAATATGAAATCATGCTAGAAATCTGTCATAAGCTGACACACTATATGCATAGCACATCCACCCACCTTTATGAACATAACAAATGGCTTTTAATTACACGTTTAACAGAATTCACAGGTTACCAATTATACAGACAGGGATGAAAAAAGAAATTTCAGAAATAAAATGAATAGCACAGTCAATACTTACTATATTGAGAAAACTCAGCTATACACAAAATGACCACAGACAATCAGAGGTGGGTTAATATTAAGTTACTTCAAGAGGAACACTGAATTTTAATCAAGGCATTTAAAACACCAACTTGGAGTACTCTTTTAAAGGCAACAAAAGAACACAAAATTTTAGCTAAAGAACGTGACAGATTCTATTACAATGGGATATATCAACTAAGATACTTAATCTGCATTGAGATCTGTGTATGTCTGACAAAATAAATGTTCCCAGTCATGCTAAACATATTTTAGATCCAGGACATGAATATGGATATATGTAATGGAAGGTCTACATGTGACACACACATGCACATTTTGTTTAGTAGAGCGACTGATAAAAACTGGAATATCAGTAACATGAGACTGGGCCTATACAACGACCTAGCAGACTAATGTCAAGGAAGTGGCACACAGACGTTAGCATCAGTCACACCTGTCTATGAAAGAATGTTCTTCCTGTGCTGCAATGTATTTTGGGTTAAGAAGGAAAGATTACAACTGCAGTCCCATGAACACTAGCGCTTACACATGAATGGTACAATTCACCACACATTTCTGCTGTGGTGACAGAACAATACATGTAGCACAAAAGTAACTGCTACATGCAACCTTACTACATTGTTAGTTTGTGTTTGAGCTATCATTAACGGTACTATATTAGTTTCTTATCAAACAGCTATGAAGAGCAAAATTAAAACTGACTGGAACAGAATACATATCTGTATCAAAGTTGCTGTATGGGTGTTATGATTATTAAGACACATACTGCAAAATCTGAGGTTCTAACAGCAGCACTGCTTGACATTTATGCTGTGTAGTTTGGTAAATAATTCTGGGTTTTTCGAAGGATCACAATTCCTTTGTCTTCACAGTCAAGCATTCCAAGAACAGCAGCCATTCAAGATGGTGTACATTATACAGGTATGTGTGATAAGGGTAATGAGAGGACAGAGAGGGTGGTGAGCCACTGGGGTTGTTTGTGGGGCCTCAATTATAGGCTGGGATATTTGTAGCACAGGCTGGAAGTTCAGAATGAAGGTGGGTGGTGGGAGAGTAGTGAATGGTTGATGCTGTGAAATGCAAAAATTGTGTACCTTAATGGGGACACATAGTATACACACACACCATATACACCCTCAGCATTTCAGAGTGTTGATAATTCAACACTACTCACCCACCCATCTCCAGAACATTGTTGTGTATCGTAACGTTCACTCTGGACACCAGCCTGCGCTACAAATATCCCAGCCAGCACTAGGTTACTACTGAATAGGTGACATGTGACAGATACCAGTTGCTTGCCAACTGTTAGGTAGGAACAACATGGAAAGAAGGGTATCAAGCAGTCTGAGTTTTAACCCAAGTCAAGGAAACATCATCTGTTATTACTTGTAATAGACAAGTAAGTAAAGACCCCCATCCAACACATACATGGAGCAAGTAATATGCTCCAATTAATGTAGTTACAAATGAACCCCCCTAAAAAACAGTTCTCCTCCCACAGCTGCAGGAAATACTCTGCTCAAGAAACAGGTTTTTCATCTGCAAGAATGATTGGTTCAATGCTACATGGATAAATTATGTAAATGGTACTTTTCCTTTTACACTGCTGTCACTTCTCTGTATCTGGAATTGATGGTGTTTGGGGTTTTCCTAAGTTGGAAGCATAATCCTGCTGGCTATGTTGCTAGTTTGCATTATGGTTTGGTTTATGGTACACAGGACACATGGATACATGGTGTGCTTTGTATTTTATGCTATATTCTAGTGTAAAATAGTTTATTCTTAAATTTATGGCTGCTTGTAATATGTGCATTACTTCAAGATTATCCCTATTTTTCCAAAATGTATCAAGTCAGTTGTCTAAGTGCAGTGAGGAACAAACATATGTTTTATTCTGACCACTGGGAAAATAAACCATGTTTTAAAAATTGAACTGATGCAATATCATCCATCTCTGGATAACACTAGAATATCAACTGTTTTTTTTGTATGCAAGACATTTCCACCTACATTTTTTCAAAAACTACTATTCTCTAATGCAGTTCATTTTGGAAAATCCTCTTCACTTGTGCTATTAACAACATAAGTATTAGAGCTACACTTTATTTCTTTTTATTTTGCAGATAAGGCAACCTAATGACAATGGTGTGACAAATGGGGGGGATTCACTCACACATGAAATAACAAGCACAAGCATGTGCTGACATATGTATGCAGGTATCCAGGTATGATTTACTAGTGTGGAGGGGTAAGAGGAAAACAAAATGGTGTAATATGCTATTGCCTTAATATAGCCACCTCCATTGTCTCATCCTCAGAGACTCTATATGGCAACCATTTGATCTTGCCTGCTCTACACTAACCAATATGAGAAACACACTGTAACTATACTCAGATGGTCAAAGAAATATTGTCATATTACACAGAATGCATGCAATGCACATATTTAAAAAATAAAAACATAATGGAAAGAGATGAATAATACACGTGGCAAGAGTGAAACAGACGCACAGAAATTACGAAAATTAGTACACTTCTACAGCTTAAAACAATTGGGCATAACAACTAAGCTCTTACATGCACATTAAAAAGTACAGATAATTTAACTATGAAGTCTACTGTTACTTATTTAAACATGTGCAACAAATTAGATTAGACCTTTAAAAAAGTAATAACCAGTAAGACCATAAAAGGCTATAGTCTCCTCTAATGCTTGACTAAGAAATACCATCAGAAACTGCACCACCAACAATACTACTTACTATTAATACTGACAAGCATTGATCACCCTGGTGTCTGCTGACAAAGCTACTGGTAGGGTGTGCGAGGATTCACGTTGATCATCTCTGTGGTGCTGCCAACACAATTATCAACATTTTCCTCAATAGTGCCTTTAATACACAACTCAGTCATCTAGAAAAATGTGCATGTCAGATGACTTTGTCCTACTCGTATAAGAATATGAAGTGAATAGCCATACAGCAACTGAAGGAAATATGAAAATATCCAATAATCCTGGTCAGGCTATACACTTTCACGAATTAATAGAATATGGCACACTATAGCAACAAACAGATCAACCCTTTATAAATATATATACATTTGCAAATCTTTTAACTTCTAAGTGCATGTCTTAAGCAACTTTAATTTTTCACTAATACTGCAATTAAATAAAAACCCAAAGAAAACTTCTGTGTGGCCATTTTTTTTTTAATTTGACAAACAGTTTAGCTAATAAAAGATGCATACTCTTTGAATTCATGAATAATTTTAAGACACTGTATTATTTTAAATCTACAGAAAAACACCTTCACAAAAGTACAAACTACCAACTAATGCTGTGTAACATACCAGCCAAGCAAAGACCTCAACTACACTGTGGCAAAAGCCTAAAATCTCACACAGCTCAGCTTACATATTCATACTGCAGCATGAATTAATGTCGGGAAACTGTGAGCAAGTTGAAACAACAGTATAGACAGGTCTCATTTTACGGCAGGGAATATGTTCCTGAAAAAATGTCATGCACTCGAACACAAAATTCCAATTTAAAACAGTGTATTACCTGGGGATTAGGGGATTGACAGCCTCATCCTGTATAGTGTAGTATGACTATATCAATAAGTGGACATACTGCATTGATCTGCAGAATATATATATATATATCTCCTGTATATAAAATATATATACATTTATGTACTATATATATATATATATATATATATATATTTATTTATTTAATCCAATACAATAAAAATGTATGAGACTCACAATCATTACTTTTGGTACTGTTGATCCCGATACGACTGTGGTAGTCTTGCTACACAAACACTTTAGTTCCTGACTTGGCACTTTAATTCTACCAGCATTATCACAAATTGTATGTATGCTGATATAAGCATACCTAACATTACAGCATATGTCCAAAAATCCGTTAACCTTTTTCAAGTCAGCTAATTACATCTAATTTCCCTTACATACTGACTGTCTTTCGCTGTTTTTTCACTTGCATTGCACTAGATGGTGCAGATTTACATTTGTCACTCATTTTCATACCAAAAGCCAATGACCATGAGGGGGGAATTACACGAGTCATATGCTTATATCACCAACATAATCAATCCATACATGTGACTGATCAAATGAATGTGACATCATTTGTTGCTAGCCTCCAAGCGTGGCCACATTGTGTCCGTGCCCAATCATGTTAGATCAAAAATTACCATGTATTGACTGTGCCAAAATGCATTAAACTGAACATTATTGCAAAAATTCGAAAAGTGGTTTAAATTTAAGTTGCATTAAGGGGAAATCATGCAAAAAGAAATCATATAAAAAGAGACCTGCCAATACTTATTTACTTTTAATTATAATGTAGAATTTTGGGTAACTCACCTCTTGCCGCATTTGATGTGTATGAACAGAAAAATTATACCAAGCAGTAGGCAGACACAGCCAACCACAATGTATGCAATGCCAAGGAATGGGTTCTTGCCACCCAGAAGGGATGTAGTGGACAAAATCATCCTCTTTGTACCTTCAAACTTGGTAACCATATAAGCTAAAAGAGACACATCATGATATAGGTTTACAAAACTGCAGTTAGTATACTTCTGTAGCATGGCTGAAAGTAAACTGAAGTGTAACCGTCCAAAGGAACACAATTTGAAAAAATCAAACATCTTAAATGATTACATGTCCAACAACTCTGCTGCTGGCTTACAAATCAGGCTAGCCATTTTTTGCAACACACTAGCAATCTGCAGTACACTACTGTAAAGAAATGAGTGGAAAATGATCTGCAGACATCCCATCATACACCGTCTAGTAACAAAGGAAGGAAACCATGTGCTTAAGGTCTGTTTTGATAGAAATAGTTTGCCTTGCCACAATGTATTAATAGCCACTGAAGGTTAGAATGGCATATTTTTTCACAGTTTTACTGTGCACCTTGATATTATCACGTCTTTATTTATTTATCAGAATGCACAACTAGATTATTCTAGAAATGTTAAAACTTACATTAAAATGCTCCTACATGTTTCGGTTTAACAAACCATCATCAGGGAGCTTACTGTCATGCTTTGCGAAAGTTATGATTATTAAAATAGTTAGTTAAAAACGTCGTTATGAATCAGTTCCGCATGTGTGGCTGCATATTTATCCAGTCCTTATTGGTGTGTGTACAGTGCACAGTGCAGAGTGAGACTATGCACTGTGCACTGTACACACACCAATAAGGACTGGATAAATATGTAGCCACACATATGGAACTGATTCATAACAAAATTTTTAACTATTTTAATAATCATAACTTTAGCAAAGCACGACAATAAGCTCCCTGGTGATGGTTTGTTAAACCGAAACATGTAGGAGCATTTTAATGTATATTTTAATGTAAGTTTCAGCATTTCTAGAACAATCTAGTTGTTCATTCTGTTGCATAACTAAAGACGTTAGAATGGCAGTGTAGCCAAGGCATCAGTATGTTACTAACCTCAGCCAGGAAAGCCGAGGAGATAATCAAAGCAGTCCCATGAACAATGGGTATTATGTAAAGAGTAGACATAAGCAAATGCATTCCAATACATACATCAGTACCTTTTATATTCAGCAATGAAGCATAATAATACAACTACTTACTTCTCAACAAGACTCATAGTTACAGAGTATTATAAACAGAGATTACAAGGTGCTTGTTTTATCTGGATTTTGTCAGTGGTAATTTTCTGGTGTCTATCTTATTTCATGGTACTTGGCTGACTCAATGAGCTGACAGTTGCATCGTCTGTATTCACTGAGTCAGCCTTCAGTCGCAAAGGAAATATCATCAAACATTATGCACTTCTGTACAATCTATAGACCAAATACTGATCCTACAACAAATGTCATTGCATATTCAGATGAAAGTTTTTGAAGCACCTGCTACAGATATGGGAGCACTGTGAAAATATGTGAACATATTTCAAGCAACAGGTTTTATTCTATATAGGTAGAGAACAGGCAGAAGACATTCTAAATAAGGAAAAACCAGATGAAACTGGTGATAGTATGGAGACATCTCCAAGGGAGTTGTTGGTTCCACTTGCAGAGCAAATGGCTGTGTCAGCATTATGAGCATAAATTGCAACAAAATCACTGCACTTTTATACATGTAAGACAACTGTGGTTCACAAATTCCAAAACACACATAAAAAAGCAAGAAGTTTATGGTGTTTTTGAAGGTATTTGTTATACAAAATGTGTTAAATTTTGAATTTAATTAAAGATCATAACATCATAGGAAACATATTCTGAATGTTTTATTTCAGTGCGTCTTGCAGTGCACAATTTTTAGTACCATATGCTTTAACATGTCCACAAATAAAAAAAGCACACAAACTATTCGGTCCATTTTTATGAATTCTATGCCCTGCTGACAGAGTGTTTTTGGTGACAAAGTAATGAGCAGGGGGACTGTGGTCTCCTCATTCACCAGATCAAAACCTATGAAATGTTTTTACCTGTGGAGCAAGTTATAAACATAAACTGTAGCTATGTTAATAATCCTCACACTAAAGACAATCTGAAGGTATTCAGGGTGTAGTGCCTTCAATTTTAGCAACAGAAAACCATTCCTAGCACCTTCTTTAAATATGGCAAGTGAAAACCAAACAATTACAGGGCACTGATCTACAATCCGTGCATCCCAACTGAAAGCAAATGGTACACTTCCTGCCATCCAGCGAAACTGTGTGTGTAGTGACCAATGACATGGACCCTGTACTGTATATAATTTTGTCTGAAATTATGTTTGTATAAGAGTACTACACATATCTTATTAGCAGCTGTATGATTTGCTCCATAATACACAAACATGTATCTTCTACAAACACACAATGTGATACAACAGACTTACAGTACTTCACAAACAGTGTGTAGTTTCCCTTAGGAAGACCATCTGTGAAGCCAGGTGTGGTGTGGTCAACCCGACGATACAGTTTACGAAAAGTTGGTAGTGCAGCTGTTCGCATCCATACAATTAGATCTTCATTCTGGAAGCCATTGTTATCTCTGTTGTCTGGATCCAGTTCCCATACATTTTTCCTCCAAGAGTTTGGTCTTGCAAAACGTTTGAAAACTGTAACAAGTAAAAATGTTCGAGATTTAGATCCCATCATATTTATTCTGAAACTAAATATTCTGATTTATGACACAGAAATCCATTTCAAACTTTACTTATTTAAAAAAGATACATTCAAATACACACACACACACACACAGAGCATTGAATAACAAATACTTTCAATATAGATCTATTACAAGTTCATAATGTGCCTTTAAACATCTTTCATAAGACAAATATACTTAATACATAGTCCTAATAATCTATGTTTGTCGTTAAGTCTCAAAAAAAAAAAGTTATGTTAATGTTATTCATATGCATAAATTTCCTGTCTGTATACATCTGCTGTTCTGTGCTTGACTTGTTTCTTTGCTTGTTAACTATAGCCATATCTTTTGTGCTTTTGTTGTTACACAGTGGTTTTGTCCTGTCTGTATTACACATCATTCATGTACTTGACTTGGAATCAGTTTGTTTTGATTCCAAACATTTATACTATATATTATGCTTGACATGTTCTATATCCTATTTATTGTTATTGTGGATTCATGGAATGTAAATAAAATATCAATATCAATACCTTTGTGGGCAATGCCAAATACGCAATGTGTTTTGGTCAGCCACAATCAAAACTAAGCACAAGGGTATCATCATGGAGCAGTCTATGTGGGATATGTGGTAGATAAGCAGGCAATGGGACAGGCTCTTCCTCAGTACTTTCATCACTCCTTGTCAATCATCATTCCAACACTGTACCATATTTATGCTCATTCATCTGCCATCAACATTATACACTCTATGTACTGATAGCAAAACACAACAAACCAGACAAAAGTTGCTCCTCTTCTGTAACAGTGAGGATGAACCTTTTAGCTCTGCAGTGAATGTATCTACAATCTGACGATAATTTTTCATTTCTAGACTATGAAACTGACTCTCAAAGCGGACTTTCCATGCACAAAGGTTAACTTAAGATACCAATTTCATTTATGTGACACTACTGTCCATGAAGTGATTTAAACTAGGAGAAATGTTCACAATTTCACTTTCCATCTTCCTCAGCCAGTCAAAATTTCAAATAAATGATTTCAGTATCTCATAGAGCTCTAGAATATCACTATCACAATCTTGCAGTGAAGTAATTGAATGTTCAGCTTTTGAAATGCAACAGTATATCCAGAAGTCTTTGGACTGAGTTGATAACAATGGTGTTCTTTGATTGCTTTGCTTTCTGCATGTCTCTATACACCTGCCGCATAGTTCCATAACAGCCTCCAGCTCATACCTAAATCTATGAAATGGTTGACCTCAAAGAAATTCCTGACCAAGTCTCCTTTCTTCAGAGCTCAGGCAACTCCACAGGAGCATTAAAATCTTTATTTTCTGCTTCACCTGCACTGTCAGCTGTTCAAGGTATTCTTCAGTGAAATCAGCAGCATGACAGTCAAGAAACTGTTGGATATATATATCAGCTCCTAAATGTTTCTGTGCAAAATCTTTCAGCTGTATATACAAGGCCCATTATAGCTTTTTGGGGACGGGATCATGATAACTTACAAAGGAAATTTTTGCACTTGATATAACACTGGCCTTAACACATTCCTTGATCTTGTCTTGACTTTTCTTGATGAACTGAAATGTCACTCTGCTCACACCATAATCACACCCAACTACAGCAATTCTCATTCTCCTGTCCAACTTATCTAACACAATTTCTCTAATAAAGACATCACATTCCCTCTCGTTTTATGCTTCGGCCCTTCATCAGCACATGCGCCGGCCTTTCCAGTCATTATTACAATATAAGGGCAACCATTATTTCTAACAACTGTATGTATAGTCACAGCACATTCATAATTGTAAAATATCCAGGTAACTAATGATTAAGAGAGGGGGGCAGGTGTTGCCTCCTGTGTATTACTAGGCAAGTGCAACTACAAATAAGCAAGGGAACTACATTGTGATGCATGACATTTGTCAAAATAATTCTTCCATGAGTTAAGTACATTTTTGATATGCAGACCTGTGAACAAGACTGTATGTAAAACTCACCGTCAGACAAGTTTCCAGGAGGGTTTCGGAATTTTATCTCCTTGTCAGATGGCCATGCAATTTCTGTGTTCACTAATTTCACTTCTTTCATGTGATTTGTACTGTCTGTGAAGTTAATACTAAGTTCATCTGTAATGACAAACACACATCACAAATTAAATAAACCCTTTTTAGGTGGAATTACTATATATTCTATAGTTCATTAGGCGGTTCATTACAATATGTAACAAAACTATATCCTGCTCAAGCTCTGTGGCATGACGATAACAAAATAACTGAGTGGGAAAAAATGTCATTTGTGCACCACACATATTAAAGTACCCACTTTATAACAATGCACATCACAAATGAAGTCCCATTCTCCACTTGGATACTTGCACATTTATGGGCACATGGAATTTATGACATCACTGACAACTGTCCAACATGATTTAAAAAATTCTGCATTTCCATCCCAAAGAGATTTTCCTCTCAACCTCAATGAGGTATATGTCTAGATTATTTAATATGCACTCCCTTGGTTTACAGGAATTCACACTCTCAAGAATAAGGCTAGTTGTGATATTTCCAGATACTTTTCTGTTGTAATGCATAGAAGGAAAGAAACAGATTCACATTTGGTTAATGTTTAAAAACTTGGAACTTGAAATGAAATTTGCAGTTAAGATACAAATTTGGTTGAGAAAGTTGCATGCATTAACAACAGGAAGACTGTATATGCAAATTCCTTAGTAACAGCACATTCCTTTCGTGTCTGCATTTGCTGCTGCTAAGTGAACTCTCTAACCTTTAATAGTGCTGAGTTATGGATTTTATGAACTGGTATACCGACCTGTAAGACCGACAAGAGTATCTTTTGTGATCAAAGTTTGAACGACAGGATATGCAAAACACGGTGCTCTGGGCTAGGACTCAAGATGAGCCCTACGCTCCAGACTTCTTACCAGGCGAGTGGTGTGTAATACGTCCACAACCCACAGAACATAGAAAACGATTGAGAAGTGTTTGTCCACTTATTTTGCTGTTTCCAAATTTGTGTTATATGAAGAAATTGAATTAATATAAATGATTTGCCTTTATGTTACTAGGTTAGATATGGTAAAGAGAGATTTCAGTTGTGTAGGTCTTAGTTTATTCTTGTATGTAATCACGTAGATATTTTACAGAATATATATTTATATATTTTAGTTTGTTAAAACGTAACCCGTGTCTGTCTATGTTTCACTGGGACGTAAGCTGTTATGAAAATTTAGATACAATCAAATCCCAAACATTTCCTTGAATAAGTGATTGACTTATGAGAACACTGGTAAACTTCAACGAGAATTAGACGCACTATATGGATAAGAAATTTTAATGGTTACAATTGTTATTGCACATGTGAAATTCACAATAACTAGTTCAGTAGTTAAATTACGGGAATTATTTTGATATGATACGTGGACAAAGTATACTGTGTACAGAAATGGTTTGTCAGAAACCTGTGTATAATCCAAATTCCAACTGGTGGCAGCGAAATTTGAGATTGCGAAGACCAAAACAACGATAGCAGGACCCCCGCAATCTCACACTATTTAGTACCTACTCGGGTGGGGAGTAGTGCAAGTTAACTATCACCCGGTAGGCACTACACTATAATTCCATCACTAATTAGGATAGGATTACAAATTCTTAACATATTTAGCATTGCTGTTTGCAATGATAATTACCTGTAAGTATGAAGAAACTCATGAACAGAGATGATGAAAGTCACTTATTGGGGGACAAGAATGTTAGGGTAGCCAATGTGCCACACTGTTTTATTATGCACTAGAAATTATCATGAATACTGCATATTTTGGCAACAGCACAAACTTCAAGGTGGTGGGCAGCAGAGATATAGCAGGGTGGCCTAGCAGAGGAGAGATTCTACTAAAGAGCAAATGTGGCTCTACCATAAGCTTGTTTCTCCTCTTTACATCAGTAATTCTGTCCCGAACTTTTCTAGTGTCTTTGATTTATGTTTGTCTAAAACTATAATAACAATTATTTCCCCACCACTTAGTTTTCTGCATCCAGAATGCACTTATTTCAATTTGATGTTTACATGCAACAGGATAATTTCTTTCACGTTTGTCTTGATGCAGCCTACATCATTCTTTAAGCTTTCCTTTTTGAAACTAAAATTCAGTATATAAAATAGGATAAAATAGTCAAACACAGTTGTGTTTGACTATTTTATCCTATTTTATATGATTGTAGTACACAACGGAGATGCCCCAACTTAAAACTAAAATTCAGTACTTTAAGGTACAATACATGGGTTAAATGGAAGATTTCCTTCTAGTATGTCTTACTGTCAAAGATTAGCATATCCAAAGAACTTAACAATAAGACAGCACAGGGCATTAAATTACAGGAATAAACCAAACACACCACTGAACAAAGAGTTGGCAATAGCTCCACAAGGTGCAATAGGTTTCTCCATGTCATTAAAATCAAATGGTGCACAGTCGTATGATGGGTCTCCCAAGTGTCCAAGTAACTGGTTATCATCACGTGATTTGACGTACCGCCGATGGTTCTGGTAGAAGTTTGTCAGTCCATAGTACATGAACACATTACCCTGTATGAAACAGAGTACAAAAGAGTGAACACCTTTCGCTACACAGACATTTATGTTACACTTGAATGTATGAGGCCAAAGAGTTACGATGTTATTCACTGCAAGCAAGGACACTAAACATAAGTACTAATCATTTGTATCTGTGTCAGTGTGACCTCTCTCCCTTTTAAAATTTCCTGCATCTTACGTACACATTTATATCGTCATACAGCATGTTCTGACCATGTAAAATGCAAGCATACACATATGTAGTTAAAACTCAGGTTCTTCCTCAGGCCTCTCCAAATCACAGTTTACTGTTTTTGTCACCATCATAACAATCACCACTAGAAGCAGCACTCTCCATTAACATAGTATATCTCAGGCACTTTAAGTACACAGACATAACCAACCCACCTTGAAGTCTTGCTGTAGCTCAAATGGTATTGTACAATTGCATACCGCATCTATGTCCCGGCTGATTGCATCACTACACCGCATACCATTCTGATTTGTACACTCTGTGTAGTCCACTGTAACCTCCTTTACCTGTGAAAGTGTAATCATCAAATAAGAAACATACAACCTGTACAGCTACCATGATCTAAGTATGCAACCAATAGTCCTTAAAAAGACAAGGTGCTATTATTCTATTCTTTTCAGTCTACTGTCACTACCTATTACTCTGATGATGAAAACACCTAACTTTGGAATACTGTAATTTAAAACATACTTTCCCCTCAGTCACAATATGCAACTATAAACAGCTCCCATCCTTTTCATCCATCCACTTGCCAGTTTAATGTAACAAACAGATCACCACCAAATTTGTCTCATGCAGTGAACTATGACTATGTGACTTGGAACCTTCAAGAGGACCACAGGATCACACAACAAACTTCACCCACAACATGCTCTCAAAATATGGCAACATTCGATGCAATATGATTTTATTTTGTATGTTTCATGCCTGAAACAATGCAACTTGTAACAGTTGACTAAGGGGCAAAAATGAGATCATCAAGGCACAACAAATTAGAGGTTGCAATGTTTAATAGTTAATTTAAAATTATACGGCTTTTCATTTCAATATGTTGCATGCATACACAGAGAGATTCAATTCTTCATTTGTGGCCACATTTTAAAAATTTTATCAGTATAACTGTTACTTGCCTTCTACAATCAAGAATTCTGATGTGGTGTCCTCCACCACTAATGCCTTCTACACAATCACCCTTCGTAACTTTGTTGTCCTGACGCGCTCAGTCTGGTAGGTGATCCTTTTTCGGGAAATGGGTGTGGTTCACCGAATCACATACAGTTTTAATTATTTCTTTTTTACTCGTTGTTTTATTTACTCAATTAATTTTTTTATATAAAATAATGTAGCGCTATATCCAGTAAAACAACTAGATCATTTCTAGGAAACTGACACAGTCACTTCTCTGTACTCCCACTTACACCACAATCGTACGTGACTGAATTTGCACTTGATTGCTAGCATCTGTTGTCCGCTGCTAAAATTTTCTCATTTAAATCTCTCCCCTCCTACCTATCACCAACGGTCCTGAATATACGTTTACAGATTAACTTACAACGCACGCCATGAACCGTCCGTAACTGACGCCAGTAATCCTAAGAAACAACTATACTAAAATGATTGGCTACAGCGTACTTCACACCAAAATAACAAATTATGTGATACACGTTGAGTTCACATTCTGTGACTTCTACGCTAACTTTCTGGATTGCAACCTGCACGGTCTCCAAAGCGCATTTCTAGAAACTTACTACTTCAAGGGTCCCCAGTAATGAAAATTTTACATGTACAGATCATGAGAGCCATAGTCCTCCATTCATCCAATAATAATAGTTCACATGGCCTGAAGGTAATTTTCTGCAACAAGCGCACGTGCTTCAGTAAATATGCATAACTCTTCTTCTTCCATTCATTACTGAAAGAAGGCCGCCCTAGGTTCATTCACTGACTGTTCTGAATAAAACATCTCATAAAATATGAGTTCTATGATTGTTCCAGCTTATACTTTTTTCTAAGTAAAAGTAGATCTGGATACTGGTGACAAAATTTACAATCACAACATATGACTTCTTTAGAATAAAGCAATTTAAATTTAACAAGCAGAACTCTGACATGTAATACTCAATGTGTTGGGTATATGCGACATGTCTGCAAGCTAAGGGAAATTTTACTGGCACCGTCTTCAAATATGGTGAGTAAGAACTTCACATGAACAGCAACACACTGATCTACTGACCTAAGAGACATGGACCCCAGCTCATGGCTAATTTAAATTGTACTGGTCACTGCTATGATGGAAATGGTCTGTATAGCGATCAATAATAAGGGCCCTGTATTTCTGTAACACCTATGTTTTTCAAAATAAAGTTTCTGTCAAACTATAATAACCACTGTAGTTTGTGTGTAACCAGCTCATCACCTTTAATAAAGAATGCACATAAAAATAATGCTAACTTACCTCATCAGAGAAATACAGCAGACCTACACCAACAGGGATAAATGCGATGCCAATCACAAAGAATGTGGGTAAAACAGTGCCAGCTGTTAATATTGGCTGCCACGCTGGTAGCCGCTGCTGCTTGAATGCACTGTCTGTGAAAGCGATAAAACTTCGCTGTTAAATTTTCAACTGAAGTTATTTTATACAATTAACTGTTACCAACACCAAGACACAATGATGGAGCGGAGTCATACGTAGGCTAGCAATAAATTAAGTAGTCAAGAAATTCCCCTGCCTATTATGAAAACAGGTTCATTACTACATTCACAGCGGATTAAAATCCATATTGTGGTCTTACTGATTACAAGGTGTAGTGTGGTAGGTGGATACAAATATTTCAGAAGAACATGATTCCTTCGTTTTTGCGTGGAAAACAAGTCAGGCTGGTTATATAGTCTCAGTTGCATTTGGGTCCACCTTTAAAATTTTTCAACCAAAGTTTTGTAGGAATTTCTCCCATCTCCCGCACATGGCATGTACTCCGCCCAACCCAGTCTCCTTGATCTGAAATTATTACAAGCTCCAAATCATGCAGTACTCTCCAGCTTCCTTTTTTCTCATATGCCCAAATATTCTCCCTTGTATCTTCTTCTCTCACACTCTCCGTTTCCTTCTGTCATATGGAAGTAAAAAAAAGACCCCCAAAGGCATTAAAAAGGGAATGGTTTCATATGATTCCTTTGCACACTTTCCATTTCAAATTCAAGAACAGTTTCTAAAGGCAGCTAAAGTAGCACCATCAGTCTAGTAACTAGGCTACAGGCTGGACAATCCAGGGTTCAAATCCTGACAGGAACTAGATTTGTCTGATATGTCCAGGCTGGCTCTACAGGCCAATCAGCCGCCTATTCAGTATGCAGTAGGGTTCTTTCCTGGGGTTAATGTAGCCAGGGCACAAAGGTGACCATTCACCTCCATCCAGTGCTAATGCTTATAATGAATGGAGCTAAACTTCTACTCTCTCTACATGCCTTCATGGCATGGATGGAGAAAAACTGTACCTTTTACAATTTCTAAGGACTAATAATGACTATTCTATAAGGGAATACATGGCATGAAAGTTAATAAAAGTTTCCAACATAAAATATGAAGGTTGCCAACCGTGAGAACACCAGACTAGGTCACTGATAAGATAGACAGCTGGACAAAATGTCCCATCCTCCCTGCAAGGCATTCCATTCTATGCCTTGCACACAGTGCCTTAATGTCATTAGTAGAATAATAGTAGGCCAACATCAACTACAAACACAATATAGAACAAATGTATGGCAGAAGCACAGTGTGGCATGCACAGAGATGAGATAAAGAATGGCACACTCCTCACAAGAAGCAGAGAATACCTAATGGATAGATTGTCAGGGTTAAAAAGGCACTTAGTAGAGAAACTAGACATCAAATATTCTGAGCTACTGACAGCATCATTCAATAAAACACAATAAATATAATACACAATTGGATTGAACAAAATCATTGGGGAGTGACATGCCTTTCATTACCTTCTTCAGCTACTCCAGATGAATCCCAACTAACAGTCACACCCTTCATAATGTCCATAATCCTTCAAAAAAGAATGTTACATACTACAACATGAACTAATCGGCAGAGTTAAGAACTTCAAAGTGTCGGCAACAGTTCCCATTATCACCCACATAATACTTGTAACGCATGCAGACCTAACAGGAGCATAACAGGACGTTTTTAACCTTCTTCATCTAGCCTTTACACCCTAATCCAGCTGTAGACGGTTGGGGGTCATTATCATTCTAAATACCCATGCCTGCACCTCAGTGGGACATCCGATAAAGAGTTACATTGGAGAGTCATTTACCGTTCGGCCGATATGTGTTAAGTATTATACTCAACAACAACAGAGATTATACGCACATTTTCGCCTTTATTAATGACTGTCAATGTCACAAGGCGTAAGAAGAAAAAAAAAATGGAGACATTAACTGTACATAGCAAGAAAAGTAGAGGTTAACGTCGCATCATTTCGCCACAACTCGGTGTGGGAACCCAGAACAAGACCACCAATTTATCACCAACCGCCGTCACATTCTGAAAATTTATATAAGGAAGATATCTTACCAGAAGGCCTTTTCGATTTGATTGTGTTTTCCAGCACTTCGCTGCTGGTTGCCATTTTCTCTAATCTTAACAGTTCCCTACACAGATTACTACATATGGTTCCCTATGTGTCAATTACGCCACGGATTAGCTGCATATACCGCTGCAGGTACGGGTTAAAGAGGTACGTGGGCTTCAACATGCCACATGACACGTAATGTGCATGGTTGAGTCAATGCTATTACTGCCACACTTGTGATCGAGTACCAAGGTCGGTACCCCCATGGGTGGTACCGCTAGCAGTCTGCGACGCAACGCATTTACTGACAAGGATAACTTATATTCAACTCACGAAATCCACTCTCCCCCCCCCCCCCCCCCCCCCAACAACCCCCCAAACTATTCCTTTAAACAAACAATAACCCCCTTCAAGTCAACAAAAAGGGCATGT
>Ga0123352_10001953_pt1 | contig 28152 bp, 20 predicted proteins | sample TergutLab28metaG_FD_89700 | JGI IMG/M metagenome (GOLD analysis project Ga0123352, IMG submission 89700) | Labiotermes labralis P1 segment gut microbial communities from Petit-Saut dam, French Guiana - Lab288 P1 | ecosystem: Host-associated > Arthropoda: Insects > Digestive system > Gut ... | reverse complement strand
CACTTGGCTCAGGTACCAGTGGTTCTGCTGTGTGTATTTCTGCCTGCCCAACATCCTTAACCCCATGCACATTGAATAACTGGGAGAAATAGTTCCTCCACCTAACCACAATACTGTGGGAGTAGAAATGTCATTGCTATGTACATATTTAAGGACAAGGGGACCGCCGTAGCACAGTGGTTAAGGTGCTGTACTACAAATTCGAAGGTCGCTGGTTCGATCCCAGATGGTGTCATTGGAATTTTTCATTGAAATAAACTCCCTCCGATCGCACTATGGCCCTGGGGTCGACTCAGCCTCTAACAGAAATGAGTACCAGGAGTATTTCCTGGGTCTAAAGGCGGCCGGTGCTTAAGGCTGACAACCTTACCACCATCCTGTGCGGTTGTCATGAAGTCTGGGAACCTTAACTTCCTGGAACCCTCTGGGCTTGTCCAGGCCTGTAACAGGCCTGCTTTACATTTTATGTTTAAGGACAAGGGCTGTAGGACTAGACGTCCTGTTGGCTGAATGAAGAATCTGTGCTCTAATCTAAGCTAGGGAATAAATATGTCCCTTTTCTACCCCTCTGGGGTCAACCTGTTTCCTATCCAATAGTTGGGGACCATTATTCGGGGAGTAAAGCGACTGGGGCGTGTCGATAACATTTTTACTTCCATCTATCGCCGAAACACTGGAGCTATGCCTCCACCAAACGGCGAAGGCTTATAAGGGGCTGCAGTTTCCATCCTGTACCTTTAACCTTTAATCAAGAAAATGTATGGGCGACCTTTCCTACATGCCCGGCAGTTTCTAAACCAACGACATGCCGCATTACTGTGCTGTAGAAGATCAATAATGTTTCGAGGGAAACAAAATCTAACATTCGTGTCGTTCGAGGAAATGGAAAGATTAATTAATTATGCCTCAGTGATGTCACAGTCACGAACGCAATCACGTCTGCTTCTGTTTGGGCAGAGCGGTGTGAATTATTCACTGCCTTAAATAGTCCATGAAGACTATTCTAGTAATGTCTGAAAGGTCAGGCATGAATAAAAAAGCGGAAACTTTTAATTACCACCATTTTCACATAGTGCTAAAGTAATGGAAAAAGTGGGCGACGTAATGTATGGCAATTAGACAACGATAAATTGAACACTTTCAATCGTAAATCTTCAAAATAATGGGAATGGATTTGTACCCTTAGCTGTGACTTGATTCTTTTCCGTACTGTCTTGGTTTAATTACCTACAGCATGCTGGTTACTTGTTACACACCTACCTAACATTAAAAAACTTGCATTTTGATCTGGAGTGTATTTATGTGTTTTGCACGATGCTCTACAATAAAAGCGAAACCCAGAGAAGCGCCAGTAACAGCCCATCTCACGTTTTCTGCCGCATAGGCAGCACCACTTACCTTCACTTCCTACCCTTTTACCGTTTCCAAGCTACGTTTACCAAAATTACGGGCTGGAAATAGTTGGGAACCTACAGGGCCATAAAACTTCCCGTGTTTCCCTGTAATAAATGTAGCGTCTGTCACAGTTCCCTCTTCATTTTCTTGTTCCAATTTTCTCTCTCGCTCGTTTATCACTCGTTTAACAGACTTAACTGAAGATTGTGCCAATGCATACTAAATGGAATACAGTGACTGCAGGTAACTGAAAAGAGCTAGTCCAGAATTTCTCCTTTTTTATTGAACGCGAGGTTTCCTTTCCGTGTTACCAAGAACCCATTATTGTCCCCATTTTTGAGCCAAATAAATCCGATCCGCATTTTCCAAATTCAGTTTTCAGATCATTTTTTAATTGTGATCCATCTACGCCTAAGCCTTGCAAATGATCTCGTCCCTCCACGTTACCGAACTTGAAAACATTAAGTTTCTTAATCACATATGCCTTCCGTGTTACATGACATGTCCATCTCATTCTTGCTGTGAAGACGAGTGCAGATCTTTAAGTCTCTCTTCACATAATTTCTCCAGATTTATTTCGCTTACTCCCCTTTGGTCCAAATATTTTCTTCAACAATGTTCTTGCACACTTTTTCTCATAGCGATGTTTATTCAGTCTGAAAACATAAGTCCGTTACTATACGAAATTACAAGCATCTAGGGACAAAAGAGTCAGTCGCGTTAAAGTAATGGGTGCAACAATATTAACCCTTTGGCCCTGGAACTGGACATTTAAATAGCAGCACATCATTTATGTAAAATGTGAATATTTAGCGAACCAAAAAAGGTAGCGTTATGAAATACACGACATTTTGTTGAGGAATAAATTGAGATTGTTCAACAAGTCTAAAAAAATATAATGAAATATATTTGTTGATTAAATATATAAAAAGCTTTCTCTGGAGAGTAGCGGAACGCCTGTCCTATATACAGGATGCATGGTGTCTAAATGTTAACATAGGATTCACTGTTTTTTTAATTGAAGAGTACGTAAATACGCAAATATTGTCTCAATATACGGCAGTCTGTCAAAAAATAAGTTGCACTCTGAGGGTTTTTTTCTCTTTTAACCGTATAAATAAAAAGAACATTTTGTCTGCGTAATAAAAACCAACTTGATGCACTATTTATCCTCAGTTTATATCGTCAGTCAACTTCTACACGTTTCGGGCATATTTGTATCCCATCATCAGGAGGTATACTGTATGTATACAACAATTTGTACGTGTTGTGCTTTTTGGTTGTCTGTTGGCCGGGTAAGTGGTGCTGGCTATGCAGCAGAAAACCGACAGTCAACTGAACAGCACAACACGTATCAACTGATGTACATATACAGTGTACATCCTGATGATGGGCTACAAATATGCCCGAAACCTGTAGAGGTTGACTGACGAAATAAACTGAGGATAAATAGTGCATCAAGTTGGTTTGTATTACACAGATATATCAAGATGCACGGTCAACAGAACATAAAATTTATAACATTTTGTATTTTATTTTACTGCTAACCCTCTAATTTTTCGCTTTTCTCTACCACAAGTGAGGCACTTCTCTATTTGTTCTTGTGTTCTGTAAAAGCATCCACTGTGTCTCCACGGTTTTACCTCGGGATTCTTTAAATTTGTAGCCACCGAGATTTTTCTGGAGGGGTAGAAACAAACGATAATCCACGCCGATGATTTCCTCTCATATGAACCAAACACTGGAAGTTTTTATGAAATTGTACAGCAAGTAAACTCTCGACGACCCGCGCGGGCCAGTTGTAATGTGGGGTAACTACTGGAGTGGTCTCTAGAACCATGCAACATGTCCATTTCCATTCGTCATTATTATGAACGAATTATGCACATTTTGTTGATACAGTGTCCATAACACTTCAGTTAGTTCATGAATGAATTATTCTTCTGTTGTAATATATTACAGTAAAAATTGTGTAACGTACATTTTGCTGTACTTCGAAAGTTCTGTCATAATTTTCGAAATCAACTTCGTTGATTGATTCATTAATACGTACTGCAACATTTATTTATTAATTGACATATTAATGGGTTATATAATGTTTTTCTCTTCCTTTCTCCAAGAGTAAATATTTCAGAGACACTTTAAAACTTTTCACGAAAGTAAATATACCGTTCCTTTCAGTTTAATTTACTGGGTTTTGAAATTATTCTGAAAATAATTGTTCAGCGTTCAAAGCGCGTGATAAGACACTGTTTTATTATGTCGTGTCTCGGAGAAGACACACTGATACTGCGTTACAATAAATGGACTGGTGAATATTATTTGATGTGAGCACCATTCGAAGTACGGCACAAGTTGAGTCTGTGGATCTTCAAGTAGGTTGTACATAAGATCTTTCGATTCAAAAACTCGAAACTACAATCCTCCAGTTATGGACAGACGAGGGGCCATCTGCCCAGGGTACCTTAAAGTATTATTGCATCTTCATAATGAAATGCAAGAAGATCGATTTTGTCAGTTTATTTTACTAGCAAATTGTGACAAATTCCACTGGTTGGTCGCGTGTGAGTGTTTGGTTCTTCTTTACTTCTTCTGGTATAGACCACCCTGAGAACTCTTTGATAAACACTTTGAAAAGGATATGTAGCTAAAGCTACTGATATTACGCAGGTATTTTGTTAAAATAATGTCAAAAGTGACCACTTAAAACAACAATAGAGGAAGCGTATGTAAATACCGGTGTAACAATGTTTTGTTTCGGAACGACATGACACCAAATATACAGAACCTGTTATGTGCCAACTGTGACTAGACCTGCATAAGTGGATATACTGCTTTACGTCATGTGCTCAACGAAATGTAAGTGGTCGATAGTGTTGGGACGGGTGACTATTAGCGAAAGAATGACAACAGAGGCAATGTGTGTACGCAAAAACGCAACACTGGGGCGCTATTGCGTAATCATTGTTGCCGAGTAGAAGCAATAAGAATTACATATTCAGAGCGTGTGTTTGAAGACTTAGGTATCCAGCATGCAACGCGCATGCGTCATATTGTCATCTGTGGCCTGTCTGGCTTTACGTTATTTTCCACATTATCCCATAAGCAGCACGATTGTCGAAAAAATGTAACTAAACAGAAAATGTTTGTTTCGATTTTCTCTACAATTTTTGTCTGAAACATTTGTCATTTTAAGAAGAATTTAGTGAACTATTATCATAAATTCATACAAGTCTCCACGTAAAATACTCGTTATTCCTATCAGAATTCAAAAAATCTTGAATGTTCGTTATTGGCAGTGCTGGGAACGCTCTTAAAAACCTCCTTTCCATATTCTTTTCTCCAATTTGCAAAATCACTGCTCCTCTGTTTTGCTGACAATAAACCAAGTCATGAAATTGCATATTTTCTTCACACACATAGTCTAAATGTTAAAGTACGGTGTAGCTGAGGTTTTTCGCTCTTTTGTATAATTACACAGCATATTTTGATAGTTGTTCACCGATGTTTTGCGACAATCTTTCTAAGTTTCAAGGTAAGCGGTGGTTTGCTTTATCCTGCGCTATATAACATCCCCTAAGTAGAAGGCCTGAAGTAATGTTTATTTCCCTGCAGTATACATTACAGTAGAGCACAAACTTTCGTTGGTAATTTTACTCCTTAAGAATTATAGGAAATTGTGCTGTAGTTAAATAAGTAATTAATTAATTCTATACGTCGCAGTTCTAGTTGAGAAGGTCATAATTATTCAGTCCTTCAGTTATAGTCTGAAAGACATTTGAAAGCATTTTAATGCTGGTTTTCAAAAAGAAATTTTCTAGTTTGAACAGACGAAGAAATAATTAAAACATTCTCTTAAATTATGTTATTTTTACACCATAAAAACCTTTTCAACACGAGGTGTATTGATGTGTTTTATGTGAATCTCAGAAATAACCTGCCAATAATTTTCTAAATTTCGGTAACTGATTTTCTTAGTAATAGTGACGAAGTGTGTTTCCTATGAGGTATGAATATAAATTTTATATATTTTCGGCTAACTGGTGGAGTAACATTAAAGTTCAACTTAAAACAATGACAAATTCCATATCTAGCAAAATTCTACACACGAAACTTCCTTTGCAAGATTTGATTTTTTTACGGCTGTGACTTGGAAGAGTACGGTACTGTATTTTGGGAAGAGACTTTTTGTATTATTGGAAATATTTCTTGTAGTTTTGGTCATATTTGCTTTGATAAATTTCTACCATTCTGTACGATAACTTATACCAGAAGACAGTAATCTTATGCGACGTATTGCAACTACAGGCAGCCCAGGCTGTGGGTGCGGATCGCCACCGTTCTCAGTCGTCGTAGAGCCGTCCGTTTGGAGGCTAGGCTACGGCATGAACAATAGAGGAACCATGGTTCTCTTCGCTTCAGCGGAAAGAGAATTCTCTCGCCGTGAGTAACCAAACAAGGCTCTAAGGCCAACCCAGTCTTATATTCCGTGGACACAGGTAGCTTTTCCACTGCGGTAAAGATGCCTGGGCGTGAAGCTGACAGCCCATGTCCATCTACTGCCGAAATTAAGAATGCGTGGATGTGCACCTCCACTCTTATACAAGCTTTAATGGCGTGCTCAGGGACAAATTTACGTTAACGTTTCACGCCACACCGTGACGCAGCGACAAGAGGCTCCTTCGCTTTGACTGCTGCCTCTTGTAGCTCTTCGACGGCGTGATCTCTATTCATTGCCTGAAGGAGAATTTATTTCAAATGCAGTAATTTAAATGGAAATGGTCTTCACTAGCAACAGTGCAGTATCTCTCTTTTATCTTCATTCCTGCTGCATAGAGCGTAAATAAAACACTCACACATTGAAAGGAAAAAAAAAAAGAAACTTTGCATTCTATTTCGAAGCAAAGAGTTTTCGCTCCCCTTTTATCTACAACTGTAGCCCATTGTTCTCAAAAGGCCTCGGAACTCCCCAGGGGAGGCAGAGTGACGTCTTGGAATGATAACAAAACACTTTGAAAGGGACCGTTGACGTCCGTTGCCCCAAAATTCTGTGTTAACAGAGGTAGGAATGGCATTGCCTGGAACTGTCCTTTTCTAATTTTAATTTTGGACGTCAGACAGCGCACGCTAAATGATGCGGTAACATTCTATTGTCTGTCTGTCTGTCTGACAATCTGAAATCGGACATAAGGGAGTCTGTAACTATCGGAATCCAATTTGTATTGATGTATTTTCTCTTGGCGTTGAAAGAACGTGTAATGGGAATGTTGAATCGAAATGTTCGTCCACGTATTTCATCCCTCTAACTATTTGACGTAGATTGAATAAGGGAAGTCTATTCCAAAATATTACTAGAATTTAATATTCGTTCATAATTACCTTTTGAAAGCACTCTATATAATTTTTCTCTTATGAACATGGTCACTGAGCTTTCGAGGTCTATATCTAAAAGTATGAACTTAATCGCCTGAGGAAGTAATAACTTATCAAGATTAGTAGAGAGCAGAAGAAGACATGGTATATAATATTGGTATTACATCTTTGAAATATGTCTCGTTATAACGCAATAAAACTAGCTATGTATAATCGATACTGCTATGTAATTTAGGTTAGAACATTTTTCGGAGCAGAGTTGTGTTTAAGATGTATACTTCAAAATTTTTACCTACCCCTTTACGTACACTCTGGATAGCAATTTTCCATTGCATGATCGTAACAACTTTCCTTGGTGTGCAAAATGAAATACTTCTGATAATTTTCCCAATTTTTAAAGACGACTTTATTGAAGAAATAGATCGTGTTCTAATCGAGGTACTACCCTGTTCTTTTCCTAGAGGGACTGAAAGCGGTTTCAGGTAGCTCATTCAGGATAGCTGATGTCCTAATCAACATTCAAAACAAGGACCTTCCGAAATGAAAGTTTGCCCGGCTACCGCTAAGACAGCCTGTTTGCTTACAATACTAGAACTTATATTTAAACAGATAAAAGTATTTTTTTAAAATCTAATAGAACTAACCGTTTGGAAAGGGCGATAATATCTGTTTTTAAATCATTACAGTTATTACTGAAAATTCCATGTTTTCTCTTTATGCAAATATGACTGTGTCGATCTGAATTAGAAACGTGAATAAATGGGCTATGCTGTAGACGTTTCGACATAAGTTTTTCCCTTCCTTCTGTGTTGTCGATGTAATTAGGGCGAGGAGTTTATATTCGTAAGGTGTCCCTCAGATGCAAGCGAGGGGAGATTGGCTAGTACCTTGTCCGGAACCATGGGTTATTCTGTAAGAATATGGACAACCTGCGGCACTCATATTAATGTCACATGGACCTCCCGTGACAGAAATAATTTCAGTTATTTATTTCTGAAAAATCTGGCTCAAGAATGACTGTTATTAATTTATATTGTTCTTTACATAAGCCTATAACTTGCACCGACATTTAAACATACATCGTTTTTAGTACTGATAAAGCTCAGGTCCAGTTTTTGACTAGGGGTGAGGTGGAATAAGGACATTCTTAATTTAATTGCAAATAGTTCGAGATTTTTTAATTCGTACGCTGTGTGCATAATGGTGCTGGTTCAGTAAAACGTTACAAAACTGAAGGTTAATGTGCAATTAAAGAAAAACTTTTCTGTTTCGAAGTCTGGTAACTAATTCAGTGTTACATTATCCATATAATATCTGTTGTAACAATTATTGTTGCAGGTTCTCAAAAACCTTTTTTGAAGTTCTAACACCGTCTTTCATAACGAACCTTCGTATACAAAGTTGAGTAGTTTTGTTGCTTTCACTTAATCGTGAAACTTAAATACGCGCCCCTAATTCTCCTCCTGACAGTGTGGCCATAACATTGCAGACCCCTTCACAATAATCTGCTGAACTCTCACCCTAGTCTCTTTGATCACGAAAAAGGAGGTTGCACGAAACGAAAGTGACACGATCATGTCTGCACTCTGCCAACACCCAAATGTACGATCAGAATTAACATGAACCCTCAGCGCAAACCTGAAATCAGCAAACTGTTCCTCTAGCAATTTCGTGTTAACATTTTTTCCATGTCGTAGATGACAAGGACCGTATTTACGTGCAGGGAAGTCCACGCAATTGAGGGCGTGTGATGGTGACAGTTGGACAAATAACTCTACACGCCAGGGTCCTCGTTGACAAGCTGATACGTTAATGTAATCCGCAATTTTATTGCCTGCATCAAAAGAGACCGCCCCCAGGAACCTCTCTTATGATCACTAAATCCACAAATTTACAATTTTTGAGCCTGGTAGAAATTTAACTGTGTTTTGGGCGAAAATACTGCAGTTGCATCCGAAATATCGGTACATTCTTTTAGGTAACTGTAAGGATTGGGCAGTAGGATACTCCAAAAAGTCGGTAAATTTCAAACAGACTGCACGGCGTCACATTCTGTTCACCGCCGTGAGAACCTGAAATCTCGCTCCGTTGTGTGCAGTCCACGCCCTCAAAACCTAACATTATAAAGGCGGGTTTCATCTTCCTCCCTTACACGTTTACGTCTCCGAAGTTGTCTCGTTCCTTCAGGTCTTCCGACTGGAATGCGTTTACTCCTTCCTCGTGTTTATCATGCTTTCTACGTGCCATTTACATCAGCTTTACTTACATTTCATCATGCGTTGTGCCATGGCTGTAATTGTTAGCCTACGGCATATCAGTAAAAAAGTCGTTATTCCATTCCAGGTCAATCCCTGTGATATTTGCAGTAGAAAAAGTGGAACAGAGACACAAATTGTTCCCCTCATATGTACAAGAGTTCCGTTTGCCAGAGTTATTCCATCAAGAAGCCTTACTCGCATGTAATATATGTACCTCCAGCGCTATATAAAATATCTGCAATTGTCAGTGTCGTTAAAAAACATTTATCTCCAAGACATTGACTTAATTCCGCCAAATCCCTTGCTTTCTTCAGCTGAAATATCATTGGCAAGGTAAATGTCATCAGATACGCAGGGATAGAATTATTCCAAATTTCTACAAAACCTGTCACTTAATTTCACTTTAACATTTTATCATTTTCAGAGTAGAAGGATAAAGATTGTCTCCTGAGTTTTAATATATAGCCACGTTCAAAAATCCCTGCCAGAATCTCCGTTAACATATCAGGCAGCATGTTGAGACGGCTCCAGTTAATCAAAATACCCCTGAATTTCTGCTTCCCATATACTTAAAGTTTCCATTTTTGCTACCATTCAAGGAACAAATGTTTTATTTGCCGTTCCATGTTTCGGATATTCGTTTCAGTCTAATACAAGAACGAATGCTGAGACATTTTTCAAGTTTATTTTTTCGGATTCAGAAAAAAAGAAACTTTTTTCTTTAAAACCCCCTTCATCCATTTCTTTGAGTCCTGTATTCCCACGCGCACCTGCTTCAAATGGGCCCTCTCTCTTTCACGAGGCATACTGTACGGAAAGACACAGTCATTTGTTTCACCTATTTCCTCATCTCATTTTTCTTTTCCCATTTGGTGATTCTTCCCTCTTTCTCACGTCGTAAACTCAAGTGAAAGGAAAAAGTTGAACCAATGTTTTATACTAACTCCTCTTGTAAAAGTTCCAGCACATTTTGCGTCTTGCAGCCTGTCTGCCGGTATTATAGACGTACAAACGTTTTTGTCTGATGCTCTTATTACTGTTCACTTTTTGGAAGTTTGATGTGAACTTGTGTAATTAAAAGAAGTGACCCCCTTTCCCAAACCTACTTTACCGCAAAGACGATCACCACTCATATGCACTTTCAAACACACGATTTGAAGGCGAAGTATCTCTCTAATCCTACCACACATTTCTAAAAACTTGGGATCATGCGGAGAGCCACAGGTTAGTCCTGCCTCCTGTCGACATCTCATGTGTAAAAAAGTATTTAATGACATTTGGCATGCGATTACTTTGTGTCTTAGTAAGCCTAAAGTTATGTCAGATCTGCTCTAAGCAAGTAACTTCTTGGAGCAGAGTCATTCTCGAGAAGCTAACAGTTCCCCAACTGACCAAGAAATTCCTTATTCTTTATGGAACCCAAAGGGTAATTTCGGTTTTCACAAGTGCCAGGCACTGATCTGTATTCAGGGCCACATTATTCTAGTCTACAATTTCCCTTTCTGTTTCTTCAAGGATTACTGTATTCTTATCCTCCTGTCTGTACTGCCTCTTCCAGGTGGTCTTTTTTCTTCATTTTTCCCACCAAAATTCTGTATTACATTCTGTTCTGTCCAACAGGCGCTGCATGTTCTAACACAAGAGATTAAGTAAAATATGTCTGAGTACTTTATCTTTTTCATATATGTGCACTGATGAAACAAATTTACGTAGAAATCCGATTAATGCACTAATATACGTCAACATCACTTTATTCGCACTGTTGCACTCCGACATATTGCAGCCCTAAAAGTGCCAACCTCAGGGAGTATTGTTATATTTCGTGATCTGGGTCAACAAAATGCGTGTCCAGATGTAAATATCATATTGCAGAGCAAAGTGCTGTTTATCACGTGACAGTTGTCAACCTGACAACTGTCACGTGATATACAGCACGCTGCTCTTTAATCTAATATTTACATATGGACACGCATTTTGTTGACCTGCTCACAAAATGTATCAGTATTCCCTGAGGATGTTCCCTTGAGAGCTGCAACATGCAGGAGTGTAACAGTGTGATTAAGTGGTAGTAACGTATGTTACTGCGTTAGTATTCAGGTGCAAGATACTTTTCCATAAGGTTATTGGAATATAGAGTGGTGAAACCGTGCATCTTAATGTTGGGGCACAAAACTGGTAGCACTGCTATATTCAGGAAACCGGAAATATTAATACTGGCAGTCGAAAGAAACAGAAATTATTCTGTTGGGCGATTTTTATCTGAACTAAGATTCTTACATCCCTTTGCAAATTTATGGAAAAAGGAAAATTAATCGTGTTTTACAAGTCAATTTTTATACTTAAATTTCAATTTGCGTTACATGTTTCGGCCCTATTTCCAGCCATACACTTGGGGAAGAACGCAACTGTACAATCAATATGTCACAATTAGAATGAGATCTCAGTGTTTCACAAATATCATTCAGATTAAATTTTCAGGATCCATTAAAACAAGACCGTTCTAGTTGAGTGACTGTTAATGTCTGAAAAGGGGACTCTGCTCCACGTAGTGTAAAATGTATTTTGATCGTTCAGGTGACCGTGCGTCGTGATAAATTCTTATAATAAAACCAACTAGATGCACTAATTTCTCAAATTTATTTTTGGAATAAAACTCTACATGTTTCGAACAGTTCCTCTGTCCATCATCAGGAGTTTTTCACTGTACACACAGTACAGAACCAGAACCAATCCAGTTCCGTCCTGATCCTGCTCGCAAGCTGTCAGCAAACCTGTATGACATACACAATTGCTGTGTGCACAGTGAAAAACTCCTGATGGTGGACAAAGGAGCTGTCCGAAACATGTAGAGTTTTATTCCAAAACTAAATTTGGGAAATTAGTGCATCTAGTTGGCTTTATTATAAGAACGTAAAACATAGTTGGGTCCATAATATGGGTGACACAATAGTGAAGTAATGTACTCATACAGATGATACCCATGATTGTAAAATAATAAGTACTGTGATAACACGCAGTGTTGGGCACCTTATACAGCAAATTAACACAAGATGCCGTGACATCACGTGACATACGACTGACACTGTTCTAATGTGTGCGTTGTGGGCATATTGACAGTGTTTTATAGCAGCGACGTTAGAACTCCAATATCCTGAATGGCTGTAGAATAATTGGACACTACCTTTATGTAGTTATGCATATGCATGTACAAAGGAGTAAGTTTAATCCTATGCTCGTGTGTATGGTTTGTGTTTCTCAAGTCTTTGTCGATGAAAAAAGTGTTTTCCACGTTCAGATGTGGCAACTCTACTTTTCAAAGATAAATACACAATCCACTAATTTAAAACACAATGGATTATATATTGCAAATGACCTTTATACTAATGAAAGAAACTATTTTCCAATTCTGACGTCTGTTCGAAAGGAGACTGATTAGGTGGTGATACGGACAGACATACATAGGAAATGATTTTCATTTGAATTTGTTTGCGTTTTTCTACGAGTGTAATGTGGAAGCAATCACCTGCTGTTTTATTTCCTGTTGCGTGTTATGAAAAGGGGTGAAGCAAACTTAGTTAAAATGCAAACAACCACAGGATAACCTCAGCGTGATTCAGACAGGAGACGAGTAATTTCAAGAAGTGTGTCTTACACTACACCTGCTGTGGTCGAGAATTACCCCAGTTCGCCAGATATCCACACCTCTCGGTGTGCTAACATAACTGGCATCATTAGACTTACGTCAGGGGTATCCAATTTATGTGTGATTTGCATGTCAGTCCTCAAGTGGAAAAATAATATGTAGAATACCAGACCGCCTAAATTGTACTGTAATTTTTAAAGTGGCCGCGGTCCAAGGGTTGGAGAGTCATTACGTAAATTTGAAGATTACCGTATTGTGAACTGTGATATAATGTACTCTTGTAGATACTGATGCACGTTTCCGAACAACATGTTTTCCTCATCTTCAAGTTTACTGTCTGAGCGTACCTTTTATACCATCACGTTTATATCCTAAAAATAGACTAAGTATTTAACTTTGAAACAAGGTAAATATGTGCATAAACACGTTTCTTTACATGTTTTAACATTTGTTGTTATTTTGACGTTTTGTTGACCGTGCACCTCAGTATATTTATCTCAGTATTTAACCAACTTGATGCAAAAAATTTGTTTCACAATAAGTTTTATTTGGTATCATCACACCTATAGGTGTGATGATACCAGAGGCTGTGTAATGCAATTTTTACCTCCTGATGATGAGCACATGTGCTCGAAACATGTAGAGGCATGAAATAAAACTTACTGTGAAACAAATTTTTTGCATCAAGTTGGTTAAATACTAAGATAAATTTGTTGTTATGTTTTAACCTTTGTTTTCATGGGTTTCTGACCTGAACGGGTATCGTAGCATTCCAGACAACACATTTTTAATCTGAGGATGGCAGTGATTGTGCCTTCCGAAAGCTGTCTTTATCTTCTGGTTTGTTTTATGTCTTTATTTGGCAGGCTATAAGACTCTAGCGTTGTTTGGTAAAACGAGTAATTAGTAATGAATTTGGAAGGATTTGGATGGAAAGATCTTGTCCTGATGGAGGGGGTATTCCATAATTTTGCTGGAGGAACAGAGAAAAGTGACACAACCCTATATCTTTTTAGGCCCTTAGAGTAAACTGTGTTTTGTCTTAAAGCATACATTCCGTTCGGAATACGGAGACGATGCACCAACAAACAGAATCTGCACAACCTTAAATTATAATAAAGAGAACCGTCTTGAACAACCTTCACCACGCTGCTCACGGCCACATTTGTGACGATGATCTTCAACGAACCAGCTGAAATAGCGGTAACCCGAGTAGGCCAGGTCGTTTTCTTGCAAATTTTTTTCAATAAGACCAACAAATAAACGATTAACACAACATGTATCTTAAACAATATCAACAGCTGCATGTTTCGGCTATATTAAAAGCCACCGTCGGTCTCTACAGAAGAAAAACCTTTTGACATGTGTTTGCCGAATATTGTAACAGATTTAAAAATCATGGAATATTTAAAAAAATTTTATTCAGGGCATATTTTGTGGATGTATGTCAAGATTTTTTATTTTCTTTTGTACAGTTCGATTACGGAATTTAATATAGCTGAAACATGCAGCTATTTGCTATTGTTTACAATATAGTAAATGTTGGTTTTCACTGGCTCGAAACACAGCGGGAATAAATTGCTTTAAGATAAACATTTTCCAGTTAAATAAGTAATCCCACTCCACCATTCTACTCCGAAACGCGGTAGCACAGTGGTTAAGGCGCTGCGCTAAAAATCAGAAGGTTGCTGGTTCGATTCCAGATGGTGTCATTGGAATTTTTCATTGACATACTCCTTCCGATCGGACTATGGCCATGGGATCTACTCAGCCTCTAACAGAAATGAGTACCAGGAGTATTTCCTGGGGGTAAAGACGGCTGGTGCGTAAGGCTGACAACCTTACCACCATTCTGGGCCATTGTCACGTAATCTGGGAACCTTAACTTCCTGGAACCCTCTGGGCACCTCGGGCCTGTAATGGGACTGATTCTACTCCGAAATATTTGAATTAATGACAGCGTCGTAAAATAAACCACAAAGTTATATTATTTTTACGTTTGTCGAACAAACGATGAAAAGCTAATTATCCACTTGGCATGGATTAGCATATGAATGGGTTGGTTGGTGTCTGCAAAAAGGGGATTTTAAAGGAGCCACGGCAGTGAAGGGAATCGAAATGTTTGCTACTAAATAATGCTGGAACTCATTTGGGAACAGATACGCAGTTAAAGGAGCCGAACTTTTGAAAGTTTTAATTAGTATTTACCGTAATTATTTCAGTTGCTCTTCACCCTTCTGCGTCGTCACTAAGCTTGTCACTGTTTTAATGGCTGTACAGTCAGTACCACGACCGACAGACACTTGCTCATAAAACTCACTCAAAACGATATCTTCTAGGAAAGGAGGGGGGGGGGAGACAGAACAAGTGATGAGAGACGAATGAAGGAGCCGTGCTTCAAGAAGAAGAAGAAGAAGAAGAAGAAGAAGAAGAAGAAGAAGAAGGAGAAGAAGAAGGAGAAGGAGAAGAAGAAGAAGAAGGAGGAGGAGGAGGAGAAAAAACGCCGCTCATTGAGCCAAAGAAGTCTGGAAGTAACGTGTTCACGTAATGGGTAACAGCTGACCCCTCTACGTACCTGTGAAACTGCGCAGATTTGCTGTCTAGAAAATTGAGATTCTGTATTAGAACAATGGAGTAACTGACTCGAACATCCCGTGAAGATGGTTGTGTCTATGATTGTATCTAGTGCAATATCTATTTATGTGTATTTTGTGACATCCTTACCTTAGATTACTCAGAGCGAAGGGTTTGATGAAAATATGCAACTTTTGTTAAGGCAGTATGTATGTAGATTTTGAATAAAAAGTTCCCAGCCGTGAGAAGATTCCTTGGCTTCCGTTCTGATGGAAATAACTAACATATGTGTCGGCAGAAAGTGAAATTTGCCAAGGAGATGGATTTTAGACGTACTGTACCTACACTTATGTATGAAATGGGAAATTACAGACCTATTGACAAAGCGAATTGTGGAAATTTTACACAAACAGTTAAAGGGATAAAATGTGCACAAAAGGGAGAAGTTTAAAAAAAAAGGAAAAGAAACTATAACTACAATAATAATGGTGACAATGAAGAAAATAGTAATAATAATAATTATAATTATAATAGGTTTGTACGGTAGGCAAGAAAGCTTTCAGATATTTTTTTATGTTCTGTTGACCGTGTATCTCGATATATCTGTGTAATAAGAACCAACTTGATGCACTGTTTATCCTCAGTTTCTTTCGTCAATCAACCTATACACGTTTCGGGCATAGTTGTAGCCCATCAGCAGGAGGTGTACTGTATATATACACAACAGTTGGTACGTATTGTGCTGTTCAGTTGACTGTTTTCTGCCGCATAGCCAGCACCACATACCCGGCCAACATACAGTCAACCAAGAAGCACAAGACATACCAATTGTTGTATATATACAGTATACTTCCTGATGACGGGCTAAAAATATGCCCGAAACATGTAGAGGTTGATAGACGAAATAAACTAAGGATAAATAGCGCATCAAGTTGGATTTTTATTACATAGATTTTTAGGTCTTCTCAGAATTCTGTGTCAGTAATGAGAAAGCTTTCAGTTGTATTTTCTGAGGAAATCAACCAAATTGGTTTTTGTTTTCCGCATTAAAAGAAAAAGGAATCTGATCTAAATAGCGTAAAATAGATTGATTTTATACGTGTCTCTAGTGGGCGCGCTTCTATGTGAGATTAGGGAGATCATCACTGCAGCTTATGGCGGAAGAAGGAGCAAATTAGAACATTTATAAATTCAATGTGATTATTTCGAGATCGTTCTGTGGAAGTATGTTGCGGGGGTGACGACTTTTAATTATTCTCAAAACCTCCTTATAACGAACGCGTGTTTTTTCTTCGTTTTAAATGTGTATTTACAATTAGAGAGTTCTTAAAACCGAGTTTCAAAGTGTAGAGTAAAAGTTATTTATGTATATCTTTTTGTTCTGTGTTATGCGAGTTTTTATGGTTGTGAATACTTTACATTTATGTTTTTTGGATGAACGAAAATGAAGGCGCTGTAAAGTTTATATGCACAATTATTGTTGTTTAAGAAAACCGCTTCTGAGAATAACAAAAAGTGCCCTTTCTTCTTTAGTGTAGAAAGTAATGTCATTTATTTGAACCAATAAAGTGAGAGAAAAGTCGTTCTATATCACGAGTGAGATGGCTCCGTTAAAACCTGAGGGTTACTATTTGACTTAATGAATATAAGGAGAAGTAGGTTTAAAGTGTTCGTTCTTAATGTTCATTGGTGTACTTCGTTTCATTTGTTTGTTGCATTCCGTATATTTAATGCTGTCTTTACGGGAAGAGGAATTTATGGGGACGGAGTAAGTCAAGAGAAATATGCCTGGCTTGTACGAAGATACCCTAGAATTTATTTTTGAAGATCAGTGAAATGAAGAAACTTCAAACATGTATAGATAAATAGTGGGCTTGAATCCTTACATCTTATAACATATGCGGGAGTGACGTCATACAGGCTTGTAGAAATATGCTACCAATTCTGAGCAAATTCCTACCTACATCTCTACACAAATATTGGGTTGATTTCCCAGTTTTGCTATCTCTTTAGTAACGTGAACAAGGAAATATATTGGAATTCCACTTCCACAAAATTGGTGGCGCGTCTGTACCTTTACCTTAAACTGGAAATAAACAAACCACCTTACCATCTCAAGACTCATTTTTTTTGTGTACAACAGTGACAAGTCATGTTACATTTCCGCGAAACCGGACCATTTTGACTTTAACTTGGATGAAACCAGGATTTGGTGTTGATCATTGTAATGGATACTATATTCAGACTAAACTGGGTTGCTGCCTTCTGACTGAAAGCTATCCGTGATTTGTTGAACGGCTTTATCTGAGAGGTATTTTTGGTTGTTATTATAGATAAGTGTGTAATGCTCAGTCGGATGTGTTCCTGAACCAAAAGGCAGATATATCGGAACACAAAACTACTGGAAGGCATTGCTTACTGAACAACAACAGAAACCGGAGGCACACTGCCAGTAATGTCACTTCTGAAAGGCGGAATTTGGTAGGAAAATTGGCGTGAGTTCTCACATTTCGGTCAGTCATCCTGTTACTGCATCCAGTACTGAGGGCGGTTACCTCCCTTTAACTACTGAGGACAGACATGCAAACACGTGGCAACTCACAGCCGCCTACAGCAGAAGACCGAACTGCTGTAACAGTGTCGCAATAACCATCAGTTGCGTACTAAAGAATCATCAGATATTAATGAAATTTCATCGTAGATTTATCAACTGCCAAACTGTCTACAGTACCCACTTCAGAGATAGCCCGGGGCATCCAGTTCAGACCATGGTAAAGTAAAAGTTGCCTCTCATTTTTTGATATTGACCCGTGTATCTTGAAATTTGACACAGTTTGTCAACTTGGAATAAAGTGAACAAGTATAAATTCAATCGTAACACTGATACACATCTTTATTTATTACAAATTTATACTACATGTTTCGGCCTATTTTGGTCATCAGCAGGTATATCGAAAGACAAAAACTACTGGAAGGAAATAAAATTGCAAACATAAAATTTTGGGGCTAGAATAAGAACTTATTCCTAACAGTGGAAGTGGAACTTGTAAGAATACAGGTTCATACGTCTAACACAGTGTATCTGCACATACACGATAATAATCACTAACATCCGACTTCTTTCGCGCGACAGTAGGCAACTGTCCTACGGTATGTTAATGAGAGTTTGCTGGTTGTCCGGGTGGATAGTAAAAAAGTTGAACCACTCAAGGAATATTTTGCGTTATGTGTCATAATCAAGCGCGTAAAAATCTAGCTTCTACTTTGTAGTTTGTAAGTCGTTTATTGTGCAACTATCAACCGAGTGCCTGCTGTACCTCAACAGAGCTGCCCGGTCGCCAACAACGCAAAGCTAAGTACCGTTACCAGGAAAAGTACCTGGCTTGGGGTCAAGCTCCTTACCCGTTACACCTTCTTCTAACTATGAGTGTTTCTAGAAAGCTGAGCTATGATAAGTGGGTCCTTGTCACCACGGCATGGCGCATCCTCAGTTTGCGGAAGGAGGAATGGCCTCCAATATGGAGGGTAGCTGCGAGTATATTGAATAAGCAGTCGCGGATACCCGACGAGGGTTTTCTGCACTTTGAGTCTTGGACGAGGTGCTAACAACCCCTCACTGTAAAAACTGGCCTTGTTACACAAAGGACACATGTGACGTGGGCCTGGACGGATAATTTGGTACGACCTAAACATTAGAAAAGGAACATGAAATTTCGTACGTGTAATATAAGGAGCCTGTATACGTCAGGTTAAGTTGAAACAGTGGCCAGGGAATTAGCAAGACATAAATTAGGTTTAGTGGGTGTACAAGAGGTTAGGTGGGACAAAAGGGGCCCTGTCAGAGAGGAGGTTATTTTTTTCTATGGAAAAGGAAATGAAAATCATCAATTGGGAAGACGATTTTTTGTACATCACAGAACGGTATCAGCAGTTAAGGGAGTAGATTTTGTTAACGATAGGATGTCATATATAATTCTGACAGTTCGCTGGTGTAATATCATTGTTTGGAATGTACATACACCAAATGAGGAAGAAAGCGACGATTCATAAGAAGGTTTTATGAGGAATTAGAGCAGGTTTTCCATCATTTTCCTAAATACCATATAAAATTTTCGTTAGGAGATTTTAGTGCTAAAATGGGGAGAAGATATTTTCAACCCGACGATTGGAAACGAGAGTAATGATAATGGTGTTAGAATAGTAAACTTTGCCATATCAAAAAATCTGGTTGCTAAGGCCAAGATGTTCCCGCACCGAAACCTTCATACATACATATGGACCTGTCCTGATATGAAGACCCACAACCAGATTTATCACATACTGATAGATAGGAGATGGCATACCAGTATACACGACGTACGATCTTTCAGGGGAGCTGACTCTGATACTGATCATTCTCTCGTGGTTTCAAAAGTTAAGGAATGGTTGACAGTAAGTAAAGAAGCACAGCAGAAGTTTGATGTTAAAAGGTTTGATATCAGAAAACAAAGTGAGCTGAAGGTTAGAAAGGAGTATCAGATTAAAAGGAGAGGTTCATACAGGGTTTTGGCGGGGAAACCTGAGGAAAAGAGGTCACTTGGATGTCCCAAGCGTGTATGGGAAGATAATATAAAGATGGAACTTCAGGAAGTGGGATGGGGCATTGACTGGATTGATCTGGATCAGGATATGGACAAGTGTCTTGCCTAGGATTTTATAAAATACGGGGAACTAATTGACTAGCTGAGAACCGGTCAGCTTCTCAAGGACTTTGCTTCACGGTGAAAGTAAGTAATTAGAAATCTGAGGTACCCTCGCACCAGACCTTATAGCGCTAATTTCTACTTCGTACGTTTCTGGTGGAACGGAGTCTTAGGTCCAACGTAATTATACTCGTACAATACGAAATGTACGTTCCCAGCTTCTGCTCAATCTGTTGGCGTTAAAGTGTTCAGTTCCTAGGAATGTAGTTATCACACAGTGATAGGAGTCATTCTGATGGGGCTGACAGTTCTTGGATTCGAACTCAAGCTGCCCTGCTAAAACAGGTGTTATAAAGGTGTAGATTAGGTTATGTATTGAAAATCAGTAGCAGGTTCCTCTTTAGGTAGGTATATATACAGGTTTAAATTATAGTATCTGTTATGTATTGGCATTTTATTGTAAGCACAATTGCTGTGTGTGCAGTGAAAAACTCCTGGTGATGGACAGAGGAACTGTCCGAAACATGTAGAGTTTTATTCCAAAATGAATTTGAGAAATTAGTGCATACAGTTGGTTTTATTATAAGAATTTATCACGATGCAAGGTCACTTGAACGTCAAAATATTGGGTCTCTTTGTGGACGCTGGCACATCCTCTGAAAGAGGTATAAACTGTTTAGTAAGACCGGTTGATTTTTGTAGGGAGAAGCCCCGGTTAACGATTGAAGTTCGAGAGACACTGTTCGCTGGCGGACAAGGGAAGTCAACAAGACAAGTTGCCTGATTATTAAGCATGCCAGAATCGACAGAGCACAAAATGCTGCAAAATCCTTTGAGACTTAAAAGTTACAAATACCTGCTGTTGCTATTATAATAAAAAAAGACGAATTTTTCAGGATTATTTTCAAAACTAGAAGATGACGAAAATTTTGCGGCCAAAATTGTGCATGTAAATGGAAACCACAAGTTTAGAATTTCAAGGAGAAACTGTCTGAATACATTAAAGAAAAGCACAAGGAGCAGTCAGAATGCGAACAGTTTTGCTGTCTTCACAGAGTTTTTCGTGTAAACATTCGTTCTCTGTCTGACGTGCTGTGACTGATGTAGAGTACCTAAACATGATGGTGTAGTGTACAGTACCTACACATGTAAGAATGGTTTGCCAATTTTGGAAAAAGTGATTTGATGCTGGTCCGTGCCATGGCTAGGGAGGTTTAGTTAGTCTTCGGTCTTGCAAAGCGAATGCACAGATTCGATTCTAGGCCATTCAGTGTGGAATGTGTGACAGGCAAATTTGCACTTAGATATTCATGTTTCTGGGATGTTACGTATGTACATTGGTAGTTATTTTACCGACGTTTCGGGAATGCCTGTCTTTCCCATATTCAAGGGCCAAACAGTACAAGAAGAATCTTATGTTTATTGGACCGTGCATCATTGCAATAGTTGAAGAATAAAAGACCAACTTGATGTCACTTGTTATTTTATTTCACTTCTTATGTACTCAACATGTTTCGGATATATTAATATCCGAAACATGTTGAGTACATAAGAAGTGAAATAAAATAACAAGTGACGTCAAGTTGGTCCTTTATTCTTCAACTAGTACAAGAAGAATTCTTGTGGAAGGCTTGGCCCTTGGGGATGGGACCATCAGGTTTCCCCGAAACGTCGGTACATAGCTACCAATCTACGCTGTGTAACATTCCAGAACACCGAAGATCCAAATTTACCTCAGCGCAAGCTTGAAATAACGCGAAGTTTTACTGGGACATATTTTCCTCAGATTGTTTTTGTTTTCTCCTGTCAGTATCATTCCCCCTGTGTTCCGTACTCGTTCACTTATCTGCCACCCTACATAATTTAGCAACTGAGAGTGCCGTGAGGAACACACTTTCAGAAGTAATGCTATTGCAGCAAGGTGCGGCGTGGATGCATTTTCACGTTTTTTTTCGGGCGGGACTGCTTCGGATCGAAATTTTCCACGACGGTGGTTTCGCAGAGGCAGCTCTGTCACTTGGTAACCTCGTTTCCCTGAGCTCGCAGCACTTGACGGTTGCGGGTACGCAGAGGACACTCTTTACGTTCTACCACTTACCACCACTTTGCGGCACTTGTTGTGATGATACCAGCTGCTGCAGCTGCATAACAGGCGGTATGTTTACAGATATCAATACTGAAGTCGAATAGAGACATAATATGGACATGGATATGCACCTTGTTCTCAGAGGCCATCTGCAATATTTTAATGTGGTTCTCAAGAATAACGAACCCAAATATTTTTAATATTATTTCCTGCGCCTACTATATCTTGAACAGTGGATTAAAATCTTACACATTTTATAACTTCGCTTTGTATGCCCTTCTACGAAGCCTTGGTACATTGTTATTTTACCCTCAACATAGACGGCTCTTCTATAAATTTCTTAGGTTCCAATCTAGGAGTATGCAAGAGTGCAAGAGGGCGGAGTTGCTAGAATTATTTCTCTGTCTTCATCTCTCGCACCGTACCGCTGCCTTAACTCCCCACTCCAACCGACAAACACAATCTAGGAGCAGAAACTTCGTTAAGGGCAGGACTGGTTAGACGAGCCAGAGAACCTTTGCATCGCAACTACCTTCAAACTAATAACAGAACAAGGAAAGTCGCCCTTTGTTGTCGTTGTGACGTCAGGTTATTAGACATCTAATAAGCGATATTTGATTATGCTGTTGAGGTTCAGAATTGGTCACTTTGACACTACAGTTTTCTTTCCTTCAGTCAGGAGTGGTAATTTTTTTTATAATCATATTTTAGACTGTTTGTAATTTTATACGTGTAAGTTTTCATGAAGCTAGAGGAAGTAATCCGCTGTAAAATGTGGCTATGTCTACGGCAAGTCTGCTGGAAAAAAAACCCCCGTTGAAATTCACTGTAGAATAATTTCTTCCGTACCGTCATCTTCCACCCTCTTCTCTTTATTCGTATCTGCTCTTCTCGTACCCCTAACCCCTCATCCCTACACCCTAACTCCATCTGCGTTACGTTAAGGCACTGAAACGAGCTACATCTGTGTCCTCTAGTTGGCACGGTTTCTAACATTGAATTGACAGCTATGTAATTACGTGAAAATTACAGGTTTCAATGGAAATAACTTACTAAAACTCTTAGGCCCTTCAGACAGCGCGTGTCTCCGAAACGCTGGCAACTTGCTGCCGAAGTATTCTGCTTCATATTACAGCAGACCGCAGTTTTCCATGACAGTCGCTGCTGCGAGACCTTCAGAACTTATAATTTTGCGTCAGGTTCTTCTACCAGCGAACAGCCATACAAAAGTGAATATAAGTACGGCGGAACACAAGGTCTAACGATACAGAACTGACAGAAGGCAGGACTGGAGGCCAAAAGCGATTAGACTTAAACATATGCAAAAAAAAATCCATAGCCGTAAGCGGGAATAATTAAAATAACTGTAACTTGCATGTGTCATAAGATCCTCACGGGTGTAGCTATTGATATTACTGTTTGTGCCCTGAAGATGGAAGTAGAAATTTAATCTCAAGTGTTGAGACAAGACTTTTCTAGCGAACTAAGCGACGTCACATCCGAAGAGGCAGTTACCTTGAATCAAAATATTGCCCATTCTCCGTAAATTTGACAAAAAGTGCTATATTACAGAGCAGAGACGATTGTTTCGCTGAGACAGTTTCATAGCCAGGAATGTCGTATTCCGTATTACAGGGTATAATACTTAGAAACAAAACAGTAAGGCGTGTCTGTTCAAAGAGGAGAGCCTGGGTATTTTGTTAGTCTTCATATTTTGTAAACATAAACATAAATTCGATATTCAAGAAACAACGTGGGTCCTTGAATAGGATTTATTTGGCAAAGTACTTGGGTAAATTGGCGGGCTGTTATGAAAAAGGTCAGGAACTTCGGGTTGCTAAAACTGCGGGTAATTTCTTAACTAACCGTGAGAGAACTACCATGTCAAGAAGGACTCTACTTTGTACAGAGAAGACGCATAATATTAACAATACTAATATAAATATATGAAATATAAAACGTGCAATCTAACACAACTTTCATTTAGGTAATTATTGAAATGTATTTTCAGTCACATCTCTCAACTACATATTTCGGTTCGTTCATCTGGAGCCATCTTTGGGCTGAATTTTTTTTAAAGGTAATATGTACAGTTGACAATGCTTGTTGATTACAAGATCTCGTATTACATAATTTAAAATACTGTTCGCTAAAATTCAATATACAAGAGCCATTAAAATGTTAAGGATGTGAATAACAAATATTGGGGTAAGTTGTAAGGGGTACAGTGATTACAGTGGTTGGGAATTTTAGAGACCTAATCTGTTTAGAATATGGTGTAGAATTTTCGTTGAGGGAAGGTACATCTTCTGTATGAAGATGTAATTTTTTGATCTATGGATGTAATTGTGTGCCACTATAGTAAATTGCAGCGAGTAGTATTGAAAGTTGTGTTAGACTATATATTTATATTACGATCGAAACACAACCGGGATATCTCACCTAAAAATATATATAACAATACTAAATTCTTATAATAAAACCAACTAGATGCACTAATTTCTCACATTTATTTTTGGAATAAAACTCTACATGTTTCGGAAAGTTCCCCTGTCCATCATCACGAGTTTTTCACTCTACACACGGCAATGGTATATGTCATACGGCTTGCTGACAGCTTGCGAGCAGGATCAGGACAGAACTGGTTTGGTTCTTGTTCTGTACTCTGTGTACAGTGAAAAACTCCTGATGATGGACAGAGGAACTGTCCGAAACATGTAGAGATTCATTCCAAAAGTAAATTCTAGAAATTAGTGTATCTAGTTGGTTTTAGTATAAGAATTTATCATGATGCACGGTCATATGAACGTCAAAATAACAATACTAAATTTCTGCGAGCATGAGACAATTGCTGTACGGATGTTATCGGGCTTTGTATGGGTTATATACCTGGTTTTTGCTCGTCCCAGTATATTTGCTGTCTGTCTGTCTCTTTCTCTCCATAAATACATGACTCAGTTTCCTCACTCCGTAGAGACCGATTTTCCCTGTAAAGCTTAATGCAAGGATTCATCCATAGTTCACGGAGTGGGCCCGCTCATCCTGCGGTTAGGTTTCCCGCAACACTGGAATTTAATTAATGAGTTAGCAGATTTTGCATTGAATTTTATTCGACAAATCAAACTTCCATTTACTCCGGGACAGTCTTTTGTTCTTCTTTCGACGTTTGAGTTTTCCGTGGCTAGTGGTCCGGTAGATGTTTATCGACGATCCAGAGGAACTTTCTGCTGTCATCGCAAGTTCAGTGATGGAGTCCAGCTCAGGACCCCAATAAATCAGAAACTCTAAATCTGGAGGAGGAAGAGATCCACCGCTGGAAACTTTGTGTTTGAAAAAACCAAGACCATGTGCAGTATCCAAAGTAATAACGAGTTGACAATAAGCATAAGCAGTAAATGTGTGGTGCGTTAGCATAAGGATTATGGTCATGAAAATGCAACAACGTGTTTTCTGTATTATTAAATTGCATGTCAGTATCAACAATACAGACGCAACAGTGCCTTCTCTGTAGTGCTAAATTGCGTGTCAGGTAACAATATAAAAATATGGAAGATGAAGTTTGAATTGTCGGCCAGACATAACATATATTTTCTTTCGGAGGTACAGGCTACCTGTTTCGGGTTAATTAAGTAATCTAGCATCATCCGAAACAAGCAGCATGTACATCCGAAAGAAAATATATGTTATGTCTGACTGAAAATTTAACAGATTACCTAGACTGAACCACATATAACGGGAAGTATTCCATTAAATTAATATAAACATATTTGCAGGGTCACCATGGAAAGGCAAGTGTCTGGTCCATCTACTGTGGAAAAGGTGCATAGTTCGACGTACCCTGTGTAGTGTTCAGCTTGTACCGCCTCGGCTGTATGAACAGCATAATACGTACTGTAACGTCATGCACCTCGTATTCCCTTGAGATTTGTATTTTAATTTTAAAAATGTGATCTAAGTTGCAGCTAAGCAATTTTATATCTTTCGTTTTAAGATTGGACTGAATGTCAGCCTGATGATGACCTTACAAGTTCCCAACATGTAGCTACAATAAAAACTGCCAGTGGTGTGTTGTGTCAACAGTTCAATTTTGTTTATTAACTAATGCACCTTATCGCCAACTGCATAAATATTGAAAATGTTGCCATAAAATATAGGCAGCGTTTTATCTTTCAGTGTTGTTGTTCTGCATTGCTCTGTTGAAAATACAAATATTGAAAACATTTTCATGGATAGGCAACAAAGAGTTGTGTGTGTATGTGTTTGTACAACATTGATTTATGGCGAATTTATGTCACTGAGAGCAATGAGACCTACTTAGGTCTTCATATAGAGGGACGGACATTTTTGTTCGAAAATAGTCTCACTTGGATTTTCTTGACAGGATTTAATAAAATTGTCCAAATTCAAATTTCACAAAATTTGTCCAGTAGGAACTGAGCTGATACACGTGGACAGGCGGGCGGAAGGACGGACAGACGGAAGGAACGACGGAGGGACCTGATCCAGCAAATAGAAGCTTTCCGCGGCTTAAGGAACCGCGCCTAAAAAATTAACTACTTTCTTAAGCACATTCTTTTTTATGTACAATCTTATGCACATTTGACCGTGCATCATTGTGATAGTTGTGGTCTCCGTGTAGCAGGCTGAAGCCTCCTACACGGAGACCACCCCAACCCAGCCACACTGAAATTTCAACACACATAGAAACAACAATACACGACCAATGTGGTGATACAATAGAAAAGTTGCAGGCTGATGGATGTATTAATGTCCGAAACATGTTGAGCATAGAAGAAGTGAAATAAAACATAATAACTAGTGACATTAAGTTGATCTCTTATTCTTCAACTACCTTTTTTATGTACGTTCGTAAAATTGTGAAAGGCGACTGTTAGCTCCGCCATGTCTGTCTAGCCGTCTGTCTGTCCGCATGGAATAACTCGGCTCCCACTGGAATAGTTTTTGCCAAATTTCCATGTTGGAAGATTTTTTTCGAAAATCTGTCCTGAACAGGTACGTTTCATTGGAATCTGACACGGACAACTGGTAATTTGCATGGAGGTCTATGTGCATTTATGATAATATGTGGCTTTTCTTCGTAGAATGAGAAAAGTTTCAAACAAACGTTGTAGACATAATCCAACGAATATTTACTTCCGATGATTTTTTTTTTTAAATCATGCCTTTTATGAGTTAATGTGGAAAAATGTGGTAGATCCGGACAGGCCACAGTGACAATAAAATACGACGCATGCGCTTTTCATGCTGGACTACTAAGGCTACAGACACACACATTCAGAATGTGTAATACTTATTGCTTTTTTTACTGCGACAGTGATTTTGCGAACACACCTCAATGTCACATTACACATTCATCGTCAGCCCTGTGGAGAAAATTAGCTAGCCAGGAATTTCTCCTCACGTTATACATTCTGAATATATGTCGCCATGTTCTTAAGTGCCCACCGCTTGTTTCTATCCTGAGCCAGGTTAATCCCATCCAAACCCTCTCATTCTAATTCTATGAACAGCCGTCATATGATACTTCCATCTATGCTAAGTATTCCACGCCGTCTATTTCAATGCGGTTTCCATACAAAACGATGCCCGCATTTGTCTTACATCCTACTTGACCCACATGTCTCACACGGCTCGTCTCTCCTGTTCGGTTCATCCTAATACCGTCTGTCGGACAGTGGAAATAAAGCTCCGCTTTGTGCAGTTTTCTTCAGCCTCCTGCTAATTTTTCCTTGTTGGGTAGGAAAATCTTTCTTAGCTCCCTCTTCTCGACATCATTTTAATTTCCTCGACATGACACGCCATGTTTCATACCGATACAATAAAGTCGGTAAGATCAGTGTTTAGCATATTGGTCTACAAAAATAGACATTTTGAAATATGTGTGTAATTCGTCAAGTTTCACTGGAATTTAATTTTTCGCAATGTTCTTGTTAAATAGGCGGTCATTTCCTTCTCACAACTGAGTGCATCGTCCTCTTGAAGCGCTTGTTTCTTCTGTAGTCTAGATTTCATATTACGCACAGTATATATATATATATATATATATATATATATATATATAAGTTTGCATTTTCACGTTTGCGTGTTTTTCTGTCTTTAGAAAAATAATCTATTTTAGTT
>Ga0123352_10001952_pt1 | contig 28156 bp, 31 predicted proteins | sample TergutLab28metaG_FD_89700 | JGI IMG/M metagenome (GOLD analysis project Ga0123352, IMG submission 89700) | Labiotermes labralis P1 segment gut microbial communities from Petit-Saut dam, French Guiana - Lab288 P1 | ecosystem: Host-associated > Arthropoda: Insects > Digestive system > Gut ... | reverse complement strand
GATATACGAACGCCCGCCGAAAGAAGAATATTGGGACTACATAATAGAACGCCGCGATTTACTTGTTCCGCAAGACGTGAGAGAGCGCAAAGGCAGTTTTTTCACACCGAAAATTTGGGTTGAACTTTCACAAAAATATATCAGCGATGTTTTCGGCGAAGATTGGCAAGACGAATATTATGTTTGGGATTGCGCCGCAGGAACAGGCAATCTTTTGGCAGGATTAACCAACAAATACAACATTTGGGCATCAACTCTCGACAAAGCCGATGTTGATGTAATGCACGAAAGAATAGAAAACGGCGCAAATTTACTGAAAGACCATTGCTTCCAGTTTGATTTTCTGAACGACGATTTTGAAAATTTACCGAAAGGATTGTTGGATATTATTAAGAAAACTCCCGAAAAATTGATTGTTTATATAAATCCACCGTATGCGGAGGCAGGAAACAGAGAAACAATCGTTGGCAAAGGTAGTAATAAAGCAAAAGTTTCAGCGACAAAAATGTATAACGAATTTATAGGTAAAGTTGGCAATGCGATCCTTGAACTTTCCGCGCAATTTATGCTTCGGATTTACCGAGATATTCCTAATGCAAAATTAGCAACATTTAATACTGTTAAATTTATCAATTCTGCAAATTTTATTAAATTTCGCGAATATTTTCAAGCAGAACATAAAAACGGTTTTGTTTGCAAAGCAAGCACATTTGATAATGTTAAAGGGGATTTTCCTATTGGCTTTTTTATTTTTGATTTAGGAATTAAGCAAAAAATTACTTCTATAATAACTGATGTTTATATTAAAATCAATGATAACATAATCAACAAGAACGCCTCTAAATGTTTTAGCGGTGCTAACAAAGGGCAATTTAGCGTTGATTGGCTACGAGGATATTTTGATAAAAAATCAGAGCGTATATCATATTTAAGATTACAGGTAAATGATATTCAACACAAGAACGGAGTTTTTATTACAAGCAAACCGTCAGAGCGTGATTTTCTCAAACACGAAGCGGTTAGTATAACAAAAGGAAATATTATCGAAATGGCAATATATGTTGCCATAAGACAAGTAATTGAAGCAACTTGGCTAAACAATAAAGATAACTTTCTGTTTCCTAATAATAAATGGGAAAAAGATTTGGTGTTTCAGAATGATTGTTTGACTTTTGTGCTTTTCTGCAATAACATTCAATCAAAATTCGGCATAAATCACTGGATACCATTTACTGAAAACGAAGTAAATGCAAACACTAAATTTGAAAGCAACTTTATGACAGATTTTATTAAAGGAAAATTGAAACAAGGACAAAATAAAATAGAACAAATAAGCGTATTCGGCGAAACCCAAGAACTGCGGAAAACCGCTTTGACTTTTTCTGTCGAAGCCACCGCCGTTTTTGATGTAGGACGGGAATTGTGGAAGTATTACCATTCTCAACCAAAATGCAATATAAATGCCTCGTTTTATGATATTCAGGAGTTTTTTCAAGGTCGCAACGACAAAGGCAAAATGAATAATAAAGGTTCAGATGAAAAGTATAATAAACTTATCGGGAATTTGCGGGAGAAGTTGAAAGTGCTGGCGAAGAAGATAGAGCCGAAAGTTTATGAGTATGGGTTTTTGAGGAGGTGAGAAGTGAGTGAAAATCTAACAACAATAAATCTACATTTTGATACAAAGGAAAACTATTTAACAATAGAAGAATTTCAAACATTCTATAAGGTTGTTAGTGATATTATTGAAAATATGAACGAAGAAATTTGCTTTTCAAAATTAGAGTATAAGTTAGTAATAATTCCACCAAAAGAAGGTTCGTTTTTAGATACAATAGGAATACTTGTTCCTGTAGGGTTTGTTGTTTGGACTGTATTAATATCTGATGTTGGAAAAGGTTTTATCAGAGGACTAACTGGAAAAGAGCCAGAGTATCACGCAGAAGACATAGGTAAATTTATTAAAGATTTTGTAATTACTTTCTTGAAAAAAGAAAAAATAGATAATTCTGAAATAAACATAACAAAATCGTTAGAAGCCAAAAACCTTTTCTATAATACTTGCATTAACAGCAATTATATAAACGGAGTAGGCTTTGACGACACACATAATTTTCCAATTTCAAGGGATCAATTTCCTCAATATATAGTCAAATTGACAGAAGAAGAAAAAGAAGAAGAAGATTTTTGTAAATATCATACAGTTATTATTGTTTCTCCTGTAATTGTTGAAAATAGCAAACAGCAATGGAATGCGAAAATAAAAGAAACAGACCTGAAAATAACATTTTATATGGAAGATGAAAAATTCAAAAATGATTGTTTAAAAGGAAAATATCCATTTAGAAAATCTGCCAATGATGATGAAATGGTAGTAAAAGTTAAATACAGTCCTATAAAAAACAAAGATGGGCGATTAAAATCCGTCGTAAAAGTTTATTCTTTTAATGACCAAAAGATAGAGTCCTTGCCGAATGATGCTGTTTTTGACCAACCTTTAATAGAGCCGAAACAAGTAAGTTTTTGGGAGCAAATTAGCCTTTTTGACCAAGAATATAACGCACATTAAACCAATTTTTCCTCAAAACCCTCCCCCTACATCAACTCCTTCAACGCCTCGGCATCGGGAAGTATATCTTTGTATTCCGTCGGCAATTCGCTTGCTGTTTTGTATGTTGCCACTCCCATTGACTTTGCCATATTGCGAAAAGCATATTCTACAATTTTTTCGTTTTGCGATTTACATAAAATAATTCCAACCGACGGATTTTCGTGAGGAAGTCGTCCCAAATCGTCAAGCGCCGACAAATAAAAATTCATTTTTCCCAAGTAAAATACTAAATGCACAACAACGTTTCAACAAAAAACATCAGCAAACATCGAATACGAAATATCCCCATCTCTCGCCAATACCGCAAAAACTACGCTTTCAAAAAAAACTCCCATGAAAATTGCACAGATTGAGGTGTCATATAAACGGAAGACGGGAGCATTCTTTGATACCTTTTAGACCTAATTCGTCCGCAAATATAAAGTGGAACACCTGTAGCCAATGTATAATACCCGCCAACGAAAATTCCCAGACCGATCACCTGAATATTGCTGGATTCGGAAGATGCAAGAAGATTAATGCCCGGCATCATAATAGCCAATCCGCTGAAAGTCAATCCGATGCCCCAAATTTTCATTTTATTGTAATGCTCAAACCGTCTTTGATAATGCTGAAAATTTTGCTCTTCTTGTGATTTAATATTAAGATTTAACTCTTGCGCAAAACTACTCGCGCATAATATCAATAATATTGCTATTGCTCTGTTGAAATTTTTCATAATACCTCTCTATATTTGTCAGCATAACATTTCCGCAGATGTTTTTTCAGCGGAATTTGAGCAAACAGTCGTCTCAACTCCCCATCTTCCTCAATTCCTCCTCCAACTCCTCGATACTCGGCAAACTGCTTTTCAGATTATCGGGCAGTAAAAACCGCCTCAACAATTCCCGCCACCGAACACTTATCCATCTTTGAAAAAGCAAACCATTTTTTTCCTAAATCTTTCAGAGAAGCGCCTATGTGATACACTTCTTTTCCGTCATCTATTTGAACTGTCAAGGATTCCTTGACGGTTGAGTTTCTGTTTAGCTCTTCTTCTCGAAAACAATTGTTGATGTGCAAACTAATATTCTGTTTCGTTTGGTTGAAGAGCATAGCCATTTGCAACTGAGATAGCCAAACGGTGTCTTCTTCAATTATTACTTCAATATGTTCGGTTAGGTTGTCGGGGCGATAAAGCACTATTTCGTTTTTCATTCTCTCCCTCACCCCGCCACAATATTCACTATCTTCCCTGCCACCACAATCACTTTCTTTATCGCCAGACCCTCCAAATGCTTTTTCACATTAGCATTTTCCATCGCCAACTTCTCGGTTTCTTCTTTGTTGGCGTTGCTTGGGACGTCTATTGTACCGCGCATTTTGCCGTTTATTTGAATGGCTACCGTCAAACTATCCTGAATTAGGGCGGTTTCGTCTATTTGGGGGAAATTTGATTTGAAAATTGATGTCGCGTTTCCAAGTTTTTCCCACAATTCTTCCGCCAAATGAGGGGTAATCGGCGCAAGAACTTTCAGCATTATTTCGATTGCTTCTTTCAGCGTTTTTTCACTCGCTTTGTCGTAATGTTTTTTGTAGGAATTCAGCAGTTCCATAATTCTTGCCAAAGCCGTGTTAAATTGCCAGTTTTCTTCATAACTCTGAATTATGTTTTTGAGCGCATTATGTGCCGCAAAACGCAATTCTTTGTCGCTTTCTGCGCTGTTGCCGAAGTTTTTCGCCTCTATAATTTCCAAGCCCGCAGACACGGCTTCCCAAAAACGATTTAAGAATTTTGATGTGGCGGCGACTTTTTCGTCGTTCCAAACCCTGTCGTTTACGGGCGGAACATCGGCTAAAATGTAGGCGCGCATTGTGTCGGCGCCAAAACGAGTTATTATGTCTTCGGGGTCTATAACGTTAAGTTTGGATTTGCTCATTTTGGCGTTCTCTACCTCTACCGCGCTCTTGCAATGAACACATTTGCCGCCGTCGTCAACCTCGTCCGCTTTGAGCCATTTGTGGGTCGGACACCTGTAAGCGGTCGCGCAAACCATTCCCTGCGTAAAGAGCTTTTTGGCGGGCTCGTCAAAGTCAATTAAGCCCAACTCCTGCATTACCATCGTGAAAAAACGAACGTAAATCAAGTGCATTGTGGCGTGTTCTATGCCGCCTATGTAAATGTCTATCGGCGCCCAATAATTCGCTTCGTCTTTGCGGAAAGGCGCGTCGTCGCAAGCGGTCGAACAATAGCGCAAATAATACCACGAACTATCCACAAAAGTGTCCATTGTGTCGGTTTCACGCTTCGCTTTTTCGCCGCATTTTGGGCATTTTACGTTCACAAAACTCTCGCTTCTGGCAAGAGGGGACTCGCCGTCGGGACGAAATTCCACGTCCATCGGAAGTTTCACGGGCAAATCGCTTTCGAGAACGGGAACAACCCCGCATTTGGGGCAATGGATAATCGGAATAGGCGCTCCCCAGTATCTTTGGCGGGACAAAAGCCAGTCGCGCAGACGATAATTCACCATTCTTTTGCCAAAGCCGCTTTTTTCCAAATAATCGATAATATCGCTCATCGCTTCACGGTTGTTTCTGCCGCTGAATTGTCCGCTGTTGACTAAAATTCCGTCGTCTTCGTAGGCGGCGGTCATATTTTCGGTGGTTAAATTTTCGGCGGGTTGGATAACAATTTTTTTATCTAAACCGTATTTTTCGGCGAATTCGAAATCGCGTTGGTCGTGGGTGGGAACTGCCATTACTGCGCCTGTTCCGTAGGACATTAACACGAAATTTGCTACAAAAATCTTAATTTTTTCGCCGTTTACGGGATTTATTGCATACGCGCCCGTCCAAACGCCCTCTTTTTCGCGGGTCAAAAGTTCTTTTTCGCTTGTACCGAGTTTTCGCATTTCTTCGACTTTTGCTAAAATTTCCTTCTCGTTGGGTTGTCCTTTAATAAGCGTTTCCACTAACGGGTGTTGCGGCGCAATCGACATAAAACTCACCCCCCAAAGCGTGTCGGGGCGGGTGGTGTAGATTTCCAGATGTAGGGGCGGGGTTTGCCCGCCCAAATCGCCGTCCGTTCTGTTTTCAGGGCGGGCAAACCCCGCCCCTACGACCTCAAATCTCACTGTTGCGCCCTCGCTTCTGCCTATCCATTCTTTTTGCATTTTAATTACGCGTTCGGGCCATTCGGTTAGTTTTTCGTGGTTGTCGAGCAGTTTTTGGGCGTATTTGCTCATTAAAAAATACCATTGGCGCAGGTCTTTTTGTATTACGGATGTTCCACAGCGTTCGCAGGCGCCGTCTTGAACTTGTTCGTTTGCGAGGACGGTTTTGCAGCTTGGACAGTAGTTTACGGCGCCGTCTTTTTGCGCGACAACTCCTTTTTTGTAAAATTGCAAAAACAGCCATTGCGTCCATTTGTAGTAATCTTCGTTGCTTGTGGCGAGTTCGCGCGATTTATCGAAGCCCCAGCCCGCCATTTCCATTTGGTCTTTCATTCGAGCGATGTTTGTTGCTATGTTTATAGATGGGTGAATACCGTTTTTGATGGCGGCGTTTTCTGCGGGAAGTCCGAACGAATCCCAGCCGATCGGGGTCATAACGTTGTATCCGTTCATCATTGCGTGGCGGGCGATAACGTCGTTTATGGTGTAATTCATTACGTGTCCCATGTGCAGCGCACCGCTTGGATACGGGAACATCGACAATATATATTTTTTAGGTTTCCCGTCGTCTTTTTTCGCCGAAAACAGTTCCGTTTTCTCCCATTTGTCCTGCCATTTTTTTTCAAATTCGCTTGGTTTATAGCCGCTCATAGTTTCACTTCCTTTTCGTTTTTTTGTAATTTTCCAAAGGAAAATACGTTATTTTCAAATGGTTTTTGAAAGTATTTCGTTTTTAGTGATTTTTGTGTGAGATTGGCGTATCTCAAACAGAAGAATGCGGATTATTCTGTTTTTTTCAAAAATTCCACTGCAACGTAAGACCGTTTGCAGCAATATGTATTGTCGGCATAGCCTTGTATCGTTTTGTTTCCGCGTTTCCTATTATCCAAAGAGGAATTCCTGTTGCTGTTGCGGCGCCTCCTGCGAGCCCGAAAACAGTCCAAGCTATTACTCTGTTTTGTGCTTCGTATGCCTTTCTTTCAAATTCGGAAAATTCTTTTTTTGTGAAAATTTGTCCGGTTATTTCGTTTTTCACGTAGTCCCAGCCGTGAGCATATATTCCGTCGCCGTATTCTTTCCAATCGGAAAGATTTCTTGCAAAGAAAATCGCAGATAATGTTGTTAAAGCAGAGCCGCCTATAGTCATTCCTATTCCTGCGTTTCTCATTCTTGTTTTCGGGCGTCCTGTTTCAAAATGTAATACGGACGAATTTCTTAAACTGCTTCCTTCCCTTTCACCTATAACTATAAGCGGAATAGCGGAAAACATCACCATACCGCCTGTAGTTCCTATGCTGTACCACATTGTTGATTTTTTAATTAAATCGTCAGAACGCTTACGCGCCGCAAATGCTTCTTCTCTGGTAGAATGCCAATCAAGATTGTCTACAACTCTATGTGATTCATTATAAAATTTTGCGCCGAGCGAAACTCCTGTTGCCGCAACAGCTGCTCCGCTTACTCCCAAAGCAATCCCGACATTTCTCATTGATCTGAAACGGTCTGCTCTTTCTTGAGCATACATTAAAAATTCGGGATTTATTCTCTGCGTATCGTTATTAAAAGTACGCAAATCAATATTTGTATCTTGAGAAAAAGCATTTGACGCGACTAAAATTAAGCACGAAAAAATTGTTTTTATGTTTTTCATATAAAGCCCCATTTTTACTTATTTTTCTTGATTTTCTCGAACTCATACTTCAAAATCGGGTCGCACTTTCCCGGGAATTTTGATGTAACGCTGTCGGTGCAACCTGAAAAGTCCAGCTTTTCGCAATTTACGCAGACGTTGTCGTACCATTCGTCGCTGATGTTGTGGGGTTTGTTGTTTCTTTCGCCGTCTTCTGAGCCGCCGAGGGTTGCTTTGTCGGCTTTGATGAGAATGCTTTTTGCGATTTCGCCCAATTGTTCTATTGCTTGGGGAGCTTGTTGCGCCACCATTTGCAAATAAACGGTCAGCGCTTCTTTAAGAATTTGTTTTTCGTCATCTGTGAATATAGACATATTTTCTCCTTTTTTATAAATAAAATAATAAATGCCGCAACAAAAAAGGCGGTCTTTGGATGATGTTTGCGCCTATTTTTCAAAAACTAAACACTGCTTAGAACACTGTTTAGTTTTGCCTGAATTTCGTGATTTCAGAAAAAAATCGCAAACAAGCTTCGCCCAAATAGTATTTTCCCCGCAAATGTTTCGCGCGTCAGGGAATTATGTGAAAATCATAAACAATCACAGTTGCCGTGAAAAGCAGAAAATTTATCTTCAATTTTAATGCCACTGAATTTTTTTTGGGAAGGCAGAAGATAAACGCTTTAAGTCGGAAGACCTTCGCGAAACAAAACTTGATGATTTTGCTGATGACAAAATTATTGAAATTTTTGTTTTTTCGGAGTTAAAATTGAAAACCTGTTCGACGTTTTTGTCGATATTTTGTTTTTATTTTTGTTGCTTTGCGCAGATTTCTATGGACACTATGATTGTCGTGGAAAATAAAGACATTGAACGGCAAGACGAGCACATAAGACAAGTAATCGAAAACCGCGACTTTAAAACCCGCGGGCTTGCAAGCGTTTTAGCGTTTGAAAGCGGCATACAAAGAGACAGGCAACGAAGCGTAGGAAGTTTTGAGCGGTTTTCGATACGCGGAATTTCGGGCGACAGGGTGGGCGTTTTTGTTAACGGCGTTTCGGTTGCAAATTCGGGCGGAAGAGCCGTCGATTTATCGCGCTTTAACGGGCTTAATATCTCGCAAATCGACGTTTATCGCAATTTTGTGCCTGCTTATTTGGGCGGCAACACCTTTGGCGGGGCGATAAATATTATTACGGACAATGCCGACGTTTCTTTGCAGGAGTTTTTTCTGCTTTTCGGAAGTTTCGGCGAAATTCACAGTTTTGCAAATATTAACAATATCCCGCTATCCGAGAGAACGAGTTTGTCGCTTTTTTTAGACTTTCATCGTGCAAAAAACGATTTTAAATATCTGGACGAAAACGGGACTTTCTTCGGCATCGGACACCGCGACGACGACACCGTGCGCCGAATGGATAACAACGAATTTTTGGGAGCAACCATTTCGGGAAACGTGAGAAGCAGGCAAAGACGCTTTGACATCGACGGAAATTTCTCGATTTTCGATTCACGCCACGAAATACCGTCGCCCGCGGGAGTGAGATACAGGTTCCGAAACCAAACCGCTTTTGACGCAAATACAGAGTATATTTTCAGTATAAATCAGCAATTTCACAACGCCGCGGAAAGCAGAATAAACCTTGCTTATCTTCTTTCACTCAACGAATTTAATTGGACGTATCGGGACAATTTTGCCTTTCCGTATTCGCTTCTGAGGCGCGGCGGAAGAGGAAAAGTTTCGGCGAAAAACAACGCATTCGACTTCGGGCATTCGCATAATTTCAGCTTGGGAAATAATTTAATTTTTTCGCTGAATAACACGGGGCGCTACGAAAACATTGTCTATTCCAACGACATTACGGGCTTTAACATAAGCGACAGAGAAGTGAGCCGACTGAATGCCGCGCTTTCGGGCGATTTGAGAATTTTTACGCCTGCTCCCGAAATAATTTTGGGTGCGACAATTCGCGGATATTCCGACAAAATAAGCAGTTGGGAGCGCGGTTTTGTTTATCGGGACATTGTTGACACCGCAACTTTTGAGCACGATAAATCGTTTCGCTTAAGCATAAAAAACGACTTTTTGCGGGCGCCGATTACAGTTTTTGCGGATGCGATTTATGCCGAAAAGGTGCCGAATTTAAGGCAAAGATACGGATTTTTCGGCATTATTCCGAGCACCGATTTGCGCCCCGAAAAAATATATTCTTTTCAGATAGGCGCGCTTGCCGACATTTTTTCCGTAAGAACAAGAACGGCGTTTTTTGCGAATTTCTGCGAAGACCTCATAAGAATTGTGTATTTCGGCAATGTCGGAAAGGCGCTGAATGTTTCAAATACGCGAAATTTCGGCTTTGAAAACGATATTTTTTGGAGAGTTGCGCCAATACTTGAATTATCCAACAATATAACTTTCCAAAACCCGCGAAATTTAAGCGAAAAAAGCACGAGAGACCTGTATATTCCCGCCGAATCCAAACTCAGAATAAATTCGCAGGCGGAAGTCGGCGATTTTGCGGGGTGGTCGCTGATTTCGCGGTATTCGTATTTGTCCGCGTATTATCACGATTTGTTTAATGTTCATCGAGTTCCGTTTAACGACAGTATGCGGGGCTTATCGTTTTTTTCATTTATATTGCAACATCAAAGAAGAAGAATAACAGCGCAGGTAGGCGTTTACGACATTTTGGCGAGCGGAAATTCGCCCGAAAAATTAACGGCGTTAGAAAGCGGATATTTTCCTATCAGGTATCCGGGAATGACTATAAAAGGGAGTGTTTTATGGACTTTAAGAAATTAAAGTTAATGTTTGCCGCGATATTAGCGGCAGTTGTGTTGATGGGGTGTTCGGAGGATAATTCGGGCGAAAAGGAAATTATGACAAGCCGCGACATTGCTTGGGTGCGAAACATTATTATGGATTTTGATGCGCCTGAAGGCAGTCGCTTGGCGGACATTAAATGGCACAACGGAAGAATTTATGCGGCGTTGCAACATTTTGGCGGTTGGGTTCCCAATGCAAACTCAACAATCTTGGAACTTAACGAGCAAGGAACTGTTTTGCGGACATTTACGAGCAATTTTATGAACGTCAGTGAAATTCATATTCGCGGCAATTATTTATTTGTTGTAGATGGTGGTGCTTCGTGGGCAGATATCGATGGCGGAATAACAAGAATCAGCCTTACAACTGACGACGGAAATCCGACAACTATTTTAGACGGACAGACAATCGAAGCTAATCCTGAACGAATGGTATTTATTTCGAACAGCGAGGCAATTGTTTTGTTGTCGGAGGGTTGGGGAGATTCGTTTGCAGCAAGATTTGATTTGAACACAGGAAACGTCGACAGCGCTATCGGCGGAATAAATCCTGTTTCGTCGATTTCTCTGAATACGAGCACAAATACTTTGTGGCTTGGCGCCGCAATTCCTCTTATTACGACTGAAAATAAAGTTTATGCGTTTTCGTTGGCAAGTAATAGTATTGTCGGAGAAGCTACAACATTGTTGCCAATATATTCGGTTGCATCGGCAGGCGGCACTACTTTGACCGTAGAAAGTGATTTTTCGGCAGGACATTTCGGCTTGATTTTCGGCACGGCAAACTATGAAGAGCAAGAAGTTATCGATAAAGATGCGATAGTTCGTTTTGTTGACGGAAACTTTTTTATTTTGGAACGTAGCAACTCCGGCGCATTGATATTTTTGACGAATGACGGCAAAATTATCAGACAATTACCTTTTGAGGCTCAGGCTTTTAACCCCAACGGTATAACAGGAAACGGAAGCGGGCGAATTTTTGTAGGCGCACAAGAAGATTTAACAATTGCAGAGTTTCGGGTGTCGGAAAGATAAGATAATTCATAAACAAAACAGGCGGTTGTTGCCGCCTGTTTTGTTTTCTCGTATTCTATATTACCGCCTTACGCCTATTCTTGCCTGATAACGGTGTATTCTTCCGCTTATTCCTGTCGCCTCAACAATAAGCAAATAAGTCCCGCTTGCGACAAATCGTCCTGCGTTATTTCGCAAATCCCAAACAAATATATCGGTGTTTCTTCCGTTTTTATCAATTATTACATTGCCCAAAGCGTCGAAATTTTTCAGATTTATCTGCGATAATTCGGGAGTTATTACCGAAATCCGCGCAATATCCGAGACGACTACGTTTTCGAGAATAATGCCGAAGCGGGCGTCGCGAGGGCGTTGATTGTCGCGGATTGATGTTTCGTTATTGTTGTCGCTCTGCAAATGCGGAAAGCCTTCGTTTATTTCAGGGACTATTGCCCAAATCCTACCAAAATCCCAAGTGATAAAATTGCTTTCTCGTCTTAATTGCGTCGCTGTTCTTGCTCCCGAATTAGAGCAATATGTTCCGTTGTCCAGATTGTTGCCTACAAACAGATAAGACATATTTTCCAGAGAGTAGGAGTTTTCTATTGTGCCGCTGTTATGACTGACAAGTCCGCCAATGTCGCTACTGCCGCTAACCGTCCCGTAAGCGCTGCTGTTCTCTATTACTCCCGCGTTGTATCCGACTAAGCCGCCAAGCCAACCAAAACTCCATTCTGAAATCAAAAGATTTCCCGAAACTCTGCAATTTACAATTCTTCCATTGTTTATATCAACCAAGCCTCCGGCGGTATGGGCGTTTATTGCGACATCAACTTCAACTCCAAGATTTTTAATTACTCCGTCGTGCCCCAAATACCTGAAAAGTCCTTGGTTGCGAATTCCTCCGATGGTTTTATTGTTGCCGTCAAAAGTGCCGTTAAATAAAAATGTGCCGGAAAAATCCCCCAAAAAAACTCTGCCGATGCCGACCCAGTTTCCGCTTTCAATATTTATGTCGTTTGCGAGAGTAATTGTTCGCCCTGCAAAATCGTTTCCGTTATTAACCATAGTCGCAAATCGCCTTAAATCTTCTTCGTTTCTTATGGTAATCGGTCGCCAGCCGTAATCCCAATCGCAAAAAGGTTTAAATTCGTCGGGAATATCGCTTTCGTTCTCAAATACAAAATAAATGCTTTCTATTATCAATTCCGCGCGAGTGTCTTTTTCGGTATTTAAGTGAAATGAAAACGCCGACGCATAGGACAGCGCCTCTTCTTTGCTTACATCAGGCGTTCCCCAAGCGGGCACTACCATATCGGCAACAAATAATTCGACGTCCAAAACCGAACGTCCCGAATTAAAACCCTCTCCTATAGCCCAGCCCCAATGCGCGTGGTTTGTGGTGTTATGGCTTTCAATATGAACCATTACCGAACCGGTGATATATCCTTTAATTCTTACGCTTTTTAATTTGGAAAGGTCAATTTGCGGATTGTCGAATTGAGCTCCTAAGAAAGGAGTTGCGATTGCGGCAAAGTAAAAATCTCCGGGGGTTAAGTTTTCGCTCGCCTCATTCGCGTCAAGTGCGACTACCAAAATTGTTTGCTGTAAAATATCCGAGATTGTTTGAGTGAGAAATACTTTATTTAAATAGCCTAAAATTTGCATCCGATAAAAAATAATATATCGCCAAAATAAAAAACAAGATTTTGCCCTTTTTTATCTGAAAAACTACATAAATTTTTTACTGCGTTTGCGCAAATAGTATTTTCCCTCAAAATATCCTCTGACGAAAGGTGAAAGATGGGTAAAAATAATTCAAAAAACGAAATAATAAGGGCGCTTACACTTCTGGCGGCTCTTGTAGTTGTATTTGGAATGATGAGCAATATGGGAAAAATTACCGAAACTATAACAATAATGCTTACACCGCGTCAATTCGACTTTGAGGCTTTGGAAGCGGCTAATGTGCAACGTCAAGAATATTACGACATTGTCGCAGGATTTTGGGAACATTCGAGCGACACATTATTCGACAGAATTGAGTTAATGGACGACGGAATTATCTGGCAATATACAAAAAAGATGTTTATGATGCCGAATGGTCAAATCGATACGCTCAAGCGAATTTCCACTTCTTTTTTATATCCTGTGAATTTTGAAGAAGAAAACAATTCGGCAATGTCGGACTTGCGAATGATACGCGAAGTTTGGATTACGCCCGACACTTGCTTCGGACGGCGCACATTTATGGATTACGCAAGCACGGCGTTTTCGGCGGATGACGACATCTTGTTTTTTAACGGCGTTCCATACACGCGTTTTGAGGGCGATATTCGTGAATTTTTCCCTGTCGGCGCGCTTAATCTTTTGCGCCCGAACCCTATAACTTTTGCAATGCCGTCCTGCAATATGAGCGCTCCCTTGCGTAATTGGCTCAGCCGAAGAATAGTAAACAGTTTTGAGGGACGTCAAATTCCTGCCGCCGAAATCAGCGCGGAGCGAAGAAATTTGCTTGAAAATTACTTCATTCCCCTGTCTTTAAGCAGAATGGAGTCGCGTTTTAAAGCAGGGCAAGAATTGAATATAAATTTAAGGATAATAGTTGCGCCCGACGGTGGCGTCGATACGGTTTTTGTTCGCGGACAGGGTTTTGGGTCGCAGGCAAGCAGATTGCCGATAACCAACGAAATTATGGGTTGGAGATTTCCCGTAGCCTCAGACGGACAACAGAGCGCCGACACGCTTAGATTTATCGGAACGTTTATTAAAAGATAAAAAACAAACCAAATAAAAAGGATTACAGAGAAATGGCAAAACACATAGACCCAAAACAGATTTCGACAGATATTCAGAACGAAATTATGAAAAAACAGCAGGCGATTATTCGTCAGTTCCAAAAACCGCTTTCGCAGGGGCAAAACCAGCAAAAACTTCAGGATTTTATTATGTCGGGAAAGCCTATCGGAAGTTCCGCCTACTTGGAATTGTCGCCGATGTTGCAGGAAGTTGTTATGAAACTCAACCTTTCGTCCATCGAAATTCTGGCGAAAAACGAGAAAAATCCGTTCAAAAAACTGCGATTTAAGGTAGCGTTGTTTGCGACAAAAAAAATGGCGGACGCAGGCAAAGCAAAAAAAGAATTGCAGAAAAATAAAGACAAGAAGAAACAGGACAAAATTGCGACAGCACAAAAATCGCAAGCAACAAAAGATAAAAAAGAAAAAGCGACAAAAAGCAAATAAACAAACCATTTTCAATAAGGAGTTTTTGGTATGTCGAATGTAAAAAGAGTAGCGTTTTTAACTGCGGGCGGACTTGCCCCTTGTTTGTCGAGCGCGGTCGGCGGATTGATTGAAAGATACACGGAAATTGCTCCCGATGTCGAAATTATCGCATATATCGGCGGCTACAAAGGACTTTTGCAGGGAAATTACATTAAAGTCGGAAAAGAAGCTCGCGAAAACGCAAGATTTTTGCACGAACACGGCGGAAGTCCCATCGGAAACAGCCGCGTGAAACTTACAAATGTTAAAGATTGCGTAAAAAGAGGCTTGGTTAAAGAAGGCGAAGACCCGCTTAAAGTAGCGGCAACCCAACTCACCAAAGACGGCGTTGACGTTTTGCACACCATCGGCGGCGACGATACAAACACCACAGCGGCGGATTTGGCGGCATATTTGGCGACAAATAACTACGCGCTCACGGTTGTAGGTCTTCCCAAAACCATCGACAACGACGTTTTCCCGATACGTCAATCGCTCGGCGCTTGGACGGCGTCTGAGGAAAGCGCAAAATATTTCAGAAACGTTGTTGCAGAGAACTCGGCAAACCCAAGAATGCTTATCATTCACGAAGTTATGGGCAGAAACTGCGGTTGGCTTACGGCGGCGGCGGCGGCGGACTATCGCAAATTGATCGCAGGCGAAAACTATCTTCCCGAAATGGGCAACGAGATGGCAAAAATCGACGTGCACGCAATTTTCATTCCCGAAATGGAGATAAATATCGAAGAGGAAGCGGCGCGCCTCAATAAAGTTATGGACAAAAACGATTGCGTAAACATCTTTATTTCAGAGGGCGCGGGCGTTGATGCAATAATTAAACAAATGGAAGCCGCAGGGCAAGAAATTCAGCGCGACGCTTTCGGACACGTTAAATTGGACACAATTAACCCCGGCAAATGGTTTGGCGACCAGTTCGCGAAAATGCTCAACGCCGAAAAAGTGCTTATCCAAAAATCAGGATATTACGCAAGAGCGGCGGCGGCAAATACGCGCGACTTAAACCTCATTAAATCCTGCACGGATTTGGCGGTTGATTGCGCGCTTCGCAGAGAAGGCGGCGTTATCGGACACGACGAAGACCAAAACAACGTTTTGCGCGCAATAGAATTCACCCGAATAGCAGGCGGCAAACCGTTTAATATTGATACCCCGTGGTTTGGCGACCTTTTGAAGAATATTGGTCAGACAAAAGGCAAGAATATTGCTAAAGCGGGTCATTGATTTTTAGAATTCATAAATAGCAAGGGCGGACTTTTTGTTCGCCCTTGTTTTATTAAAATTGAGACAGAGCAAAATATGAAAACCAAAACAACCTTACGCAATTACTATCGCGAACTCCGAAAAAGCATTTCCGGCAAAGAAACCCTGTCCGAAATTATCTGTTCGCACGTAAAATCGCTCGAGATTTACCGAAAATCGACCGTTCCGGCTCTTGATTGGGCGAGCAAAAACGAAGCGGCTCTTTTGAAAATCTGTGAAGAACGCGGGAAAAACGGGGTTAAATTCTGCCTTCCGAGATGTCTGGGCGAAAACGGTGAAATGGAGTTTTTTGAGGCAAATCTTAACGAAATGTCGCTTGATTGCCATAATATTCCGTCTCCGCTTGCCGAAAAACGTATTTTACCTCAGGATTTGGATTGCATTTTCGTTCCCGCGCTTGCTTTTGACCTTTTGGGAAATCGCCTCGGACAAGGCGGAGGGTATTACGACAGATATTTGAAGGGATGCGTAAATGCAACAAAAATCGGCGTTTGTTTTGGGGCGCAAATCTCGCAAATTCCGCTCGAAACAAGCGAACACGACGTAAAAATGGACTTTATCATTAGCGAAAAAGGTGTGATTAAATGCTGATATTGCAAATAATTTTGGTTTTAGCGGCAATAATTGTTTTGTTTGTTATCTTTTTGCCGAACAAAATAGAGCTTAGATTTTCCAATAATTTTTTGGAATTTCGCTACAAAAACCCATTTTTCAGCTACGCGTTTAAGCCGAAAGACGTTTCGGACGCGCTTGGCGACCATAATTTGGAGGAGGACGATTTTGACAAAAAATGACGAAACAAAATCCTCTTTGGAATGGCTTTCCTCGTTTAAGGATTTGTGGGAAAAAGAAGAAAAATTGGTAAAAGCGTTGCTGAAATTTGTGGTAAAAGTCATAAAATTATCGCTGAAAATACTAAAACCGTCGAAAATTGAATTTAATTTATCGGGCGGCTTTGAAGACCCTGCGGAAACGGGTTGGTTGAGCTCGGTTTTTTTAATGATAAACTCGTTTTTTGAGGACAATAATTGCGTGCAAATCAGTTTTGCGCCGAATTTTATCCAAAAAAAATGGAGATACAGCGGCTCGGTTGCTTACAATTTTTCAATCGCAAGACTTCTTTTATTTGTGCTTTCCATTCTCTTTTTTATTCCGTATCTAAAAATTATAGGGGCGCTTTGGCGAAATCGAAAATATGTGTTTCGCAAGAAAAAGTGAGGCAAATCGCTCGAAAATTTGCTTTTCGCAGTGGAAATATCATATTTTTATGTGGAAAATTTAAACTTATTTATTATAATAAGGAAAAGGAGAACAGATGAAAAAGATTTTGATTATTTTATTGTGCGCCTTTGCGCTTTCGTTTGCTTGCAGACCGGGCGATGGACACAATCACGGAACGCGCGCGCCGATATTTTCGGGAGCTTGGTGCGTGGTGGACGATGATTTGAGAATTGACTTTATCGGAGCGGATTCGGTCAAATTTACGTCGGAAAGCGATCCAAGCGTAAACGGAAGCGGTAAATTTTCGTTCGACGACACGCATCTTCGCGCGGAATTGCAAAATTCGGGAATGACAATGAAAATTGTTTACAAATACACGCAAACGCCTGCCGGTCTGAGAGTTATAACAGAGCTTCTCGAAGTAAACGGCTCGGCGATTAACGCAAATCCCGACCCGATTGCATTGGTCAGATGCAGACAATAAAAAACAAAACCGAAAGGGTATAAAAATGAGCAAAAATTACATTATAACAGGCGGTTCTCGCGGAATTGGAAAAGCGATAGTCGAAAAACTTGCGGCGGAAGGGCACAACGTCGTCTTTAATTACAACGCAAGCAGTGCGGCGGCGGACGAAATCGTGAAAAATCTGTCAAAGGACGGAATTACGGTAAAAGCGTTTCAGGCGGATGTGTCGGATTTTGAGCAGGCGAAAAAATTCATTGAAAACGCAAGAGAAACTTTCGGCGGAGAAATAGACGGACTTGTGAATAACGCAGGCATTACCCGCGACGGTCCTCTTGCAATGATGGAGCAAAAAAACTGGGACGACTTAATCAACATAAATTTGACGGGATATTTTAATGTTACGCGAAACACCGTTATGGACTTGGTAAAAAGCGCGGGCGCAATCGTGAACATAACCTCGGTAAGCGGCGTTTCGGGCATAGCGGGGCAGACAAATTACTGCGCAAGCAAGCACGGAATAGTCGGATTTACCCGCGCGCTCTGCAAAGAATTGCGAAAAGTCCGCGTAAACGCTGTCGCCCCCGGTTTTATAGAGTCCGATATGACGGCGAAACTTACCGACGAATACATAAAAGAAATGAAAAAACAAATCCCGCTGAAACGCCTTGGCAAACCCGAAGAAGTCGCGGAATTGGTGTCGTTTCTGCTTTCGGATAAAGCCGCGTATATTACGGGGCAAGTATTTACGATAGACGGCGGTATGACCGCGTAAGTAAAGGAGTAAATTATGCAACGAAGTAAAAACACTTGTGTTTTTCGAATAATTTTCTTGCATTCTTTGTTTCTGTTGTTTTTTGGCTGTGGAAATAATTCCGTTCAGCAGTATTCAAGGCTTTCGCAGGTCGAAATTGAAGCGCGCATAGAAGCGGCGCGTTTGGCTGATTCGCTATTAAATTTTTCGAGCATAATGGAAGAAGAGCGAGATTTGTCGGGCGCGTTTTCGGGCGTTCACGTTCACGGTCTCAGGGGTTCGGGAAATTTGGCGTTTGACGCTCACCAAGACCCCGCGGCGACTCGTCGTCTGTTGCAAAGTTCCGCAATACTTGCCGAAAGATACCGAGAAATGGCTCCCCAAGTAGAAGAAGCCCGCCGAAGAATGATAGCCTCCTTCAACGAAGCAAGAAAAGAAGAAGAGCGACGGTTGTATTAAGCATTCGCCGCAAATTTTGCGGCGAATAAACAATCTTTCACCGCAGAATTTGCGGGGAACGAGAAGAATGGAATATATTTACGAAAAAAAACACTAAAAAAGGAAATGCTATGAGCGTAGCCGTAATACATTCACCTTTAAATGAGATGCAACAGCACTTGTTGCAGATGTTTGCATATAACAAGCGCGAAGAGGGCTTGAAAGAAATGCAGTCCGTGCTTTTCAATTATTATCGCGATAAATTGAAAATGCAAACGCGCGAATTTTGGAAAAAAAATCAATTCGACAGCGCAAAGATGGACGAAATTATGTATGGACACAACCGCGTTTCAGCCCAATGAAAATCATATTAGACACAAATTGTTTATTGCCTGCTATTTTTGAGTATTCGCCGCACTATTGGATATGGGAAGCGTTCGAAAACGGTAAATTTACATTATGTTGCAGTACCGAAATACTTGAAGAATACGCAGAGATATTAGCCCAATTTTATTCTGTTGAAATCAGCGAAAGCGTGATAAATACGATTACAAACGCCTATAATTTTTTAGCAATAACTCCGCATTACAAATGGAATTTGATTTCTGCAGATCCCGATGACAATAAATTTGTAGATTGCGCGTTGAATGGCGGAGCTGACTATATTGTTAGCAACGACAAACATTTCAACATTTTGAAAGAGACAGATTTTCCTTACGTTGAAGTTGTGAACAGTGAAAAATTTAAGCAACTTATATCGCTGTCTGTTTAGGGGTGTTAAAGCACTATTCGCCGCAGAATTTGCGGGGAATGAGGGTTATCTCGTCAAATTATTTTTTCAGAGACAAAGCCAATTCGGTTAAAGATGTGTTCAATTTGTTCAAAAGATTATCTAAATCCTCTTTTGTGTCGGATGTTATCTGTGCATAAATCTTGTCGCAATCGGATACAATTTGCTCGTAAAGTTGTGATTTTGCTATATTTCCGACTTTCGGCAGGGAATATTCGAGTGCGTCTTTTGCTCTTTTTATTAGTTTCAGCGTTTTTTCTTCGAGGTCGGACTGTTTTTCGCAAATTGTTAAAAGTGCCGCTAATTGTCGCGGGGTTTTTAGGTCTTCGCGGATTTCTTCCATTCCCGATTTTTGCAACTTTGGCGCTTGAAGCGTCAGAAAAACGGTTATTGATGTTGCCGCAACAGTGAGTATTTGCATTATCACAAATGTTTTTATCCTGTCTTCTTGCGACATTGAAAAAATCGGTGTTAAAATCGTTGAAAAAATCGGCGCATTAAAGTTTGCCCAAAATTCTGAAATTACGGGAATACTAAAAACGCCGAGAATATTTGTCAAAAAATCAAAATGCTCTTGTCGAGCTATAAGCAAGGTGAAAACCAAGAGTAGCGAAAACAAAATCGCCGCCGCAATTGTTATTATTGCCGCAGGATAAACTCCCGCCGATTTTGCGGAAAACTTCACAATTCCTCCAAGATTTTTGCTTTTTTCGCACTAAATTCTTCGTCTGTTAAAATGCCTTGTTCGTGCAGTTGTTTTAATCTTATTAACTTGTTTTCGGGTGTGTCGGCAGATGCGGGCGGAAGAATTTGCGCTCTTTTAGCGTTATACTCTTCTTCGGTCAGAACACCTTGCTCGTACAAATTTTTTAGCGCCGCCAATTTGCCGTCGATAGTAGTTGCTGTCGCGGTTGGCTGAGGAATAGGCGGCGAGTTTTGCATAACACTTTGAGCCATCTGGTTTCCAAGCGGAAGCCCTGCGCCAAAGCCGAGCCCCATTCCGACCGCAGAGCCCATAATTCCGCCTGCCGCTCCCGCGTTTCCTGCGGCGGTGTTTAAGACCTCGTAATTTTTGATTGCGGCAAAACCTGCTCCGATATTCACTTTGCTCAGCTGTTCCGCTTCCATTTTCTTTGCAAAAACCTCTTGGATTTTCTTCATTTCTTCGGGAGCAATGTTTATGTTGCTTATGGTGAAATTCGTGAGATTTATGCCGTATTCTTCAAAGGTTTCGCGTAAATGAATGCTTGTTCGTTTGGAAACGTCGCTTAATTTTGCGGTAATTTCTAAAACAGAAAGTCCCGTACCTATAAATTCGCTTATGGTTTGCGACACTTTTTCGACAATATCGCCAATAAAATCCGACATTACCTTTTTACTGTTTACTTCGATTTTTGCGCCGACTATCTTTTTGAGAAACTTTTGCGAGTCCTCAATCTGAAAACCCCATTGACCAAACGCGCCAACGTTTACGGGATAGCCGAGTTTCGGCTCCATAATGGGTATTCGTTGGGTTGTTCCCCATTTTTCGTTGCGTTTTACGGTTTTATTGATAAACCAAACCTCGGCGGTAAACGGGGTTTGACCGCCAAAGGGCAAGTTTACGAGTTTTCGTAAAAGAGGAATGTTGCCGCTTGTTATTGTGTGCGTTCCTGCGGTGAAAGCGTCGAGAGCAACGCCACCTTTTTCGAGGATTGCTTCCAAGCCCTCGTTTACGATTAGTTGAGTGCCGTAGCGCAGTTCCCAATTATGCTCCGAGCCAAATTTTTCAACGATGAAATTCTCGTCGTATTGGTCGTATTTTACGATGTCGATTAACGCCACGGCAACCTCCTTTTACGCTTGTTTTTTCTCGCGAAGTTTCTGTTTCATCGCTTGGACGATGTTGGCATTTTCTTCGGTGTTTTTCATAGGCGCATAGAATTTTGCATTCGGAACAATCAATTCAAATGCCGCTTGTTTATCACTTCTTTCTGCATAAACAGATGTCACATCTTTGTAGAAAAACTCCTGCGTAATGTCTTTCTGCAAATTTTTGTCAAAATGGCAGTCGTGCGAGTAAGTATATGTTTGAGTGTCAGAGAAAAATAACCAAGATTTAGTGTAGCACGAACTAACTAGTTTTCCGTTTTCTCTTACTTTTGAATATTGAGCAGAAACAAAATTATACCCCTCAAAGCACACTGGAGCAATTTCTTTTACCTCATCTTCGTCTAACCCAAGTTCTGTTAATGCTTTTTCTTTGGTGACGTTTGAAGTTTTACTTTTTACCAAATTGTCGTATTCCGTGTCTGTCATCAATCTGTTAAAAAAAAGAATTATGTAGCCTACAACAAAACCAATTGTGCCACCAAATACGGCAGTCAATCCTCGAAACTCTCCAGACAACAAGGCAACAACAGCTCCAATAATAACAAAAGTGGCTATTATTGATATTGTACTTGGTTTTTTTGCATCAAAGTATTTTTTAACTTTGTCCATTATTTTTATTTCTTGATTACCCACAAGTGCCGCAAGATTTTTACTCGTTTTGTTCTTTTTTAAACGATACACTAATACAAATACCAGCAATGATAATACCAGCATTGGTAATAATGAGATTAACCCTCCATCTATTTGCATCTTACCCTCCTAAGGTTTGTGTTTGTTAAAATTCCTCCGGTTTTGACACTTTTAAGATGTCAAATAATTGCACTTTATCGTTCTCGGAAAGTCCAATCTCAGCCGCTGTAGCCAAACATTCGTTGTAATTCGGCGCGGTATTGAATTTTTTCCTGAAAAAGTAATCGTATTTAATGTATGCCAAGAAATAGAAATATATTCCTCTCGGCTCCAACGCCACAGCGGCGTTTATGTATTGTTCTATTTGGTCTATAACGGGTCTTTGCGTTAAAAACGCCTTTTTGCCGCTCAAAAGCGAAATCGCCGCGTAAAAATAGATTTCGGAATTATCTATGTCATTTTCTATTGCCTTATTAAATGTTTTTTGCGCATTCTCGTAAAGACAAAGTTTAAGATAACACATTCCTAAAGAAGCATTTATTTCGGGATTGTCGGGATTTTCACTCAACGACTTTTTGTAGGAATTTGCGTATTTGTTCAAATCGCCTAAAGTCATATTTTGAACACTGTTGAATGTAGCAATAATCACGGGTTGTTGGCAATAACCGCAGATTTTTGCTTTCATTTCTACAGGCGCGCCGCAACTTGGGCAAGCCAAACTGCTTATTTCGTTCCCCATCTTTTACAACCTTTCTGCAGAAACAGCAAGGGCTGTCCTGCCAAAATCAAATTTTTTTGCAGTAAAAGATGAATTAACCCGTGTGTTAATTTTGCGATAAACAGTAGCGGCGAGGCAGAACAACCAATTAAGGTCATTCTCGCCGCAAGGGCTGTTTAGAGAAAATTTTAAAAGAGCACGGATAGATAAATCGAAACGGATTTCGACTATCCATCTTTTACTGCACGGAGAAAATAATATTTGGTTAGGGTGGAGTGGGAAAGAAAATTGTTTTTTGTGGAAATTGGGAAAGTTTGGTTATATATTTTTCAGTAATTCGGTGTTTTTAATTTCCATTTTTTTAAAGCAAAGCCCACGTGTTCCAAAATGGAACACGTGTTGCTCTCTATCAAAACCTATCATACAATCCACTAATCGACCTATCCGAATTGGTGTACACTATTGCGTTGGCGAACAAGTCGGCTACCGAAACTATTTCCAATTTGTCGTGTTTTTTCTCTTCGGGGATGAAAACTGTGTCGGTCACAACAAGTTTTTCTATGGGTGAATTTACTATTCTTTCTTTGGAATTGCCTGATAAAACTCCGTGAACGCAATATGCCTGAATTGATTTTGCGCCGTTTTTTACAAGCATATTCGCCGACTCTATTAACGAGCCGCCGCTTGCAACTTCGTCGTCGAAAATGAATGCGCGTTTGCCTTGGACGTCGCCTATAATGTTGTCCATTTGCGCGGTTTCGCTGTCGTCGGTGCGGCGTTTGTCCAAAATCGCCATCGGCAAATCCAGTCTTCTTGCGTAATGACCCGCGTGTTTTGCACTGCCTGCGTCGGGAGCTACAACCACGCCGTCCGATAAATCGTTGTCGTTAACTTGAAGACACGCGTCGCACAAAATTTTTCCCGCCAGAAGATGATCGCAGGGCATATTGAAAAATCCTTGTATTTGCGGCGAATGCAGGTTGGTCGCCATAACGCGGTTTGCGCCTGCGGCTTCCAATAAATCGGCTACAAGTTTTGCGGTTATGGAAATGCGTTTTTCGTCTTTTTTGTCGCTTCGCACGTACGGATAATAAGGCGTTACGGCGGTAATTCGGGCGGCGCTTGCGTGTTTTGCGGCGTGTATCATAATAAGAAGTTCCATAAGTCCGTCGTTTACGGGACAGCAACTCGGTTGAATAATGTAAACGTCCTTGCCGCGAACGCTGTCTTTGTACGCAACTTTGATGTTTTCGTTGCTGAATTTCATAATATCGACTTCGCCGAGTTCGACTCCTGCCGCTTTGGCTATTTCTTGCGCCAACGGACGGTTGGCATTTCCTGAAAAAATCTTTAAACCGCCAATCATAAAACCTTGCCTCCGTAAAATTTGTGAAAATTAGTGTTATTTTATTTGGAAAATATTATTTGCCGCGACACAAAACTCACAATTTTTTCAAAAAAAGCACAAATTGCCCGCGCGGCAGGTACCCAAATCGTATTTTTACGCAAAAAAACAAATAAAAAACGAGGTTATTATATGAATACGCCTGTTCTTGGAATGCTTATGCAGACGGGTCCCGTGGGTCTTACCATTTGTTGGGTTCTTCTTATCGCGTCGCTGATTTCGTGGGTCGTGATTATTAACAGAATTGTCTATTTGAATGCTGTGCGCGCTTCGGTAAAAGCATTCCGCAAAGAACTTGAGCGGCTCCAGTCGCTTCGGGATTTCGGAAGCATAAAGCAGTCGCTCAGGGATTCTTACGCGGGTTATTTGGTTGGATATTACATCTCCGAATTTAACAGAATTGCCGCTGATTTACACAAAAAAGCGTCCTCGAACGAAGGAAAACTCTCGTTTTTCTTTGAGCATCAGGTGACGATTGCGCAAGAAAAAGTAAACAACGAAACGAGCAAAGCAGTCCGAAAACTCAGTTGGGGCTTGCATATTTTGGCGATTATGAGCAGCGCCGCGCCGTTTGTCGGTCTTTTCGGAACGGTCTGGGGAATTATGGACGCGTTTTTTGAAATCGGCGACAAGGGTTCCGCTTCGCTTACGGTTATTGCGCCGGGAATTGCAACATCGCTCATAACAACGGTTGCCGGACTTTTGGTGGCTATTCCCGCGGTGGTGTTTTACAATTTGTTCCTGAAAAAGACAGAAAAAATCGAAGACGACCTTGACGACTGCGCGGAATTGGGCTTCATTAAATTTAAGGAAGAATTGCTCTCCGTAATAAGTAATGTAAGTTCGCAAAGCGCCGCTGTTTCAAAAGGATAATCGCTATGCCGCAAAGAAAAAAACGCAAAAGAACGCTCGAAAGCAGTATCAATATCACCAATATGATTGACGTGGTTTTCACGCTTCTTATAATATTTATGATAACCGCGCCTATGCTTACCCAAGGCGTTCAGGTAAATTTGCCCAACGCCAACGCCGAAAATTTGGAAATCGACCAAACCGTAATAGAAATAAGCATTACAAAAGAAAACGAGATTTTTATAGACAGAAATCCTGTGCCGCTCAGCGAATTTCCGAGAGAGTTCAGCGCAGTTTTCCAAAACAGATTTGACACGCCGATTTTTGTTTCCGCCGACAGAGAAGTGCCTTACGGTTTCTTTGTTAGGGTAATTTCGGAGATACAAAACGCGGGCGGAGTAAGATTGGGCTTTTTGACCGAACCTCTTGAAAACTGAGTAGCTTATGGCTCGCAAATTATTTGAATTTTTCGACGGCGAAGAAAATCCAAAAGCGATTACCGCAGTAGTCGTTCTCGCGGTGGTTTTTCACGTTCTTGTGCTTGTTGTTGCGCCGCTTGTTTTGTCCTTTTTATGGAAACCGAAAATTTTAACGCGCCCCCCGACTTTTGAATTGGTAAAAATACAATTACCGCAACCCCCTGCGCCGCCTGCAAGACCTACTCCCGTTCAGCCCACGCCGCAACCAACGCCTCCCGCGCCCGTTGAGCCGCCTCCCGCGCCGCCAGCTCCACCCGAGCCGCCGAGACCGACCCCGCCCGTAGAGCAACCGCGCCCTGCTGAGCCGCAACCGACCCCTCCGCAGCCAACGCCGCAACCTCAGCCGCGCCCTCAACCAACGCCTCCTCGTCCGACCCCGCCGCTCGAGGACGATATTTCTGCGTTTATGGATTTGTTTGCTGACGATAATGCCGCGCAAAACGCGTCGAGCGCGCAAAATATTTCGCTGACGGTAGCCGAGCCCTTCCCGTTTCAATGGTATTTAGACCAAATGCAAGCAAGAATTCGTCAACGCTGGAGACCCGGTCCCAACGAAAGAGGCGAGGTAGTAGTTCAATTCACAATAGGCAGAAACGGCTCGTTGAGCAATCTTACAATGGTAAATTCCTCAGGCAGACCGATAATGGACAGACAAGCAATGCAAGCCGTCCAAATGGCGGCGCCCTTCGCCCCGCTCCCCGCAGGCTTCGGCGGACAATCGCTGACGGTAGTGCTGACGTTGAGACCGTACGGTTAGGAGAATGAAAAAGATAAAACAACAATAAAACTATATAATTACCAATAACCTTAACTATTTTTTATGGAGGCATTTTATGAGAAAGATTTATTTATTTTTTGCTGTTTATTTTGGAGCGCTTGCTTTTTTACCTGTTTATGGACAAGGCGGATTTGTTGGACCGCGGGGTAGCGAAACGGATATTGTCGGCGAAAAAAGGATAACGCCCGTATCTGTCGCAAGAACCCTCAGAGACGATACTTGGGTATTTATGCAAGGAAATATTCTGCGCAATGTAAGGCATGAAAGGTATATCTTTGCCGACAATACCGGAGAAATTATGCTGGAAATCGACAGCGACGTCTGGCAAGGAATGTTGATAGGCGCAAACGACCGTATCGAGATTTTCGGCGAGATTGACAGAAACGGACGCCGTGTTTATGTGGACGTTAAATCAATAAGAATTATAGAGAGATAATCTAAGCGAGGATGTTGCGGCGTCCTCAATATTTGCGCGAATTACAAGAATACATCCACGCAATAGGAGTTGTTTTGCCCCCAAAACAAATAGTATTTTTCTTTCGAAAACATCCTCTTTTCAAGGAGACCCGAAAATGGCAAGCGACATTGATTTTGTAAATTACGTGGCAGACCAAATAAGCGGCGTAGGCGAAATAACGCACAAAAAAATGTTCGGCGAATATATGGTTTACGTAAACCAAAAGCCGATAATCCTGATTTGCGACAACACGCCTTACATTAAAAAACTGGACTGCGTAAAAGAATTCTTAGAAACGGCGGACGTCGGTATTCCGTACAACGGCGCAAAAGAGCATTACGTATTAGACATAGACGACAGCGAAACCGCCAAAAGCGTTGCGGCGGCGTTAGAGAAAGTAGTGCCGATACCGAAGAAGAAAACGAAGAAATAATATTTCGGAATAATCGGAATTACCGATTGACGGAAACGCAAAGACAAGGCATTGCCTTGTCTCTTTACAAATCCACCACCACCCTCACATTCATACCAATCCGCAAATCGGAGTTCTCCGATACCACCTGTATCTCCGTTTCAAATTCCGGGACGGGAGACTGCGCGGTCGCGGCGGGGTTTATTCGGGTGATTTTTCCTGAATAGACTTTGTCGGGGTTTGCATCCGTTGTTATGCTTACTGTCGTTCCTACGCTGATTTTGGGCAGGTCTTGTTCTCTGAATCTGGCTATAATTCGCAGGTTTTCGGTGTTTTCTACTGTGAATAATCGGCTTACGGCTATTTCGCCGACTTTTGCGATTACCGATGTTATTGTGCCGTCCATCGGGGAACGGATTGACGTTCTTCTGAGGGTTGCGTTTATTGCGTCGAGTTGGGTTTGCGCCAGATTTTTGGCGGCGGTTTTTGACTGGAGCGTGAATTCGGCTTGGCGAAGTTCGTCTCTTGCTATGCCTCTGCCGTATAGGGCGCGGGTGTTGTCGTGGTTGTGTTGGGCTCTTGCCGAATCGATTTCCGCCATTCTCAATGCCGCCGCGGCGCTTGCTCTTTGGATGTTTAAGTCCTCGCTGTTGAGCGCGGCTAATACTTGCCCTTGCTCTACGCGGTCGCCTTCTACAACATTTACGCTCACAATTCTGTTGGGAAGTTCGGAGTAAATATTTCTGCTCTCAACACTTTCAACTATGCCTCTTACCGTTATGCGATTAGAGGTTTCGGGCGATTTTACGCTGATGGGTTTAGCGGTTTCTCGCAGTGAAATTCTTACTCTTGCGTTTACCCCGATTAAACCGCCCAGATTAACGTCGTCGCTTATATTGATTTTTACGGGAATTAGATGCGTTATTCTTGTGAAAGTGCCGCCCGTGTTGAAAAATAACGCTTGACCGCTCAGTTCCGCCGCCGTGATTTTACCGATTTCCGAAATATAGCCGCGAAATTGCCTGCCGCCGAACGGGTCTATTGTTATGGAAACCGCTTGTCCAAGCTGTATTCTTTGTATGTAATCTTCCTCGATATTCGCCTG
>Ga0123352_10001951_pt1 | contig 28157 bp, 13 predicted proteins | sample TergutLab28metaG_FD_89700 | JGI IMG/M metagenome (GOLD analysis project Ga0123352, IMG submission 89700) | Labiotermes labralis P1 segment gut microbial communities from Petit-Saut dam, French Guiana - Lab288 P1 | ecosystem: Host-associated > Arthropoda: Insects > Digestive system > Gut ... | reverse complement strand
CCATTTTTTTTTTTTAGGGAGGTAAAAAATTTTTCCCTTGGTTGGCTGTTTTTTTCTTTTCCCCTTTAAGAAAGGGGGGAACGGGGGGGGGGGGGGATGTGTGCAGGGCTGTCCGTGTAAAAAAGATTAGTTCTTCTTCCTCTTCTCCCTGTAATAATCTTGTTTCAGCAAACATGTTGTGATAGAAACCTTTAAAAATATTTAGTCTGAAATAAAAGGAAGCGTATGCTATGCAACAGAGGTAAGACCCGATTTTATGATCTTGGGAAGCGCCTACCATTTCCTACTACACTTCCCGGATGCAAGTGGTCTGTCCAGGAAGTACAGCGTTAAGAACGTGAAGTCACTTTCCATCCCCATCCAGTGCCAATATTAAGAATACATAGAGATTTGTACCTTAAAGACTTGGTACGTAGAAAGGAATTTTGTTTTAATTGCTTAATCTTATCTCTCATGTAGAGCTGAGCCAAATTTCAGCCAATCTAAGAAAGAGTGGACACAATCTGCTTTTTTAATTTTGTTGTTTCATGTTCCGTATTGGAGGCAATTTTTATTTTTTTAGCCTCAAGCTTTGTGTTTAGTTGTATTCTGTTCAATTGCTATTCATTTCAGACAAACTACCATTTGTTTTTTAATTCGTCATCCTGTTGTATTACCTGTAAGATGAAAGACTAAACTACCGTCGACACAAATACATATATTGCCTGCAGTATGCATTGCTGCAACATGTTCCAACGGCAAAGGGTCACTTTCAGGGTAAAAGTTATTTAAAGACCACAAAAGTGTTGTATACACCCTATTCTATATAGCTCGCTTGTGTGTTTTTAAATAATTTTTGTCCTGAAGTTGACCCTTAGCAGTTTCAACTCGTTACAATAAAATAAATAAAGGTAAAGCAGTCCCGTTATAGGCCCGAAGGGGCCCAAAGGGTTCCAGGAAGTTAAGGTTCCCAGATTTCGTGACAACGGCACAGGATGGTGATAGGTTGTCAGCCTTAGGCACCGACCGCCATTACCCCCAGGAAATACTCCTGGTACTCATTTCTGTTAGAGGCCATATTGCGATCGGAAGGATTTTATGTCAATGAAAAATCCACTGACACCAGCTGGAATCGAACCAGCTACCTTTCGATTTGTAGCACAGCACCTTAACCACTGTGCTACTGGGGTCCCCCGACAAAATAAGTACTGTAGAAAATATTGTTATGTTGACGGTAATTCGGTCTTTCTTCAAACCGCCATTTAACACCTGCAATGCAAATTTCCGAGTATTTATCCATTTTTATATGGTATTCTTCTTACTTTATCTGATGGACATGTATTTTCGTGATTCATGTTAATACTTTCGTTCAGTAAGATTTTTTTTGTGGCTCGACAGCCCCATTGAACCTAGACTTCTTCATTATTGAGGTTTTTCCATCACACTCAGGCGCACCACATTCGGTAGGACTCTTTTGGACGAGTGATGGGTGCGTAGAAGAGACCTCTACCTGACAACACACAAAATTCACAAGAGACACACAACCACGCCTCCGACTGAATTCGAACCCACAAGCCTAGCAAGCGAGCGACCGCACACCTGTGCCTTAGACCACGCGGCCACTGGGATTGGCGGATAATTACTGTATTTTATTTCCAGTATAACGTACATCTTTACTTTTAATTAATTTTGTGTAAACCCTGGCAGCGAGGAACCTTACGGCATATACATGAAGGATGTGGACTGAAGTCTGGTCGCAGTTAGAAGTGCATTAAAGGGGTTATCACTTTTCATAGTAGTTTCAAAATAAACCCGCTAACCTGTATTACTAATTTTACGTGCAACTCAGTGCCCGATCTTCGACACTGGAAGACCCTGTCGATATGAAACAATAATTCTGCATTAGAATATGGACACTGGAAGGTGAAGAAGATCGATAAACTTTACTCCATCCTAGAGCCGAACTTTTCAACATGTATCATAGGTAGAAACGGGATTTTAAATATGATATAAAAGGTAAAGCAGTCCCATTACAGGCCTGGACAGGCCCAGAGGGTTCTTAGGAAGTTAAGGTTCCCAGACTGCGTGACAACGGCATAGGATGGTGGTAGGTTGTCAGCCGTACGCACCGGCCGCCTTTACCTCCAGGAAATTCTCCTGGTGCTCATTTCTGTTAGAAACTGGGTCGACCCCATGGCCATAGTGCGATAAAAGGGATTTTATGTCAATGAAAAATCCACTGACACTAGCTGGGATCGAGCCAGCGACCTTCCGATTTGTAGCACGGCACCTTAACCACTATGCCACCGCGATCCCCCTTTAAATATGATGTAGATTAATAGTAATGTCAGGAGGGCGAAACATTTTGAGAATTGTTAGTTTTGTAGATAACAGTGAGTTACGTTGTATTACCTTAAATATTGTTGATAGAATATAATAATGAAAAATTAACCGAAAAAGGATATTGAATTGATTTCATTACAAATTTTACTTACTTATGTATTAAACAACAAACACATTTTTTAATATGTTCTATGACATAATATTATCCTTCACCTACATTCCTGTGAGCCCTGTAAAAATCCTCAGAGTGTCTTATAAAAATAATACAATCAAAATACAAATGACTGCACAGAAGTGTGTGTGTGATAAACTACTTCACATTACACTGGATTTTTCTGTAGCGTTCTCAATGGTAATACAGCATCTAATTATATTGATTTTAAAATATACTTAAATAAGGTATGTTTATGTTGTTTGTTTGATTTGTGTAGTTTATTCGCACCCTGCACACGTCCAAGAGGCAATATAAACACAAATTATTCAACTGTAATTTAAAGGCAATAGAACTTGATATTTCATATCCACAAAGACCACTGCAGAAAACACCAGTCTAACATTTTAAAGCCTACTGTTCACGTGATGCACCAACAATTTTAACATTCAATAATTGTACTTTCTGCCCACACTTTTCTTATGTGTTTTGTATTTATCTCAGAATAAACAGCGACCTCTGCCCCATACAACATACGTGATTGGTTTTTAAAACCGAGATGAAAAGTTTTTACTGCGCGGTATGAACTGGGTCTTTAAATAAAGCAGTCTGCGCTTCGTCTGTAAAGGGTTAATATCAGGTCCATTCTGTGCAATTATTTGTATATTGATTTTTATTTTTGTTATAAGACACCCTGATCATTGTCAAAGGAGTGGCCGAATTATGTTATCGAAAAATAATAATATTTCATTGAACATAATTTGTGATGTAAAATTGTCTGTTCTTATAAGTATAGAATTTTCTTCAATACAAGGATATCGAACGCTTAAAGTCCACATTACTCTTCATTCACATTTAAATAGGTGACATGGAATATATGTAATTATATGAAATGGTAAGGTGTGTCAGTGCTCTGTTACAAAATTTCCATTAACAAGAAATTAACAAATTGTTCAGATATGAGAGTCAGCAAGCAAACTTTTCCCAGATAGTACTTTCAGCTCATTCATAATACACCTTTCGGCTGTTATTCTACACCCTGGAACTTTATTAGATTTATTACATGGCTTGTCAGTGCTGATTCCAAATTGGAGTATTATTCTTTAATTGTTCTATTTTAATTTACCACACAAGCTACGTGCCTAACAAATCATTCCACTGAAAATTACTTCTACTTGGTTACCGAAATATATAAATTGTTAATGTTATGATGTATAGCTTTATACAGTTTAACGCCAGCATAAATATATAAACCTCTAAAAGTTAGTATTTCCTTCCTCCCCTCTATTTCAGTTGGCGTTTTATGTGCTTATTTATAACTTCCATATATTTCTCTATTATTCCCTGTAATTAACTACACCATACTATCTACAGCATCAAAAACAGAACACATCAGGGGTCCATCTGCAAAACAAAGCAAAGGGTAGAGCTTAATTACATCTATGTTTCACGCACCTAGTTATCAGTTCCACTAGATTTTATGCATTTTACATAACAAGGTTTCAACATAAATTGAAGTTTTGTTTTAGCAACAGCCCGCATAACCACAGTATAGGGACCCAATCAAAGGATGACCTAATATCTGGTGCATTTCGAAATCTCAGACACGGAGATCTGAATGAACAAGTTCTCGTATTCTTTAAGAAGAGTCAATGGTGTCATCCGTAATTTGGTGAGAGCAGACTGCAGTTTCGAAAAAATCGGTGACTGAAATTTAGTCCCTCGCAATAAATTTGATGTTTGTGAGACCGCGCATCTTTGATGTAGTAATATAAACAGCCGATTAGATGCAACAATGATAATGTTATTAACAATTTCAATCAGCTCGACACGTTTCGGGCGATAATTTCGCCCATCTTCAGGAGCACTAGACTGTGTTTACAGCTTGTGGTATAAAGTACCGACGATGCTGTCTGCTGGTGACCAGTGTAAGGTGGAACTTGGAAGTTCCACCTCATCCTGGTGACCAGCAGACAGCATCGTCGGTACTTTATACCACAAGCTGTAAACACAGTCTAGTGCGAAATTATCGCCCGAAACGTGTCGAGCAGATTGAAATTGTTAATAAAATTATCATTGTTGCATCTAGTCGGCTGTTTATATTATCTCTCGCAATATTTAACAATTAAAGAGTCGAGTTCTTTTACTAGACTTTCAATCCGGGTGCAGTTTAAATTGTACGAAATACTTCAACGAATATAAAATGTAGCATCGAAAGTATGTTGTCCTCTTTCGGGTTTGCTTTGAAGTAAGCTGTACAGGAGCACAAACTGACACACCCAACACGAATGAGTTGAGGATTAATACACTCTCGTTGACCAGTTGCCTGTAGTCTGTGCCATGGCGCAACGTTGTTATGGCTTTGTGTATTAAAAGATTGCAAAGAACTGAGACAGCATTGCTCACAGATAGCTTCAATATCGCTAAAGTGCCCTGTTACCAGACCAGAGAAAACAAATAATAGGAGGAAAAACAAATAGTTCTGTATGGAACGAGATTTAAGTTCCCCTTGCCGGTGATAACAAGATTGCCGTCTTCTGGGATGTGACGTCATGTTATCTTGTAGGAAGGTACCAATGTTTCCTAGAGAAGCCTTTTTTCTTTGTCAGAGCATAAAAGGGGCCTGTTCGGAAAATATAAACACCAAGTTCCTCCTAAATATCCGCAAATTTCCACTAGACTACACTCCTTTAACACCATTACGACAGTGATTATTCAAGTACGTATTAGTTTTTTTCACTTGTGATTAACAGTAATTTTGTTTTGTATGGCCAGAAATATTTAGCTTGGATTTAAAATTTGTAATTTCAGAACTGATTCCACTGATTTGTACTGCATTTTCATGAAATCTGCTGTCGTTTCTCTAATAAGTTAAGAGTGCTATGACGTGAAAATTAAAGTTCCAGACCTAGAATTTGTTCACTTATCACGTCATCAAGTTCAGATTGCAGTGTTTGACGATAACAGCTCGTTCATTTCAATAATTGTTTCTCAGTATTTATGATTTTTGGACACACATGCGTGTTGCCCATTTGTCTTATATTGTGTTATTATGTTCCGCGCCGTCTGCCTAAATTCATAGTGTAACTGAATAAATGAGCCCGCCGTTCCAATAAGTCTCCAATTGATGCTTGCTTGCTTGCTTGCTCCATGGAGCAGAGTCCTTCTTGAGAAGTAAACAGGTTTTCAGCTAGTCAAGAAATTCCACGCATTTTATTGAAGAAGAAGGTTCATTACCGCATTCACAAGTGCCCGCCACCTGTCCCTATTCTGAGCCAGCTCGATCCAGTCCATACCAACACATCCAACGTCCTGAAGATCCATTTTAATATTATCCTCCCATCTACGCCTGGGTCTCCCCAGTGGTCTCTTTCCCTCGGGTTTTCCTACCAAAACCCTGCACGCACCTCTCCTCTCCCCCCATACGCACTACATGCCCCGCCCATCTCATTCTGCAACTGATACACATGAATATTCTCTGTCCTCTAAGGAGACACATATACTCAATTGAATTACGTTATTATGGTCGTAACTGGTGGGAAAGTGAAGATTTAGTAGCATGAAATTTTCGCGTATTTCACGATAGACCCTCTTCTAGAAGTGCTGAGAAAGGTCCCAAAATCTGAGCTTCGAATCAAGTTTTTTTTCAGAAACACCGCTGCCCGGCTTCAGGTCTACATATTGTTACACAATGTTACTCTTAATTTCATTCCAATTACTCTTTTAAGATCCGAAGGAATTATTTTATTCGTTCCCGAGAAGCCAATCAACGAATTGCGCATGTTTTCCGTTTGACCTTCATTTTTGTTCACAGTTACGGTCATCTGTTTTATGAGTTTTGTGGTTCTTGCTGTGATTAGTTTGAAGTTCAATGTCTTCGGGATTTCTTTATCCTGCGCATACAGACGACAGACCCAAGTATTGCTACCGCAGTATCCGGTCCATCCACAATGGAATTGCCTTCGTAACGCTAGAATTGTGCCTTCAGTAAAAGTGCAAGCCCTATTAGGCACTATACAAGATAACATTACAGTTATTTGGAAAGTAGCCTATGTGTAGTAGCGTACCGATTCAAAACTGGGGTAGGAATGCGCCTTTCTTTTCTGACCACAGTGTTCATGGGTTAGTCCTTTGGTATTTGTCAGTGAGTTACCATGTGCGTTTGATGTGTATTGGACCGTGCATCATCTTGATAACCGAAGAATAAAATCCGAAGGCCTTCGGTCCGGACACTCATCCATCCTGCCTGCACTTAACTTCCAACCAGCAGCAAATCGAGAACCAGACAGTCTTTGTGGTAACCAACACTATCGTCGTGATTTCCTGATGATGGGCATAATGGTGCCCGAAACATGTTGAGCCTAACATAAGCATAATAAAGTAATAAGTGGCATCTAGTTGGATTTTATTGTTCAGTTACAATGTGTGTCTTCTCTAGACGACAACAGTTTACACAAGATGGTGTTCAGTCTTATAAACCTGGGTTTTAGATACAGAAGTTCACTAAATTACTTCTATGCCGCTCCATGCTGATAAAGGAGCCAAACTTTGAGGAACATGGTTTGGTGAATTCGCCTTTGAAACGAACAGCAGCATACAGTGCAAGATAGTAGTTGGTAGCATTTGTAATCATTATGCCTAGTCTAAAGCTATGCGCGTATGTGTAAAGAGGTGCGTCCATAACACGCCTTCCAAATAGAATCCTACACAGGGCAGACGTTGAGAGGAAACTAGAGGTCATGACGCAACCTACATAAGACAGCGCAAAAGCGGTATATGACCTGCTATCCTCGCTAAAGTGCAGCTTACCATAATAAGGGGTGAAATTCCTACTGAATAGGTTGTCGCTGTAACAACTGGCAGTTTTACCCTGTTAAAATCTCGATCGCGAACGGCCTGTAGTTTAGAATTTGCGTTACTTGACAGGTTGGCCGGGATAACGCAGTCGGTATAGCGACCCACTACGGGCTAGACGGGCCGGGTATCGAATCCCAGTGGGGGGGGGGGGATTTTTCCCCAACCTTCCAGACCAGCCCTGGGGCTCGCCCAGCCTCCAATACAGTGGGTACCGGGTCTCTCCTGGGGGTAAAACGGCAGTGGCGTGGCGTTGACCACCTATCTAGCACAAAGGTGAAAGAAAGAGTAAAATTATACATCGACTCAAGCTTTGGGCCTTCGTAGCCTATTCTAGAGTGAAATTTACCCTTAACTTTACCGTTATTTGACGGAGTTCCTGGAAATGTCCTGACATAGGACCTTAAAATAAGCCACAAGCAGTTCCTTCCCAAATCATCACTCACAACCCGCCAACTCTTATTTAGTGATCCCTGTTTTAGGTTCAGTCTTACAACAACTCATATTGAAATTTATACAGGCTAGACCTATATATATAGATGTCACTACACGTTTCAATACGGCGAGAAAGTACCGGCTTTGATATATGCTGATCGGTTACAAACACACATATTGCAATACACTAGGATACGAGAAACAGTACGCTTTAAAAATACCAAGTTTTTTACACCCAGCAAAACAGGAAATATGAACAAGGAGGTAATATCAAAGTCTTGTGCACTCTTAGTTGTTCGCGTTGCTGGACCCTCAAAATTTGTGACTCTGTAGGCCTACACAGTATCTCTCAAGGCGTAATCTTGAAAACAGCCCCTTTTTCGTCGAATTCCAAGGACAATGGCATAGATAAGGCCCCAGCAGGCCCTACAGTGATTATAAAGTCGTGGGGGGGGGGGAGCTTTCGACCAGTTATCTAAGCTACTGTTTGAGGACAACGTGCTGACTATTATTCACGTATTATGAGCGGTGTTTCTACTGACCCAGCAAACTATCAATTATATTGATGCCGTCTTCATGACAGTTGTTTTCTTAATTAAGAACTGTATTATTAGTTTGTCTTTGTCATAACTTCAGGCTTCGCTTGCTACTACCAAACTGACTAGCGTTATTTAACTTTAACGGCACTCAGTATAATACGCTGAAAAACAATCAAATATTCAGACTAACTATTGTTAATGTGCTTGTTTTACAGCAATGAGTAGTTAATGTGGCATCTCATTCACGATTACCTCTACAGAAAGTGACCCTGATACTCACCTGACCCTGTGATGGAGCTGCATTTTACCTGTTGTCTCAAATAGCACTTAGTTCTCCTATTGGTCGGTATTTTATACTGTTTCCAGTATTGATCTTCCAGGTTCAATTCGGCTGTCATCCGTGTTAAAGGTTTTACCCGTTTTGAATGTCCTGGTTTCGCATCGTATCCTCCTTTCTTCGCTTCTTAATGCTGAGTACAGTTTTGTTTATATCATTTCTTACATCCCGTTTGTATAAAGCCTCTCACAGTATGACTGTTAGACGCAGAGGACCGTTGTGAGCAGGACAGGATATCTTCCAGATTTCACTAATGCAGAGTATTTTGTTGATAAGCCGAAGAGTTGTTAGACTGTCAAGAACTCTAAAGTGCATTTCTTTGGTCGGAGTCATAAAATTTATTGCTCAAAGAAAAAAATCGACGATGGCTATGGATAGGAAAGGATGTGAAAGAAGATGATTATAATATGAAGGTAATTTCTTTGTGAGACTGAGGAAAAACACGAAAACCTTACTAAGGTTAGTGGAACTTCTGGCTGAAATTCGCATTCCATAACATATCTCCTGAAGAGGAACGGTTTTTAATCAAGCCAGGAATTTCGCGTGTTTGGCTCAACATAACTAATGTTATGTGTTAAAGTGTTGGTAAAGGCCTTTGAACTGTTGGTCTCTTTTCAAAGGAGTCCTGCCAAAACTCTTCAAGTTTCATTATTATGAAATTAATTCTAAATAGGCTATGGGATCTAGACAGTGAAAATCAATAAGATATTTAAGTTTTTCTTCAACGAACCGCACAGAGTGAAAGTTTAAGTCTGTATTTTAGGAAATGTCCTTCAGTCATTCTGTGTGCATTTTATAATTCGAAGCTGCTTTGATTGAATCTGATACATCTGGTAATAGCTGTCCATATCTAACGCTTTCAGGAGAGATAATTTCAGATAATATCGACCTACTGCCACTCGTATTTTACATACAGCTAAATCTTATGAAATGTCTACACATAACATAAAATATGCATCTAATTATGTACTTTAACATTTCCACGACACGGATTTGGATATGGCTAATTTTTGACCAAGTACGAGTAAACCAATCTAGAAATTTTGTGGATTTTGCAGAAATCTCATCCAAATCTGTCAATGATAGAGCCTGTATTTGTTACTGTTAGGTACTTTGGTTGACTTCCATTTCAGATAACGGTTGAAGAAGGGTTGGGTCTGGGTTTGAAAAATTTGTGTGAGTAATGTATTTGCCTCTGCAGTAAGTAGGTTACATCAAAGGCAGGAAGATGCGTAACATCATAAGAGGTACTTAGAAACATGCGTGTCACCTAATTTGAAATAAAATCGGATTTGTATCACAAAACATTCTGGGAATGTTTTTAAACTTCTATACTCTTTGAGGACAAACGATACTACGCAAAAGTAACAACAATCCTGAAGCAGTCGCCGTGTTTTATAACAGAATTCAGCATCATCTTAACTGTGCCATCTCGACGTCCTTGCCTGTTCATCAGGGCTATAAATTGGCTATCCGAAGTTATAACAGCATTACCTAAATTGGGCTCTTCAAACATGAGATGAGTTTTATAGTAGATTGTACTTTATTACTTCTTCTTCGTTCCAATTTGTAGCTAAGGAAGAAGGGGCCAGATTGAATCATAATAATAGTGTCCCACTTCACCTTTGGGTACTGTGAGAAATTTGCTGTTCTATACAAAGGAATATCGACACGCAAACACTCGTACACGTTTAGACTCAACTGCTGTTAAACGAATATGGAGAATTAATACTGAAATTAAAGCTTAGTGACAAAGTCGTAGTTACAAAAAGAGAGGTTACCAAAATGTGTAGACACACAACTGCCCGGATACACATAGACAAGCATATGCGTACCTGTGTACTGTACTCGAATTTTGTTTAGCAAGCCTGTTTCGAGTCAAGGGTTTGAAATTAAATCAAAGCGGCAAATATAAAGAATTGCGTGTCAGATTTCAACTTATTTCTGCAATAATAATTCAAGCAGGCGAATGGAAACTTCGAATTTCGCGTTCCATAGGCTAGGGAAAAATGGAAACCAACATCGGTGAGAAAGTGATGTCAAAAGAGGGGCTGACAGCTGGACAATTCGCTATGAAGTTTCTAAGTTTGACCTTTCAGGTTTTCAGTTTCGAAACAATTAACACGTCATGCGCGACTTAACTTTGGAAACATTTGGTGTCATTAGTAAGCCTATTGAAACAGAGACGCAGTTTTAGTGTTCTTACTTTTAGCAATGAAATTCTCCCCCCTTACAAAGCCACTGGCTTGAACCCGGGTTTCGGTAAGGTTTTCAATGACAGAAATGAGAAAAACATCAAACCTAAAAAAGACATGCGATAGTGTATTATATTTATCCGCGTACAGCTAATATAACATAGCACGACACTGAGCAGATAATTAAGAAATAACTCTTTTTATGTGCATAAGCAATATGTATTATGGAACAACCAAAGGATTAAGATTGCGGTCTGCTTAAATATAGATTAAAATTAAACTGTGATTGTTTTATGTTAGGAATTATCCTGAAAATTATGTAATCTTCGTCGAAACATGTGGCCCTGCAAAATGACCTGTTATGAATAAAAATATGTATATAGTCGTGTTGAAAGTCATTAAGTATTACTTTACAGTATTATATAAACACAACGGGATGTTTAATGTAAAATTAATTGTCTTTAAATTAATTTTTCACTGAACAGAAAAAATTAATAAAATATAATTCTTTTTTTGGGCAGAGAAGACGTTACGAATAAAGTCCCAAGTTCTGGTTCCTGCCCAGACTCAGCCAGATGGGCCTTAAACCGTTGTTATTTTGAGAGCCGTGTGAGAGAAATAAATAAACTTAAGTCAGCCGAAAAAAAAAGCGTGTGCGGGGCTGCAGACTAATATTCAAGTGTCAGACAGAGCCGCACTTGCCTCCTGATATGCCGCCACTTTATAAATTTCACCCCTCCTTCTTCCGTAACGCTAAGTTAATTCTAACGAGCTGCACTTCTCTGTAGCTGCAACATAATTAGTAAAAATGAGCCTCGAAATAAGAGTCAGAACACGTGAATTCAGCTTTAAATATTCACGTCTCGGTTAATATAGAGGCTTCCGTTTGTATTCAAACGCTTAATACTAACCCCGTCATATGCGTGCTTAATAACTTACGGTACGCCAGGAAAAGAAGCACAAATTATGATAAGTAATAGAGCAAAAATTCAATTAAAAGTACATTACGAGAGATGAAGACTTAGCTGAAAAAAATGAAGGAAACAAAGAATCGGAATTTAAATTTTGGTCTTCAGTTTATTAAATGTGTATTCTGCTAGGCCTTTTGTTTACTAACACTTCAGAGGAACTTATCATCCCCATCTTCAGGGTATGCATGTATGTATTCGAAGTACCTTGAAGATGGATGTGGTACGTTCCTCAGAATGTTGGTAATCACTTACCAGTCTGTGCGGTGTTACACCTCAGCTGAACATAGTATTATTTTCCAGTGCCGTGAAAACTTAAAAAAAAAATCTGAAAGAAATAAGTATTTGGTAACAGAGACAAAAGGAGGCTTATTTGGTAACGGGAATACAAATAGGCCTGTTTGGTAAAGGAAACACACGGAGTCTTATTAGGTAACGAGAAAATAAGTAGGCATATTTGGTAACGTGCACATAAATAGACCTCGATGAAAACATACCCAAGTAGGCCCATTTAGTAACGGCAACACAAGTTGGCCTATTCGATAAAGAAATATATAATCCTTAGACAATTGTGTTTAAAATACTCGGCGAAAGGAGACCAGAAAACATGCCGAATAAACTAAATTATCAGCTTATGAAGAATGTCGTAATTGGAACTCTTGTTGAATGTACAAGTATGCTGTGCTGAACACTCCACATCATTGTATATGTCATTTATGCATTCAAAATGCCGTTGTGTGATAGACGACGGAACATCACAAGTATGCGAATGAGATGGAAAACGACATTATTAGCCAGTGGGCCAGTGGTGTAGTTAGAGAGGGAACGACACTTCATTTGTCCGTGTGTTTGATGTTACATTTCACACCAGAGGGTTACCACCTTCGCAAAGCTATCACATGTTGGTTCTGCGTACATAACTCCTCATGCTTTCACCCTTCATACATCGCTATAATTTAATTATAGTACAAAAATTAAAACCCCTGTTTTAACATAACGTTTTTAGTACGACTGAATCATGAGTGGATGCATTATTTGTATTACTGGGGCGATCGCTGTGGGCTGGAAGATTGGGTTTTGGTTTCTTGTAGAAAAAAGAGACGAACCCTTTACTACAGTACTTGAAACATTAAGGTGGGGGGGGGTGCAAAGGGCCTCCTATCTTATAACCAGCAAAGTTAAACTTATTTTTACGTAGTCTCATCACCAACGATGGTTCGGCTGCAGAGTTACAACACTATAAATGTTACTAAAATCAATGTTGATTTACTTTAGAACTATATATATTATTTCTAACGTGACCTCATTGCTCATTTAATGTGTTGATTTTTAAGTATAATGTCTAAAGCTGAGTTTAATACAAAGCCATTATCCAATCAGCTTCACCGCAGACTGCTGTAGATGTAACGTCTTCTGGAGACGGCAAAAATTGCAGATGTTTAGGAGACACCTGTTATGTCTTTCTTCGCAGTTGACATGAAAGAAGAATAATGGACGGGGACTCGTAGAAGAATACAGGTTCAGCCAAAAAGTGTGACTGACCAGAATTACAGTCTTCTGTAATCATCCTAATCTTATTCGTCTTTAAATAACACCTGAAGCGAGTACAGCGTTGAAAAATAAATTTCGTACATTTGATAACCTGCAATGAGAGCTAAATGAAAGTTCCAACTCTGTACATAACTGTTCAAAACAGTTACTGATAACGGAATTGTAACGCTTCTACTGATAACTGTACGAGCATCACCTAGAGCTTTCTTTCTAATTAACACCACGTGTCACAGCCCCTGTCCGGATCTCTCAAGTAATCTGTTTGTTTGACTCCTAAACTTTGATAGGAATTTCGTATCCTGATCTTCATACTTCATCTCCTTTATATATATATATATATATTGGCGCGACAGCCCCCATTGTGCCATGGCCTCCTCATTCACAAGGTTTCTAGATCACACACAACGACGCACCACTTTCGGTAGGGTTCCTCTGGACGAGTGATCAGCTCGTCGCAGAGACCTCTACCTTACAACACACATAACACTCACAACAGAAAAACATCCATGCCCCCAGTGGGATTCGAACCCACAATCTCAGAAGTCGAGCGGCCACAGACCTACGCCTTAGACCGCGCGACCACCGTAATATTCGGAGAAGAATGAAAATTTAGTGCTACGTTTGAGATTCTTACTACGGAGATTATGGAACATACTCTCTCCTGATTTTTTACGTGGTGTAGCCTGGTACAGTGTTACTGCAGTTTCGCAGAAACCTGCTTCTTCCAATTGCGGTGTATGGAGGTATCTTATTGCTTCCAAGCTTTGGTAATTCTTCACCAGACTTTGTGGCGCTGAAGCCCAATCAACATCAGTCTAGAGCTACGAAGATTATCATTGCATATCTCCTAATATATTTTCAACTGTTCTCCCAGACAACATACGTCCTTACGGAGAGGCATTTTTCCACCCCTGCTACACGTAACAAAATGTCTTGATATATGGTAGCATTTCTGAGCCATAGAAGCTCTGTCTTGTGACGTCTGACCGGAAGAATATTTGGCGGATGGCCGAGAAGGGAATTTAGAAATTGAAGACACGTGCAAAGTTTTCAGTTACGGCTACATTTCTAGAAACGTTCATAAAAGAGTTTTACGTGGAGGAAATGAAATTAAGGGGACTATATATTTTTGAAGTTCCAACTTCTAACCTTCAACGTGGGACTCCTAGACTTGATGACCTTTCCCTTTTACTCGTATTGATTGGATTGCGCTAGTGTCTTCTGTTTTCCAGGACGTCGAATAGACGATCTGTTCTGTAGATGATACGTGGTCGCTGCAGAAGGTCTTTTGTGTGCATGTGTAATTTTAATCTGGTACACGTGTGTGTGTCTGCTTCTCTCAATTTCAAAGCCTCTGAACGTATTTCATACATCTTACATGTTACGATGTTTTGTAATGGACCCAGAATATTCGCGTAACAATAAAGCACTAGATGTATATTCAAGTATGTGCTGTAAATCAGTGTAAGTTTTCAACGGCAGGAAATGTAAGTGTTTGTCGTTTCCTTCGGCCTGTCAAAATAAACGCTGGAATGGTACCTTCAACACGGCCACGAGAGAGTCCTTTCTGCCCCCTAACACAATAGCAGTCATGCTAGTCTTCCAAACGAAGGCTGTTGTCACATATCACTCCTACTTAATAGTATCCCGGCAAGCTTTGAATACAAATCGAGACCCGAAAACTAACTAGCCTCTCCGATATTTTGCGTGAATATCCTCAGTCCCTCCACGCGAATGCTGGAAGGCTATTGCTTTTTCTTCTACATACTTTTGTATTCCACTCTTCGTCAGTGTTTCTGCCTTTCGAAGCTACATTGTTTGAGCTCTTGGAAGAGTTATTTAATTAATTAAAAATGTATAAAATGCGCATTCTTCACATATAATGTTACATTACAGTTTTTAGTCAGTTGATAAAACATCGTTAAATATCCAGCAAATGGATTTATCACACTAAGTAATTACATCACACTATTGAACATGTGAACTGAAACTTGAATGTCAGGGACCTGTTTTAGTATTTTAACTAATCAGTAAATATGTTCCAGAATAGGATACAATTTGAACAAAATCACTTAAATATTTTACGAAGCATCTGATGTTTATTGGACCGTGCATCTTTGTAATAACTGAAGAATAAAAAACCAACTAGATGCCACTTGTTATTTTATTGTACTTCTTATACGCTCAACATGTTTCGGGCATCACTATGCCCATCATCAGGAGCTCGCGACTGTGATGTTGATTACCACATTGGTCGTTTCGTTCTTGGTTTGCCGTATGTTGGAGGTTAGGTGCGGTTAGGCTGGATTAGTGTCCGGGCTGCAGGCTTTAGCAAACCAAGAACGAAACGACCAATATGGTAATCAACATCATAGACGCGAGCTCCTGATGATGGGTATCGTGATGCCCGAAACATGTTGAGCCTATAAGACGCATAATAAAATAACAAGTGGCATCTAGTTGGGTTTTTGTTGTTCAGTTATTGTACGAAGCAGTTTATAAACTCGAACTCAGCAACCGAATAAAACAGTGAAATATTTCTGATTAATATATTTGATTTACCCAATTCGAATCTAAGACAGTACAGAGTACAGCTATTTTTTTGTAGTTTCATGTTTTACGCAATACTACAATTAGCACCGGAATGTTATATTGAATTATATCGTTTACACCTCGGATTATTTTACCTAAAATCTTCTTTTATCGGGTGCACTGCAGTGATTAGCCTTATATCCAGAAGGTTCGGCATTGCTAGTATCAAATCCCTTTTTGGCCACTGTTTTGAAGCAGTTTACTCCAGTTCCGATCTGCTCCAATTATATCTCTGACGTCCCTTTTAATATTGTCATCTTATCGCCCCGGTCCACTACATGGCCGCTTTTCGTTGTATTAGCGACCCACGAGTTTTACTTTCCTTCATCTGAACCACATCCCAAAGAAACCTCCTTGGTTTCACTGACTGAAACACTGGCTATATCTGTAACAATGTGCACGCAGTTTCGCCAGCAGTTACGTATCCAGCTGGTCAATACATTTCACTACTAAATTCGTAACATTCCTTAACTGGACCCTACACCTTGGCCTTTCAGTCAATTTCGCATCTTCAAATTTACCTCCCCACTAAAATTTCTAATACTGCCCATTGATTACGAAATGCCATACTTTCTGTCTTCCATTTCAGGTCTTCCTACTTGAATACTTTATCTCCTTTAAGTGTCTATTCCAGTACTCTGTGAGCGATGTACCTCAGAAATGACGTAAAAACCTTCCTTTACTTACTTCCCTTCATTTTTCATTAAATTCTCTCTTACGTTGAATTTTTTTGCTGCTATATAGCTGCAATAATATGTCTGTATTTTGAAGAAAGAATTAAACTGCAGTATAATATTTTATTATTCCTTCAACTTCCCTTTTCGTCCAAATATATTTCAGTTTTGAATGCTGAGGTTGGCTAAATGCCTGCTTGTCTCTGCCAAAGTTTTAGCGTACATTTGTTCGCAGCCGAGTGGTAATATTGACCACGGTCATTTCGCATAATTAACACACTTCTAGAAAACATAATGCTTATTTTAATTGCAGCTTCACTCATTTCATTTAGAATACTTCATTCATCGACGCAAACATTTTATAATATTTCTGTCAAATGAATTAAAAGCCCATAGAACGAATTCGTTATAACGAAGTCACAAATTTCCGACTACATGCCTCATATCCCACACTACTGAAAGTATTTATGTTATATTTGGCTTTGAGTGGTGCAACAGAGGAAACCGGAAAATTCTAATTTTGATATCGGTTCCAATATGGTCCCACCTTTATAGGAAACTCATATCAGAATTATCAGTCTTATCATAAACACAGCTCGGCGTACACCAGTTGGTAAGTTGTGCAGTTGATAAATGTTATAACGTTCACTAGAATCGCTTCTCGGTATTTTTGCGTAATTGAGGAAATGCCAGGTGACCTGAGCCAAAATAATCGTTACGTTTTAACTGTAGAGGAGTTAAATTCATATGTAAAGAATATGGCGCATAATTCTGTTTCGGATGCACACTGGCAGCTATAAAATCATATTTCTAAATTGTCAGAAATGTCTTGGTTCTTTATCAGCTGCAGTTAAAAATTTACTTCGAAAGTTTGTCTGAAAATTCTGTACGGTTCTGACGATATTGCTTCACGTTTGGAATCACGTACTTTTAAATCTCTATCATCGGCCCCTTGGGGCTTTTGTCTTTTGTGATAATTAATTGGTTTTGCTTTCCGTCTCTGTTAAAGGTTTCTATAATCAATGGTACAAACCTGAATAGTACTTCTTTGCTGGCTGAACATATTGCCAGTTATCAGGACATATATAGTGCTAGCAACATAGGTTGCACGGATATTACGAACAGCTCTGCCTGTCTAGCTTGAGAATGGAAGTCGATCCTGTCCAAGAAACTTAGTTTTCTTATTTTCAACACGAATCTGAACGAACTGCATACAGGCAATGATTCCAGCATAAATTTATTGATAATTTCTAAGACGTAAGAACTGAAGTGTGAGTACTGAGATTAAAGATAGTTGTGTGAGCGTAATAAGCTCTTCATACGCTTTTTAAGATTTGGCGACAAATTTGGATAATGCAAGAGTTAAGGAGGTTTTGGAAATTCATTTTAAATACGTGTTCGTGATCGGCAAGTCATCTTTTCATAAAATGCACATATGTAGTTGAAATGTTCATTCATAATTACCATTGTGCAAAGGGAAATATAATCGCCTTGACTCTATTTTGAAAGGTAACTGAAGACAAGTAAAATTTGAACGGATGATTGGTTTCTAGACGTTTACCCTGAAGCGAGTGGTTGATTTCAGACAACATTACCTTTATAAACAGCCAACTATATGTAACAATAATTATTTTATGAATAATTTCAATCATCTCAACATGTTTCAGGCGACAATTTCACCCATCGTCAGGATCACTAGACTGTGTTTACAGCGTGCAGGCAGTATCGTCGATGCTTTATACCGCAAGCTGTAAACACAGTTTAGTGAACCTGAGGATGGGTGAAATTATCGCCCGAAACATGTTGAGCTGAATGAAATTATTCATAAAATTATTATTGTTACATATAGTCGGCTGTTTTTATTATTGTATCGATGATGCACCGTCACACAAACATCAAACATTACGTTTGTTTGCTTTTATATCACTAGAGCCACAATTAAAACGCTAATGAAATTTCGATAAATTCTCATCCTATTCGTAATGGGGAGGTCGTGCAGAAGAAAATGTGATCACTTTCGAAGTTGATCCACCATTGCGAGTGTAAAAATAAATATTAGAAACAGTGTGTAACATTCTGTTATGGTGTACAGTACAAACATTATGAGTGAAATTTTATTATTAGCCCACTGTGACAATACCTAAGAACAACTTATCGGATTAGTGAAAATTTCCCTTGTGCATCGTCAGAGTAAGTTTTCAGTTCACTCTGCTGCTAATCATTCAGTAAGAAGAAGCAACTAGTTGGTTAACATTTTCAGTTTCTGTGATGTCCATAACGATATGTGCACTAGCACTTGAAGCAGCTTCGTTCATGGGAATCATATAAAATTTTTAAGAAGAACATTCCTTGGTGAGCAAAGAGAAGAAGGAATGCAAATGAAATATTTTCGTAATAGAATTGCTCATAAGAGTAAGAGTGGTTTTATATTTACGTAACAAGTCAGTTGCTGAGGGATATGTCTGTCCTTAACAAATTTATGCATTGCGTATTCGAGATAAAGAAATTCGTATGAATAAATAAATTCTTTAACTTTAAAGTTTAAATGCCTGCAGAGGACATGATGCTGCTGGGTTAAACGGATGGATTCCATTCTATGATAAAGAGAGTTGTGTTGAGACTTATATTGACTTTATGTTTTCATATCGTGGACACACAACGGAATGTCACACTTGAAAATTAAAGAAAATTATTTGTCAAACATTTTTCTTAATTAAAGTCAAAATTAGTGATCTGCTTTCATTATTCTCAGCCTTCCTTTTGTGATGACGAGGGACACATAAATAATAAATTCTCTACCGTCTTTCTTATTCTGATTACTTTCAGCCTGTTAAGTTTATGTGTAGGGCGTTATTGTTGCACCACATATCACTTTAAGACACACACACACTCATACACTCGGTGGGACTACCCTGGACGAGGGATCGACCTGTCGCATAGACCTCTACCTGAAAACAAAACCACAAAAGACAGATGCCCATGATGCCGACAGGATTCGAACCCGCAATCCCACCAAACAGGCGCTGCAGACCTACGCCTTAGACCGCACGGCCACTGGAATCGTCATATTAGCAAATAATGAAACTGTTTATATCGTTATGAATACAGCAAACTAAATTAGACCACTGCGTACAAAACCTATCTTTACGATACTCTCGCTTATGTAAATATCTCACATTTTAGCTGCTCGACCTGCGTTACAAAACTTTTATCAGACGTCATGATTTTGTTCCAGTATTGAATACAGTGCAATATTAAGGAATATCAATTAGCACACGGTGTTTCCAATTTGTGCGTTTAGATTCCGCATAACAGTTTTCTTCATTATAAACTTGACTCCGTTGAGGATGCCAGAATGAAGCTGAGTTGAATGAATTCTATTCAAGTAGACCCTGTCGTCATTACCGAAACTCCAAGCGACGTTCTGTGGAGTGGACGCAGCAGATGTTTATAATGAATCTCGCTGGTCAAAGAGTTCGTAAGGGAGGATTACAGATGCTTTGTACGAAAATGTTACATTTCCCGCTGCAGTGAACACGTGCAAGTAATAAAGTACAAACAACCGGGCTTTGAACATTTTTATTTTATTTGTGGTTAATTTCAAGACGATTTTAATGGCTCAGGTAGGTAGCGGTAACCGATCCCAGTGGCCGCGGTCTAGGGAGCGGGTTTGCGGCTGCTACCTTGCTGGGAATTCTAGTTCGAATCCCACCGAAGGCATAGATGTTTGTCTCTTGTGAATGTTGTGTGTTGTCAGATAGTGGTCTCTGCGACGGACCGCTCACTCGCCTAGAGAAGTCTTACCGATTGCGGTGTGCCTGAGCGTAATCTAGAAACCTCAGCAATGAGGTGGTCTAGGCCCACAAGGCCTGGCGAACCATGAAAAAAAGAAGCCATAATTAATAAATTAAAACTTAAAGTTATGTAAAGGTATTTGGCCCATGGGATAGAATGAGAAACCATACCGGCATTTTCCTGCAAATACTGAAGAAACTCGCGAAAATGCTTTGTAAATTGGCCGCTCTCCCTACCGATGTTTGAATAAGGAACCACACGATTATGGCATAGGAATACTAAACAGTCAACCTCTAATCTTGATCGTCGTAATGATCAAAACTATTTATCTCTAATCTTCATCCTACTTCATTAATCTATGATTTTAAATTCTCAAGCCGACATCTCAGATATTATCTAGTTGGTATGAAATAATGTGAAACGCCAACTTAATGCAACAAGGTAATTTTATTGATGTATTCTTAGCTCGACATGTTTCGGGCGCATACGCCCATCATAAGGAACATTGGATGTTGAGTTGCAGCATATGGTTTTCTGCACCGAGTGTCTGGATGGGTGGTGGTCTTGAGAGCCGTTGCATACGCAGCGGCTCTCAAGACCACCACCCTTCCAAAAATTCGGTGCAGAAAACCATACGCTGCAACTCAACATCTAATGCTCCTGATGATGGGCATATATACCCGAAACATGTCGAACTAAGAATACATCAATAAAATTACATTGTCGCATCAAGTTGGCATTTCACATTATTTCATAAGGAAGATGCACGGTCAAACAACCCTCAAATTAAAATGGATGTTCAAGAAACATGATGGGGGCGTGGACTGGTCTGGTCTGGCACAGATTTGGAATAAGTGGCAGGCTGTTGTGGACACGGAAACGAACAGTGTAGTTCCATAAAATGCTGGGAAATGTTTGACTATATGAAGAATCTAATCCATGGAGTTTACAGAAGAAATGAGACCATTGGGACAAAGGAATGATTTGCGAGTTTGGAGGTTCCCACAGCGGTGTCATCGAGGGCTTCAGTCTTCTGGGATATCACACTGCGTCACTGGTAACATGTTGCCTTCATCTTGAGGCGTTCCGTCGTCCATGAAACAATCGAAAGTCAGGGGTCTCTGGACGGAAGCCTGTTTCCATAATATTTCTTTATTCCTCCAAGAGCTAATGCTATGATCCTGTTTTACTTTCGTGTTTCTCATGGATAGGATTTTATGGCCAAGCACAAAAAATTCTGGGCAGCCACTTACAACGAAAACGTGTCGGATATTTCTCGCAAAATTTTGAACGAAAATAAAATTAATATAAATATATTTATAAGGTGACTAATGACATTCATGCACTCAGGACATGTGTCATCAATCACAGTATGGAAGGATTCATCCTTTCATACTTTGTACGCAGAACGACCCTAACACAAGTCTGTTTAGTGTAGAAAAAACAGTAATGTTGGAAATGGTTTATAAAGGGTAGCAAAACTCTTTCGTATACCATTACAAGAAGCCGAGAAATAGAAATAAAAAAGAGACAAGAGGAAAACGATAGTAGGGATTCGTCCGTATCTGCGGCAACCAACCACCAGCGTCTATGTTTCTGTGTTTCCATAAGAAGGAGCCCCCAACTTTTGTCGCGAAATATAATCGATCTGTCTGTTGGCGACCTGAACTGAACGTTACTGCAGTGATACAGTAGTAATGTAGTTCACGCCCTGCTGAAACAGATTACTGGGCTTTAATTGTATGGTGCGTCAAGCTGGCATTTCACATTATTTCATTAATCCATTTTAATATTAAATGTTCATCTAAGAATATGTCTTTAAAGTGTCCTCTTGAAGGTTTCCCCACAAACATCGTGTATGCACCTGTCCTCTCCCCCACAAGTGCCGTATGCCTCAGCAAACTCATTCTTCTACATTTATGAACAAAGTAATATTTGGCAAACAGTACAGATCATGAAGCTCTTCATTATGCATTCTTCGCAGGTGCCGTTGTTTGTTTGTCCCTCTTGGGTCCAAACGTCTTCCTCCAAACCCTATTTTCAAACGCCCTCAGCCTATGTTTCTCCTTAAATAAGACAGGTCAGGCTTCATGCATATATACAACAGGCAAAAGTACAGTCCCATTAATTTTAACTTAGTCTTAACCGTGCATGTTGACCTACACCTCCTGGAACTTGTCTGTAATGGAAGAAATCAAACAGAATATTACTGATGTCTACTGAATGCAGACATTCTGCACTACTGCCAAAGTCGACATTAATTTCACTAATTAAATACATGTTTACGTAAGGCGTAAATTAAATCCAGTTTCGTTAATGAAACGGTCTTTTTTGTCGAGAGATTTTTGATACTTTGAAATTTGTTGAGGTTTAAAACTTTATCCGTCTCGTCACAGATGTGGCCCTCAAAGGCTGGCCGAGATGTATTGCAATTTAGACGGTGTTCCATGTGGTCCTGGGGGCTCTTATTGCTTAAATACCTATTCCTACACTCTGTAGCTATAAATAATTTGTGTGTTTGTTGCACTTGTTAGGTGAAATAGTGGGAATGGACATGATTTATTTTTAAATTTCACTGATGAGTACTGTACAAGGACACCACGTACTGTGCGATGCTACCCACAAATATTATTTAAAAACATTTTAGTCCCGAAAAGGAAAGATGCACGGGAATGAATATAAAAAGTTTTTGTCCATGTAGCAGAATTGAAGAGAAAGTGCTCTGTTGGCATTTTACTGGAAAGTGCGACACAGGAGTAAGAAAAAATATCGAGAATGATTTTGTCTCAGCCCTCGTTTTTATAAGGCTTTCCTTAGTCGTCTATACATAGAACACAAATATCAGGAAGAACCAAGTAGACCAGAGTGTTTCCAGCCACTGAATGAGCAGCCGGAAACAACCGTCTTGAGTACCATGAGCATGACCACGAGCGGCGTGGAGCACATTTTGGTGTGGAAATGAAGGAGATAACCTTGCAGACTTGGAGCTTCGATTATATTGAACAAGATATTCCGACATCTGGAGAGCAGTGTTATTATATTTTGTGGGTTAGGCATATTGCAAAGTGTTTCACGGGTCTCGGACTTGGAGAAGACAATTTTAAGCGAAAAAATATGGACTGTTTTTTCGTTGTTTTCATGGGTGAGAAGAAGAATATGATAGTACAGAGAATTAAGATGGAAAGAAGAAAGGTGAACAAAAAATATGAAAAGATACCTTCTTAGGCGCTTTCTCAAAATTAAGAAAGCGGCTACTAGCTTCGACATATCTGTCTGTCCGTCCGTCCGTCCGCGTGGAATAACTCGGCTCCCACTGGATGGATTTTCGCCAAATTTTATATATGAAAATTTTTAAAAAACATATCAAGAATATTCAAGTTTTTCTAAAAATCTGACTTCACGTGAAGACAAACATCATTTTAGATCATATCTTCCTAAATTCTGCTTAGAACAAAAAATATTTCAGACAAAATTTTAAAGAACCTCAAAACACACATTTCATTTTCGCTAATATTTTTCCAAAATCGTGCAGTTTATGAGAAAATGAGGATCAGGGCAAGCCACGAAAGCCAATATGGCGCATGCGAATTTCTTGTTGGATAAATAAGGTTACAAAGACACTCAGAATATGTAATACTTGTTGCTTTTCCACTGCAAAAACAGTTTATGAATGCACCTGAATGTTACTTTAGTGTTACGTTGTGTGACTTGTTTCCGATTGAAAGCAACTGGACCGAACTATGAAGAAAATGCTACCCAGATGTGACTGCGAAAGGGTGCGAACAATACGTGTATAAAGCAATGCAGGCAGAAAGTGATACAAGCAGTTTTCTTGCCTTCAATACAACTCCCATACACCAGTTGCATTTCTATGCCAGATAAACTGCATACACCACTAAAAGATTCCTATACTTCAAAGAGAAACGTTAAATATGAGAAACAATTAGAAATTCATCAGAAAGGAAGACATTTTAGAATCTGTATATGGAGAAAAATGTACTACAGTCAGCCCCTGCACATTATTGGACTTTTTTATACACCGATAATCTCACTCATGTTTCTTTCTATTTCAAATTTTAAACATTGTAGCATCTTACTGATATCTCATTACTGACCGCCACTGCGACGGGTAGCCATGGCTTTGTGAAACAAACCGTTTCCAAGCACGCAACCGCAGCAGCCATTGCTCTGCCTTGTATAAGATAGGATATTATTACATAGTAACAAGACCGATGAAGGAAGAATGAAGAACACTACGCGAGGACTTCCTAAAAATTGTGGCATGAGGCTTTTCAGTTCAAGTTTGTCTGAAGCAACAAAAGTGGTTCCGACCTCAAATTCCTAGGATTATGGTTCGCTGAAACCAGCTTCCCTGTAGTTTAGCAAGTAGGTACCGATGTTTCGGAGTGATCTCCATCTCCGTGGGTACGAGAGTTAAAGTCTTACATCGACGGAAGTTAACAACAACGGCACGACTAAAAATTCTCTTCCTCAAACTGTAATCGTTGTCCAGAAGATTACTACCTCATTTTAAATTTTTTTTCAATTACCGAAATCTTATCTTCTATTTATGAGTATTTTATCTGCCTGAAGTTTTGACCACGACAGAACTCCAGACAATCGGATTTGTGGTTTTTGATATTATGACAGATAATAATAATAATAATAATAATAAAACCTCGTAAACACTCGTAAGCTATTATGGATTCGAACAGGCGTTCTCATTGTTCGGTCACACATTTTAGCGTTCTTTCTCTTATCTGTAACACCAAAAGTCTCTAAACCTGGCTGCATAATATTTAAGCCCTTCTTCCACCGAGTCTGTTCGTGTTCGCTCAATCTGGACCTCTGCGCACTAAATGAACAACATTTAATTACACTTCATTGTACCGCTAAGCTCTGTAATAATGCAGCTCAACTGTGAGAATTACTGATTATTAGTGCAATTGCGCCTTTGTTATATAATGGACATCAATTCGCTTTCTCGGGAAGCACTACTTCAAAGCCCTATTGTATCCTTTCGTGTGTTGGAGACTGATGATGACACAATCGGACCGAAATATGTGTCCAGGATATAACTAACGCCTATCATATATGGTACAAATATCAGAGAGTGCGTTCTTATAATAAAACCAAGTAGATGCACTAATTTCTCAAATTTATTTTTGGAATAAAACTCTACGCGTTTCGGACAGGTCCTCTGTACATCATCAGGAGTTTTTCAATGTACACACAACAATGGTATATGTCATTCAGGTTTGTTGACAGCTTGCGAGCGGGATCCTGCTCGCAAGCTGTCAGCAAACCTGTATGACATACAACATTGTTGTGTGTACGGTGAAAAACTCCTGATGATGTACAGAGAAACTGTTCGAAACATGTAGAATTTATTCCAAAAATAAATTTGAGAAATTAGTGCATCTAGTTTGTTTTATTATAAGAATTTATCACGATGCACGGTCACCTGTACGTCAAAATCAGGCAGTGTGGTAGATCCGTACAGCAATGCGACCTGAACGTCGAGTACTTTAAATTTGTGTGTGAAATTGTAATTAATACTCTATAAGAGTACGTTGAAGAAGCCTAAGTGAAATCAAATATGAACATCACCAAAATACACATCAGATAAAAAATCAGTATCACAGCGACACAGTCAAGAAAGATGACACGTGCATCTCTCTGTGAATAAACAACAATATTACTTATGACATTACAGATACAATGTCACAAATAAATTGTATTCATGTACACCAGTTTATGTGTTTTATGTGTGGCAAAAGAACAATGTAGAAAGTGCAAAATACTTTGCGTTGATATTCTTATGAGTGTGATTCCTTGCCAGAAACAAGAAGTTGAAAATGTTATAAAACATATCCTGGGGCAGTCAAATGGAGCAATGTGTCAAATGATCAATCTATTCAAGTATCATTCTTACACCGACGGCACGTTTAGACGATGATTGTCTGGAGTGCGCTCCTCGAGAAGTGTTGTTGGTGATCCACTTCATCTTCATGAAGTTATTCGAGGCCCTTCTGTTAGGGAGGTCCTATTTCTCATGCTATATTGCGATATTGTGATATTGCGTGATTTTTAGACAGCTCTCTTTGTACAGCTGCAACTATGGCAACTCTATTTTCTGGTATCCTACACTCCGTGGACAGCCTGTGTTTACTTGTGCCGTAGGTGTGACGCTTGACGTCCCACGCTCATTTCTAGTATCGCCGAACATAGTAGCGTTTTGAATGATTCGATCAGAATAATGCATTAAGCGAATTCCGGCGCCTTGTGACTAGCTTGACTTTCACAGGTGGCGACGGTTACACAGCATGCCACACACTTCGTCGTGCATGCATTACACGATCGTTCTATGACAATCGCATTCTCTTGTACACTGTGTGCCTTAAATACACCCAAAAACGCGTGTGATCATCATGACAAATAACACCACAGTTGTAAGGAGGATGTTACCCAGTTCGACGGTGTCTTGTCAGTAGAAAAACAGTAAGTTTCAGGGCATATATTGTATAATATTTGGTACCGCTTTTTAAATAAAATCACGTTACATACAGATTGTGGGCCAGTTTCTTTCTCACTGTGTGTGATGTACACACATATTCAGTAAGTACACAATAACGAAAGGTACCTTATGAAAATTTAAAATGTATATATTTATTTACTGGAGAATACTAAGAAGTAATTAAATGAACACAGTGGCAGCATCTGAATGTCAAACAAGATACAACTGTAACATTATAGGTATTGTTAAGGTAAGAAAAATTTGGTCACTGAAATATTAAATATCCCCTTCAGCAGCTCACAATTATTGTGAGGAAGGGAAGTGGCGCTCCCAAAGTCCCGAGCTACCCAGTGTCCCGGTGTGTAAATGGTGCACCTTCTCTCCGGGGTTTATAAGTACTGGAACTGATCCTCCACGTTGGGGGTTGGACGATTGACTGACAGGTCCTCACCATAAAACATCACGTGTCTCGATTCCTGAACAATGGTACAAGGCCCGATATCGACTGTTGCGCCATAGAAGAAGGAAAAAAGTCAATTTATAGTAACAGATTAATGAAATCGCCTTATTTTTTAAATTTAGTTTAATGATTTTCATTTTCAGTTGCAGTCTACATTTATTGATATTTTTAAGCAAGTGGGTAGCTCTGAAGTAGTTTAGTATTCTTGTAATAAAACCAATGAGATGCACTAATTTCTCAGATTCATTTTTAGAATAGAACTCTATATGTTTCGGAGAGGTTTTCTGTCCATCATCAGGAGTCTAGTACTGTATACACAGCAATAGGTATATGTCATACAGGTTTTGTTAGTAAACAGTCAGCAAAACCTGTGTGACCTATACTTATTGCTGTGAATACAGTACTAGACTTCTTATGATGGACAGAAAACCTCTCCGAAGAAACATGTAGAGTTCTATTCTAAAAATAAATTTGAGAAGTCAGTGTATCTCATTGGTTTTATTATAAGAATATATCACGATGCACGGTCCTCTGAATGTGAAATTAGTTCAGTATGTTAGCTTAGATTAAGTGTGAAGTAGAAATTCCAGTGAACTTGTGCTCACTAAAATAATACAAACGTTTAACCTTGGCTTCCAATACCAAGTTAAAAGAAATGCAATTGCTTACGTGGGAGGCAGGAAGATTGACTTAAGGCGGACCTTCCGAATATGAATGCGTTTCATGCATTTCTTTGACAGTACACAGGCCTGTAATTAAAGAAATCT
>Ga0123352_10001950_pt1 | contig 28165 bp, 21 predicted proteins | sample TergutLab28metaG_FD_89700 | JGI IMG/M metagenome (GOLD analysis project Ga0123352, IMG submission 89700) | Labiotermes labralis P1 segment gut microbial communities from Petit-Saut dam, French Guiana - Lab288 P1 | ecosystem: Host-associated > Arthropoda: Insects > Digestive system > Gut ... | reverse complement strand
TAGCAGATTCACAATGTAATGTTGGTTTTTATGACCATAACGGATTTTCAAGGATAGATACTAAAGAAGCGAAATACAATTATGCCGCAGGCCAAAAGAATTTTGATATATATTTATACCATTACCAATTTCAGTAAGGAGTAGACAAACAGGGCTTTCATAATAACCGGTGGACTTTCTCTTAATTTTCACTGGTTTTCTATGCTTATCTTTTTGAAATCCCCAATCTATACACTTTTTCAACAAATATACCAGATTGTGGGAGATTGGTATTCGTTATTTCTATCATTCTACATGCCTCATCAAAGACATCACTATATCCTCAATATTCGCTTCTTCAATTTGAATAGATGAAATTGCTTTACTCTGACTTGTTAAAAATGCAAAAGCCTTTTCAATAGATATGACTCTTTTATCACCCAAAAATTCATAACGCTCCTGCACTACAGATTGCAACACCATTCCCGTACCATTAACTTCTATCTTTTCTGATGAATAAACTATTATCTTGTATTGCAATCCGTAAGTCTCTTTAAAAGCATCAATAGAACCGTCAAAATAAATCTCACCTTTATGAATAAAAATAATTCGATTACAAATATATTCAATATCCATCATATCGTGCGTCGTGAGCATAATTGTAGTACCTTTTAAATTATTAATTTCACTGATTAAATCACGGATTCGACTTTTCGCCACAATATCTAAACCAATCGTAGGCTCATCTAGATAAACCACGGATGGATTATGCAAAAGAGCAACCGCTAGATTCGCTCGCATTTTCTCACCCAGACTCAGTAGCCGAACCGGGCGGTCCATAAATTCCTCTAATCCCAAAATCTCTGTGTATAACCGAATATTTTTTTTATATTCTTCCTGCCCAATCTCATACATTCTCCTATATAACTCAAAGGTATCAGTCATAGGCAAATCCCAATTTAATCGAGAACGTTGCCCAAAAACAATTCCAATTTGCTTCGCATTTTCTCGCCGCTTTTCGTAAGGTATCATTCCTCCAACTTCAATCTTCCCAGAATCCGGAATTAAAATGCCTGAAAGCATTTTAATCGTGGTAGACTTACCTGCACCATTCATACCAATGTAACCCACCGACTCTCCACTTTCTATGGAAAAATTAATATTGTTTACGGCATGCTTATAAAAGTACTCACGATGAAAAAGGGCTTTCAGATTCCGCATCACTCCTTTTTCCCGCTTTGCTAATTTATATGTTTTCGTTACATTTTCCACTTCAATAAAAGCCACTGTTCTTCTCCTTTTGAATTCCTTTACGAACCCGTACTTTGATAATATTGAATACTTCTATTCCAAATCCATAACCCCAATAGAAATACTATTATACCAACCAACGGTGTTAGATATTGCAGCACCGGACCAAAACTTGAAACACCTTCTTTTCCTAAAATAAACTGCCCCGGATAAAAATTAGTAAAAGCATGAGGAATCATAAATGTTAAAATAACCTGAATTGTAATGGGATAAATATTAATCGGATAATTCACAAAACCACCCATTTCATGTAAAAAAATCGAAAGTACTCGTTCTCCCCGAATCATCCAAAAAATAGGAGCTGAAAAAAGCAAAAAAAAGCCAGCTTGAATCAAGGCAGCACTCAAAATAAGAATAATTAACCAAAATAATATGTGAAACGTAAGAGAAATTTCCAATCGAATAAAACTAACAACAAAAATAACAATAGATAATGCTATGTGTCGCACATATGCTGTCGTGCAGTTAGAAAGTACTTCAAATAATAAAGGATTTACCGGCAATATTAAAGATTCATCAAAACCTCCTGACTGCACTCTATTTTGCAAACCATGACAGGCGTGAAAGAAAAAAGTCCCCGCAATCCCATAGCTTATTAATTTCACAGCATAAAGAAAGATTACCTCTTCACTACTCCAACCCGCTAAATTCATAAAGCGTGTAACAACAATCCATAAAAGCAAAAAATCCACACCATAATAAAATATTTGGGCAAAACTTCCTGCCCAAAATGCACCTTTATATTCCATTTGCATTCGAACTTTAATTTTCATAAAAACATATAGCAACCCTATCGTTTTTCTCACCTTAAACTCCTTCTATAATTATCGCTCTTTATCCTCCTTGAACAAAAATTTTTTTAGAAGCTCTATACCATATAAAAACCTCTAATCCTAACAAAACAAAGAGCCACATAAATTGCATTAGAATCAAACCACCAACATCTCGCAAATCCACTCTGCCTAAATATATTTGAATTGATTCAAATACAATAAAACGAAACGGCAAATACATACTCAAAGTATACAACCACATCGGATACAACCACAACGGAATCAACAAACCACCAAAAAGCCTGTTTAATCCACCTGTCAAAAACTCAATATACCAAGGATTAATAATCCAAAACGCTGATAAATTGAAAAGGAATTGAATTTGAAAAGCAAGTAAAACACCTAGAATTAAAGAACATAAAAACAGAAAAAAATAGAAAACAGAAAGCGGTCCTTTGGCTCCATAAAAAATAACTGCGATAGCCACGCCCGGAATACCCGCAAAAAACACAGCAAAAACGTTGCCTCCCATTAACTCACAGAACAACTTCCATTTAAAGCTTACCGGCAATAACATATCTAAAGCAATAGAACCGTCACGAACACGCTCTCCTAACATTCTAGCTGCATCAAAACGTGTCAAGTTTATCACTAAGAAATTTATAATGACAAAGGTAATCATCTCTTCCAATCCTACCTCTGCATATCCCGTTGCGATAAGAGCCGCCCAAAGGCTAACTTGGATTAAAATAAAAAACACACCACTTATAATCTGAAGCCAAACTCCAGATCTATAAATTAAACGCTCACAAAAAGAATTGCGAAATATAACCACATAAGTTGACACCTTACTTGCTATTACATGCAATAGTCTTACCTCGCTCGAAAACAATATAAACCTTGATTAAAATTATTTCGCTTTCATTTTTAAATTAACTATTCTCTCCTGTTCCAGAACAATGAAACACTCTTTTTTCAGTCTATCAATTCTTGACTATTATGTCAATTTCTTATGTTTATTTCTGTATCTAGCGAAAAATGGATATTTCCATATCCAAAAATCTTACTTGCAGTCCCCATTCAGTTATGTTATAGCACGAGAAATTAAATACATTATGTTTGCAGGGGAACTCTTCTGAGTTGAGAAGGCAAAGCCTGACCCTTTGAACCTGTTGGTTAATACCAGCGTAGGAAAGCTGACTGGAATCAAATAAAACAAATCGCCAATGGTGTGGTTTTGGATTTCAAGGATGCGCCACTACCAAAGCAAAATGAAGAGGTTCCTATTATGGCGTTTTCAAACAGATAAAATATTAGTTAATTATTGCAAAAAATGAAGAAATAAGATAAAATATTGGTTATGAATACATTTGATTTTATGAAGAAAACTCCGAGTGAGATTAATATGCTCATCGCAAAACGAATTCGTATCATCCGAAAAAGGCGAAAAATATCACAGATAAGATTAGGTGAAAAATCAGGGGTAAGCTTAGGATCTGTGAAGCGATTTGAACAAAGCGGTGAAATTTCATTAATATCATTGACAAAAATAGCGATTGCTTTAGAGATTAATCGAGAACTGGAGCATTTATTTGAAGATGTGCCACCACGATCAATTAAGGAGTTGTTAGATGAATGAAGTGAAAAAATTAAATATTCTTTATCACAACAAAAAAGTTGGAACAATGGTATTGCATAAAGATGTGCTGACAGCATTTGAATATGAGAGTGATTGGCTTAGCGATGGTTTTGCAATTAGCCCTTTTTCATTACCATTAGAACAAAAGGTGTTCCTTTCCAAAAGAGATCCGTTTGATGGGATTTATGGTGTATTTGCTGATAGTCTGCCCGATGGCTGGGGGCGTTTATTGGTTGACCGTTTGATGCTAAAAAATAATGTGGATCCTAGAAGTAGAGGCAATTTGGCTCGCCTTGCTATTGTTGGGAAATCAGGAATGGGAGCATTAACTTATGAGCCGGAATTTCAATTTGAACAAGAAAAGCCAATAATGGACTTTGATAAAATTGCGATAGAGTGTAGCAAAATTCTAAAAACAGAATATACGGATAAACTCGATGAGTTATTTTTACTTGGTGGATCTTCCGGCGGTGCAAGACCTAAAATACTTACTTCAATAGATGGAGAAGATTGGATTGTTAAATTTCCCTCTTCAGAAGATGGAAAGCATATTGGCAGGCAAGAATACGAATACTCTTTGTGTGCCAAGGAATGTGGCATTTCAATGGCAGAAACCAAACTTTTTTCATCTGAAAGATGCGATGGTTATTTTGCTACGAAACGATTTGACAGAAATGAAACCCAAAGTGGAGAGCTTGAAAGGATTCACATGCTTTCAGTCAGTGCTATTTTGGAAACATCACATCGTATCCCTAATTTGGATTATGATATTTTGATGAAGCTAACGCTGGAGTTGACAAAAGAATTTGAAGAAATTGAGAAGCTATATCGCTTAATGTGCTTCAATGTATTTGCTCACAATCGTGATGACCATTCTAAAAATTTTTCGTTTTTATACAAGGAAAAGGAAGAGCGTTGGGTACTGGCTCCGGCATATGATTTAACGTTCAGCTATTCTCTGGGTGGTGAGCACGCTACAACGGTACACGGAAATGGCAAAAACCCCGGTAAGAAAGATTTGCTTGAAGTAGCAAAAACCATAGGGCTAACAGAGCGAAAAGCAAAATTAATCGCAGATGAAGTTTATGAATGCGTAAAAATAAGGCTTGTAGAATATCTTTGAACGTAAAATAAGTACTATCCTCCCACAACGCACCCATCAACGCCCCTGTCCGGCTATTCCTCTAACATCCACTCCAAAGCATTTTTTCACAATCCCATTGTAGTTTCCGCTTTTACGAACACCTGAAATCACCTTGATTAGCCCATTATCCTTATGTTTTGCCAGTCAAAAAACATAATTTTTACGTTTTATCATAACTTTCACCCCTCTGAGAATATGTGCCTATCATAGCATATATTCTCAGAGAGGTGAAAGTAAGTGTAACTATTTTGAAATAACGTTCTCATAAATTTTCTTCAAAACTTAAATCTGAACATTTTTTTATTGTACATTTTTTCTAAAGCCCCAAGTTCTTTTTCTCTTTTACAACAGAGGTTTCATCTACCTGATACGTACCGCTACACTCTACCAGATCTATCTCGCAACCGGGGCCAATTTCTATATTTGTGCCACGTACTACCTTTGCCACCGTATACTCCAAGTAAATTTCATTTCCCTCAATAGCTTCCGTTTCTACCCGTCCTTGGCTGGTAAATGGCAAGGATATCTCCGCTTTGCGGCATATCGTAATTTTTTCACCACCTATTTCCTTGGCAAAGGAACTAGCAAAACGAGGGTTGATGCTAATTTCTTCACCATTTAACAAACCATCTATTTTAAAGCGCCCACTGGAATTGAAACTTTCAACTTCAACGTTGCCCTCAACAGCCAATTCGCCTTTGATGGTAGCGCTATTGCCTTTATAATCTCCTTTGATTTCCAAAGAGCCTAACAATTTATTTTCTTCAATTTCAGCATTGCCGTTAACCACACATTGGCCTGTAATCTTAGCTTTGCTCATCACAGTGTTTCCATTTAATTCAGCCATACCTAGTATAGATGCCTTTTTAAAATCCGTGGTACCATTTAGCTCTATCTGACCCCACACAGAAAATACATCCGCTGTGGTTACACCTTTTATCAAACCAATGCCCAACACTTTCAAAACATCACACATCACGTCGCCTTGAATGGTCGCATCACCATTTACTTTTACTTTTTTAAACGTACCGCCCCCAAAAGAGCCACTCCCATTGATAATCATATCACTTCTATTTGCTTCCATGATATCTACCTCTTTTCTAATTTGTATTCTCTATGCTACAACTTGCAGGTTGCCGTTACTTTCGCAGATGGATCTTGGGTATAAGTACCACGATATTCAACCATATCAATCTCACAATTGGGACCAATTTTCACATCTTCACCACGCACTACTTTGGCATTGACAAAATCCAAATCAATTTTATCACCCTCAATGGAATCCGCGATCAACACCGTTGGAAAAATATTGTCTACCACTTTCATCACATTACCTTTGCCGCGCTTTACTTCTATTTCGCTACCCACAATCTCGCTAATTTCACATTTTAGCAAAACTTCTATTTTAATCTTTTCCGCATTGAGCTGCCCACCGATTTTGATGTTGCCCTGGCAATCAAAAGACTCCACTTCACAATCACCGCCAATGGTTACCTTGCCATCTATGTTTACCATATCTCCTTTTACATTGCCGGAAATATTGGTATGCCCACTTATTTTTAGTGTTTCAGTTGTAACAGTTCCATCTACACGGGCGGTTCCGCTCACTTTGAACTTCTCCGCTGTCACATCATCCTTAAATCCAACCGTCCCTGCCACACTAATCTCTTTGCCTACAGTCTTTCCCTGAAAGGTACCTCCACCGTTTACATCAATCACATCGGCACTCACGTCACCGGTAATCGTACCTTTTCCATTGAGAACCACCTTCTCAAAATCGCCGCCGCCGGACGAACTCAAACCATCTATTTGTAAATTTCCTTTTCTTTCTGCCATCTTTTTCACCTCCTACATTTTTAGCCTTAGCTCTTCTGAAATCTGTGCAAAATCTACATTTGCTACTATTTTGGTATTGCTCTCAAACTGTAATACATCCGTTTTCTCTGCTATCACACAAGAAGAAATACCCATTTTTCGAATCACAATCAAAACAATTTTTTTCGCCTGTGCTGCCAAATAATAGTCCTGGAATAATTGAATAATCATCTTTCCTTCATCCAAGCTAATATCTCCCGATTGTAATAGTTTTTCCAATACATACATCACCATCACATTGTTAAACTCGAATACATCTTGATAAACCGTAGCATTTGCCAAATAATACTGAATCACCGTTTCAGAAACCAAACCTGTGGCCAACAATTCTTCTTTGTTTAATTTACAACTGGTACCTCCCGGCGAAAAAATATCTGCCAACTCATCTAAGGATACATTTTCTTTCATGGTTTGAATCTTGGCAATACGCTCCAGTATCTCTGCCTTTGGGAAGAATGTTTCTTGCCCGGTGTAAGTGGATTTGCGAATGAACCAATCCTCAGGAATCAAATCTTTTCTTTTCCATCTGTATAGTTGCCCATAAGAAATACCTGTTAGGTTTAATAAATCTTTTTTTGAAATAAGTTCGTTGCTCATAACGAAAGCCCCTTTCTAATATCAATTTTTCATTGTTTCTTTTCTTGATGTATTTAGTGTAACATAACATTGTTTTGTTGTCAACGTTTTTTCTTTCCTTTCATTTACTCCACAACAATCTCACCATCCCAATCCACAATTCCACCCATATCATACACACTGGTATAACCCATTTTCACCAACGCTTCTGCCGCAATCGCACTTCTGCGCCCGCTGTGACAATAGATAAAAATGGTCTCATTTTGATCAGGTAGCATATCCCAAACCCCTATTTCTATTTCATCATGGGGCAATAACATCGCACCTCCAATATGCCCCTCATCAAATTCCCCTTGGGTTCTTACGTCCAACAATTGGAAAGAATGCAACGCCTCCATTTTTTGCCTGGCCTGAACACTACTGATTGTTTGAAAACCTTTGTCACCTCTTGCACATGCTACACCCAACAACATCGCTACCACCGTAACAATTGAAATATAAATACGTCTTTTCCAACTCATTTCTTTCACCCTCATTGCTTTTTTTGTTTTTTCAACTTCACTGAACAATTCACTTTAGTGTAGCATAAAGTGCTTTATCTTGCTATAATTATAGTATTAGAATGCTCTAAGAAAGGGAACCAGAAATGATTGACAACGATAAACGCTTTGATTTAACACGCCGCCCCAAACGACAATCTTTACTCCTAAGACCCATCACTTGGCTTGTCTCCTTTCCCTACCTTTGGTTACACCGTGCAAAAATGAATCGCTCCGGTGTACCAAGCGATTTAAAACCCCCTTATTTATTATTATGCAATCACAACTCCGCCACAGACTTTCGGGTGATGACAAAGGCGGTTTTTCCATTTCGCGCCAATTATGTTGTTGCCATAGATGGTTTTATTGGCTTTGAATGGTTACTTCGCGCTGTCGGCTGCTTTGGCACACGAAAGTTTAGCCGCAATCTGGCCGTTGTAAAAAATATGTTTCACATTCGCAACAACGGTGATATCATTATTCTTTATCCGGAAGCGCGCTATTCTCTTTGCGGCACCCAAGCTGTGTTGCCCGACTCTTTAGGCAAAATTATCAAGCGTTTAAATATACCTGTCGTTACATTGATGATGCATGGCCATCATATCAATTCACCTTTTTGGAATAAAGGAGATCGCTTTGTCAGACCTTTAAAATCCGAATTAAATTTATTATTCACCGCCAAAGAAGCCAGCGAACTATCTGTTCAAGAAATCAATAAAACACTGGCGGAAACCATTGTTTATGATGACTTCGCTTGGCAAAAAGAGAATAAAATCAAAATACGAAAAAGGACACGCGCCGAGGGCTTGCACAAAGTTCTTTATCAGTGTCCCGCCTGTCTTGTAGAATACCAAATGAACAGCTACAAAAGCACTTTGCAATGTGGGGCTTGCGGTAAAGCTTGGGAAATGACTGCACTAGGAGAACTGGTTGCGAAAAATGGCGAAACCGAATTTTCCCACATTCCGGATTGGTATGAATGGGAACGGGCTAACGTCCGCCGAGAAGTCGAAAACGGCACCTATTCGTTTGAATCTACTGTGAAAGTATGGTCACTACCAAATACCAAAGGATTTATCAAATTTCCGGAACTAGGGCATCTAACCCACAATATGAATGGATTTACTCTAACCGGCGTGAGCAAATCCGGTCCATTTACCAATGATTGGCCTGTCCGTGCTTTATACTCCTGCCATATTGAATATAATTATAAAGGAGCCGGAGATTGTGTGGATTTGAATACCAATGATGACACCCTTTATCTCTTTCCCCAAAGGACAGATTTTTCTGTAACGAAAATTTCCTTGGCAACAGAAGAGTTGTATACTTTGGAGGCAAAAAAAAGTTGATTTGAAAGAGAGTTGATTTACATAGCATCTACAACTATGTATCACAACTCTCTTTTTGTCTTATTCTAAATACGCTTGTGCCGCTTTTTGAGCCAGATGTCTAGAAAAGTTCCATCTTCGCCCTGTATTTTCCTGTTCCAAAATCTGCTCAAAATATCTATCTATACTGCTTTTCACACCCGCTTCAAAGCTTTCTCTATCCTCTATATCTTGCATTTTATTGCTATTTAAATCACTTACCTGCAAACGTGCAATGGCAGGTGCCGCATCTACGGATAACCACCGGGTCAAATAATGTACATCAAGGGGCATGGCATCTTCATTTCGTACATTTTGCTCAATATTATATCCGGCAATGATATAATCCACTCTCGCAAAAGAAAATATAATATAAGCACAAGCAACCACTACCACAATGTATTGAAACAAACCGAATTTTGTTTTAAATATATAAATCATGACACCTACCATAATCAAGGTCAGCACCGCCAAAAACCACAGCACCAATACACGTAAAAATGACAAGTTATAAGCTCCTACATAAAGCAACATTCGATAAGCTGCTGATACTGTCATAATACAAGTACAAAAGGAAATCATACATAACAATGCCTTTAATACTTTGCTTTCACGAAACACCCGAATACAAATGAGTACCAAAACAAAATTAATAATACTCACTGCCAGCAATTGCCAAAATCCAGAATGTGCATATTGTGAGTACGTTACATGTTCCGGTAAACCACCCTCAAATCGTAAAAACAAAAATAATATCTGAATTACTGAATAAATCAAATACACCACTGCCAATGACATCGTAAAAGTAATACCAATCACAGCGTCTGCCTTTCTTTTTTCTCCCTCTTTTGGCCCTTTCATAGACCCTCTTTCCATGGCTGCAAAAAAACCATAAAATACAATAAATGCAAAACCAAAGGTAAATAAAACACCAAACACATCTATAAAATTAATCGAAGCAAATATATTTCTAAAAAGCTGCTCAAAAACCATATCTGAACTTAACAACAAAGGTAATACAATCACCAATGATACAAGAGATAAACCCAAGCCCAATAAAACAGGTAAAATTTTCCTTTTTACACGCCTTTTCTTTCCCACCTTTACTACATCACCACTTTGCTGTACATCACTTGTAATACTTACATCTTGATTCTCCCCTTTTACATAATAAAAACAATGAACAAAGGGTGCGATTACTGAAATCACATTTCTTCCGATCAAAACAAAAAAGTTTTTCAAATGCGTTGGAAATCCCCACTTTCTGTCATCATTCCACTGGTGAATCATAGCTGACATAAACAACAAACTAATACCAACCCAGTTAAAAAAATGAAAAAAACCACTGGCAGTCATCATCGTTGCTATACCAAGCAAAAACATACCTACAAAATAAAAATAGGTTTTAAGTTTTATGGACTGTCCCAGCTTTTTTAGAAATAATACAGCAAATAAAATGGTTGCCAATACATAAAAAGGAAATGTCACCCCTGTAAAGTTTCGGTATAAACTAAAGGTAAAAATCACCGCATACATAATAGCCATACCACCAAAAAATTTAAAATTCTCTCGCATTTTTTCCATCTTAATCCCTTTCCCACTCTTCGTCCGTTTCTTCATATTCTAAAATATCCCCGGGCTGGCAATGCAACGCCTTGCAAATAGCAGCCAAAGTAGAAAACCGAATAGCCTTTGCTTTGTTATTTTTTAAAATGGATAGATTTGCCATGGTAATATTTACTTTATTTGCCAACTCTTTTGAACTCATTTTTCTCTTTGCCATCATAACATCAAGGTTTACAATAATTGCCATCCGCTACCCCCTCTATATCATTAATTCATTTTCTTCTTTATACTGTATTGCCTCTTTGAATACAAACGCCAACACAAAACAGAACAAACCGGCAATGAAAAATGTCAATATTACCATCACGGTAGCAGGTGTTGGACGAAATAATATAATCATTAAAAATAAAAATGAGATAATAAAGCTATAAATGCCCATCCTTTTTAGACTCGCCACATTTTGTATCACAAAACAATTTTTCTCTTTCACTGTACGCATCATCTTGACTAGATTGCGAATAATCAAAATACCAAATACACCGGCCGGCATAAATACAACCAACAGCAAAACATAGTATTCCCCAATCCACACAAAAGAATATTGACTTAGCAAGCGCAACGAAAATGGTAACGTAACAATCACTAAAATACCCGAATAAAACATAAATTCTAATAAAACACTTGTAAATCGAATCAGCTTTTCTTGGTTCATAAATTCAATCCTCTCCATTTTGTTTTTCCACATAATTCTATCATAATTTATTCCGAGTATAGCACTATTTATTTTGATAGTCAATATTTTTTTATCGTTTTTCAATAAATAATTATTCCAAAGCAATAAAATACCCCTAATGCAAATCTGCATCAAGGGCAATCTAAAACTTAACACTAAAATTCAAACCATCAACGCTTCCATCTCCTTTGTGGCAATAATTTTATCATTTCATATCCAAATCGTCAATATTGTGGTTGTAAAATTTCCATTTTTTCTATTTTTTTAATCATATTATAAAATCCTTTCTATAAATTCTTAATAACCATTCCAGAAGACTTATATCCTCTAAAAAATACACACTGTCAGTAATTGTGACATCAACTTTTGTGCAATGCCCTACATCTACACTTTCACTACTTTAAGAAAAATACTATAATTAAGTAGGTAACAAGGTCAGCCAGGAGGAACTAAAATGGACATCGGAACACAATCCTTTTACAAACCTAGCTCAATTCTACTTAATATAAAGATCTTTATAGATTAATTATAATCTCATCCTTCAAAAAAATAAAACAAAAAATACTAGTATTTTTACGGACAAAGTGGGCAAGCCCACTTTGTCCGTATGCCTCTACCCAATAAAACATCACGACACCCAACAGAACAACGCGTACAGAGGTATGCTTTTTATCCCGCCCTCAAACCCAAAATTCTTTGCTGACACACGAACAGCATATTCCGGCTTATATAGCAACATATATTGTTTCAAGCTTTTAGAGCGCACGTTGTCCGCAGACTTACCCTCAAGCGGAATAATATTACCCTCTGTATTTTGAAACACAAAATCCAACTCTGCTTTGCCGGGGCTACTCCAATAAAATGGTATGAAACCATTTGCCACAAGGCTCTGACAAATATAGTTTTCTGCAAGCGCACCTTTGAATCCGTCAAAAACTGGCGCACTGTTAAGAACCACACTTGCTGATATACCAAACTTAGAACAAAGAAGCCCTGTGTCCATCATATATACCTTAAATGATTCGTTATCAGCATAGGCAGTCAGTGGCATTTTGCCCTCTTTTACCCTTACGCATTTATGAATAATACCAGCAAATTTTAGCCAATCAAGGGGTGTTTCATATTCATAAGCTCTTGCTCCTGATTTTATAACCTTGTACTGAAATTTGCGATTTTCCTTAGAAAGCTGTGCAGGTATACTTGCCCACGCTGCCATAATCTTTGTTGTCTCCTGTGGAGTTGCGTACTTAGCCATATCAGCAATATAAGCATCGTTTATGTTCTTTTGTGCCGCTACGACAAAGTTGAAATCCTTTGTACTAATATAGTCGAAAACAGCTTGCGGCATACCGCCCACAACAAGATAGGTCTTGTATAAATCCATAGCAGTATCATGTAAAGACATTGGCGAAAAATCGGCATAGGATTCTTTTATCAACTCAACAAGTGGGATGTTGCCTGTTGCCATCAAAAACTCTTCAAAATCAAGGGGATATAATGTAAGCATATCAACCTTCCCAACAGGAAAAGAATACTGCTCTCGATTCATTGCTACGCCAAGCAGACTACCCGCCGCTATAATATGATACTCCGGTGCATTTTCGCAAAAGTATTTCAGAGCGGTTAAAGCTCTTTCACAAGCTTGAATTTCGTCAAAGATAATCAGTGTATCCCCGGGAAAGATGCTTTGCCCCGAATATGCAGACAATTCACGTATTATCCTATCCGGCTTCAAATCACGGTCGAATACAGCTTGAATTTCTCTCGAATCCTCCAAGCTGAAATATATCGTATTTTTGTAATGCTCTCTGCCAAATGTTAAAGCAGAATAAGTCTTGCCTACTTGCCTTGCCCCTGTGACAATAAGCGGCTTACGGCGAGGGCTGTTTCTCCACGCATGTAATTTTTTCATAATTTTACGTTCCATAATATGTTATCACCTCACACTTATTATACCCAATAAGTGTAAAAATTACAACAGATATAGTAAATGCAAAACCCCTCTCGAATATACCACACGATTCGAGAGGGGCTCTTATATAAATTCTTTTTATTATGCTATGCCTCTGCCGGCGTTGCATCCGTTCTGATATAGCTATATCTAAGACCCCAAATCTGCTCACTGGATATGGTCAACACATCTCCGACAATCGAAAAACTCCAGATTTCTGCTCCCCAAAGAAATTCGTCTATCACCAGGTAATCACCTCTTGTAAACCACTCAAATCTCGCTATGGAACGACCAAAGCCACGGGTACCCGTACCATCCGCACGGAACACATACTCATATTCATCATCCTCATCCCAAGCCCAAGTACCAACCAAAAGCGCATCGTTATCCACAATCAGCTGAGCATTTCGCAACGAACTATCATTGATATCCGTAATGGGAATGGTCACTTCTACTTCAAACAAACCATCACTCATCACAACCAGATAATCCCCGAAACCGTCAAATTCAAAATATATAAATCCCTCTTCCGACTCTCCCGCTTCAATCTCCCATGCGCCGCTGGGTTCAAAAAACGTGGACTCACTTCCATTGGGCAAAAACAACGTGGCAAAAGGAACTTCCATATCCTGCTCCGTCGTATTAAGCATGGTCACATTTACAACAAAATAAACCACACCAAAATCCAACGACCAAGAATCTTCCACCATATAAAAGCTTATCTCTTCCTCAAAGGTTGTTTCCAAACCTCCCAATTCAAATGTTTCACCAACCATAACGCTGCTGGTATTATCATAAACAAAAGTAAGGTCCACATAAACACCTTCTTCCATTTCATAAGACCATTCAATGAAAATATCTTCTTCCTCAATAATACCGCCGCTTAAAACATTTTCATCTCCATCAACAGATTGATAGGAAACCGTAATATCGCTCATGCCCTCTACAAGCTCTATCCAATCCATAATATCGGACAAGCTGGTTGTATCCAACGCTTCCAATGATTGACTGACAAAATCCTCTGCCCTTTTATAAATAAAATTTAAAATGATACTTTCAGAATCACCAAATTGAAAATCCCATTCGACAAATCGCTCTTCTCCATCCAAAAGACTGGTATGTATCCGGTAACCCTCTACATCATTGGCGATTTTAATAATCTGAATATTTTCAAAATAGACACTTGCTACTTCTTCTACCCATTCTATGATATAAGCCTTGGTTGTGCTATCTAACTCGCTCAATTGCCGTTGTATCTGCCGTTGGGGTCCACCTATCAACATACAACCTGGCAAAAGCCCTGCCAGCAAAACAAGGATCAGCACCCATACAAACTTCATTTTTTTCTTAACAAACACCGTTCACTTCCTCCCATTGTGATTCTTAAAAATTTTCTTTTATCATACCACATTTCTTTCATCTATGCACAATTATTCCAATGCCAAGGGCAACACCGCATATTCCCGCTCCAATGTACCATCGTTTTTGCTATTTGTAACCGTCAATGTCAATATATATCCCTTTTCCAAGACTCCATCCGTAGCCTCTATTTCTTTACAGGCAAAATCCACAGACATATTCCGGTTATAATTCGCCGGCAAAATATCCACCGCCACTTCTGATCCCATCTGCCTTTCTATGCGATTTCCAATCATCGTATACACAATCTGCTCGCTACCTGTCCGTATTGTTAACGTATCCTCTCCCGGTATGATTTGCCGTGCATCCGCCATGTCACCAACCATCCTATTTGCCACATTATTTAATAGGGTATTTCGCTCCGCAATCTGATTGGCCGAATCATAAATACGCAAAATAGAGGGTAACAGGGATGCCACCGCAGCCATAATAATGGCACTGAGTGCCATTGCCACAATGACCTCTACCAACGTGATACCTTGCTTTGCTTTTCTGATTTTTCCCATCCATCCTCTCATGGCTCCACCTCCACCTTAGGTGTAAAGGTAATGATACCATCCTGCTCCAACAAATACACGTCATGTACTGCATAAATGGTTGCATCCAAGGATTGTATCACAAAACGTTCCACCGCCACATCCCTTTCACCTGCATATGTTCCAAAGGTAATGCGATTGATTTCTTCCTGCTTTTCATTGGCATCCGCCGTGGCAAGCCCCGTCACACGCAAAGCCGTGGTCACCATAGAAGTGATGCCTGCCAATAAAACAAGACAAATCACCAATGCCACGACCGTTTCCACAATGGTTTCACCTCGGTTGGAACTTATGATTGTTTGGATTTTAAAGGTCATTTTTTTCATGTTTCACAACCTCCCATTCTCCCGTCTCACCCACTACAAGCTCCATTTGTTCACCACTGCCTGAATCAGCCACATTTTCCAACATCCCCTTAGAATAATAATAATGCATACTAGTGGAAATAAAATCTTCCCCCCGATTGCTAATAACCGTCGTAATCACCAAACTTGCCGAAACCTCTGCGGTCTTATTTAAGCCCATCATCTCATCCGCTTCCCAGATATACACTTGCTGCTCAGGAAAATGCAAAGTAATACGCTCCACCTTTAAATTACTGTCTTTTGTCAAAGGAACAACCACCGGATCGATGGCAATATCAGCCAGTCCGCCTGTACCGCCATTCTCTACATCATGAGCTTGATAAAGTGCTTTGACCAGTTGTACGGAAAGGGGTTCTTCCTCCCCACTGCCTTGCCCCAATGCGTACATCATATTTTTTTGTACCGAATCAGCCAATATCACCGCATAAGCATGGTCACGTTGTCTGCGATTGAAACCCATGTTGGCAAAAGCCGCTGTCAACACAGAGGCTCCCACTGCCAAAAGCAAAAGCATCACGGCAAGCACATAAATAATCGTAGAACCCGATTTACCTTTCAGTATACGAGAGCATTTCATAGATACGCACCCCCTCTTTTCGCTCTTTTATAGCCTCTTCATTCATGCCATATTCCTTTAAAAATGCTTCGTTAATCAATTCTGCATCTATCTCCCGCATCAGAGGAACATCACTAAAATCAAACTCTTTTTCAAACTCCCTTTCTTGCATAAATATTTTATCCCCAATCTCATCTGCTTCATGGAGCAAACTTATGTTTATCATCTGAGAAACTGTCCGAATGATAAATATATCTCCAACATCCTCCGCATCCGCTGCATCCGCTGCATAAACCCCTTTGGCAAAATTTGGGTATATCTTGCCCAAAACAGTACCATCCTGCAAACGAACCTCTTGTAAGGTAAACTCTTTCACAGGCTTTGCTTCTATTTCACGGAATCCATCTTTGCTATTCCAAATACCATAACCGGCCTTTACAATGGGATTCTTTTCATCATCCAACAATGCATCCAAGGTTACTGCTTCATCTAAAGTATAAAATCCCATTTTATCATCTTCATAAACTTCATAATAAACCAATATGCTTCTTTCGGCCTCTGTCTTATTCTCCCACTCTATAGGCCCTTGTATCTGCGGGGATGTTTGTTCTGACATAAATACTTCTTCTGATACGGATGTTTGTACTGCCGCCGGTGCAGATGCGGATACCTGTTCTACTACCGCTAATATCGGTACCGGTGCAGAAAACGGTACTGAAAATAATAAATTTGAATTTATCCCATCCGCCACAGGCTGATCATTTACCTGAATCTCAGCAAAATCAGCAAAACCAAGCACATATTCCGGAAGTGTAACATAATACATATCCGTACCTACAATTTCTTTGGCTACAACCCTTTTATTTTGATTTTCCGATACACGTTTGACACTATAAGTACCCTCTATAGAAACGATGGCGCAATAACCGACTTTTTCAATCGGCAAGTCCTCCCGCAGTGCCGGCAAAACTTCTTGTTCCTCTGCTATGAAAAAGCCCATCACTTCACCATCCGCGCCATCATCATAGATTTCATAATAAGCCAAAACCAAAGCCGGTCTGGTTGCCACAGGCCAGGATGCCGGTCTGTAAGCACCCATATACATATAAGGATACGTTGCGGCCATATAAGTATTACGCACGGAAGAAACCTCCACCCCTCTCCAAAAACCGTTTGTCCAGTTTAAATCATTGATTTCTTGGGTGGTTTGCCTTTTGCCATAAGCTGCTACAAAATCATTATAAACACCGGTGTCGCCACTTCCGGATGGGCGGTTATAAATGGATACTGTACCGGATAAATAATAAGCATCCGTTATGGTTCCTGTATTAAGTGCCACAATAGGATTTTGATTTGGCGCAGGAGCAAGATATAAAATACGTTCCATCCCACCGGTGTTGTTGCCAATCACGCCACCCAAATTGCTACCCGTACCCGTCACAGGTGCTGTGACTCCTGTTTTTAACACCAACACATCTTGCATGTTTCCATTGTTCACCGCTGCCAACGTCCCATTGCCATTGCCGTTTGCAATACTAAAATGCTCCAAACTCACATTTTTTACAACACCTGCCGTGCCTATGGTATGAAATAAACCCTTATTATTTGTTGTGGGTGCAGACAAGCTTAGATTGGATATGACCTTTCCATTGCCATCATAAATACCATGGAATGTGCCCGATACAATATTGCTTGTATTTGCCGGATAAACCATTCCAAGGTTGGTCATGCTTGCATTGCCGGTATTTATCACCGGATATACCCGCCTTGTATCACCTGTTGCTGTGGTAATGGTTGTTCTAAAATTCAAATCCGCCTCTTGTACAAAAGTATGTCCCCCGGTGGTATTTGTTGTTCCTGTTGCCCGAAATATATTTTGCATCTGCCAAGGTGTCCGGATTCCATGCTCTTTTGGCGCATGGGGTGCAGAGGAAATTGCCGTACTATTGGCCGGATCCACCAAACGAATGGGATAAACTTCCTTTGCAAACAGCGGATTGATATAAGCAACACCCGCAGGTGGATTCATCGTATTTCCATTAGATTGCCCAATCCAAATCACATAAGGCTCCAATGGCTTATTTGCATTTTCCAAATTATGCCAAGAAACCACATTGGCAATTTTCAAGAATTCCATATCCAAATTCGGAACGGTAAAAATAGAATTGGCCCCTTGGGAATCCCATTGAAAGTTTTGCTCCCGTTGTGTCCAGCCACCAAATGTGGTACCGTTGATTGCAGAAGCTGACCAAATCCGCTTGTTCCCACTGCGGGATGCTGCACTCGGCATAATAAATCCATACCCCGTTTCAACGATAACACCATTATAATTCAGATAGTCCAACTCTATATAATCATTGGGATCTGCCGTACTCTCATCAAACCGACGGGTAAACACCCCATAGGTATCACCAATGCCATCTCCATTGGTATCATACAATTCATAATAAACAACGGCATCTACGCTACGATCCATTTTCATTTCATCCGCCAAAGGCCATTCAAAAGCATTGGGCGGCACGGTACCACTTGGATAAGGGTAAGGGTAGATTTCATTGCTCTGACTTATCACTTGCCCATCTGTTAATGCAGTCATATTCCAACCAACAAATCTTTGTGCTCGCACCAAATCCAAGGTGCTCCTATTTCCCGGCTCCGGATTTGCATGAAGCAAAAGATGAGAGTTATAATCCGAATAAAGCATCCCGTCCAACCATGTACCAAAAGGCCGCAATGCCTTATTACCTGACAAATAATATTTGTTGACACCAACCGTACCCGTACCCGCATAGGGTTTGTGCTGTGCATGGATACCATCGGTTACAGGTGCCACCGCCAAGTACATCACCCGATTCACTTCACCACCACCGGTTGCACCAACAATGCCACCTACATTACTTACACCTTGTACTGCCGGTTTGGCCGACGTGGAAACAACAGCCACATCCACGATGGTTCCACTGTTGTTGCCTACCACACCACCTACGTTATTTGTCCCGGACACCATAATCGAATGATTGGCAAAATCTTGAGACATATCACTGACACACTGAACAAAACAATTTCGGATGACACCACTATTGGAACCGGCAATGGTACCTACATGATTTGTTCCGACCACCCTTGGATTACGCAAGGTTATATTTTGAATGGTATTGACACCACGATTTTCCGCAAAAAGACCTGCATTGCTTTGACTGGTATGAATCCTTACATTTTCAATCCATTTCCCATTGCCATTGTAAGTTCCCGTAAATGGCACGGTTATCACTGCATTGGCATTGGCCAACCTATAACCCAGTACATAATCCTCATCCATTTGCGAAAGCACTTGACCACCTGTATTTACTGCCATGCCTGTATCATAACGAGCCAAATTAAGATGCAATTGCTGAATATACCTACCTGCCGGCATCACATCTATATTATCCAAATGTCTTGGCGAACGAATGATACCATTTGACAAACCATTGCTGCTAAGGGCAAACAAGGGATAATAACTGCCTCGACCAATGGGCGCATCCTCTTCTTGTATCGTCCGAGCCCCATCCCGATATACCAACAATGACACTGCTGTTTCTTTTGCTGTAAATGCATTTGGGATATAAAGCCGATAGTAAGTATTACCCTCTATGTCCTTGGTTTCTTGCACCGGCCAATTCTGCTCTATCTGGGCGGTATCTGCTTCAGAATTGATGATTACCACCTGCCAAACACCTTGGTTCACAGACAATCTTTCCGGATATAGCACCACCGTTTGGTTAAAACCACTGCTTTCATTGATAAATTGAATTCGATAACCTACCCTATTTTCTGACAAGGCAATACCATAACCATCATGAATTACCATAGCGGTATCTGTATTTAAAATCGGCTCTTCCAGTTGCATACCTGATCCGATATAAGAATAACCAACTGTATTGCTCCCGCCATCATACACCTCATAATAGAAGAAATCCAAAGACTCTTTTTCTCCTGCTTCAATGTCTTCCCATCCCCATGCACCCACTTCCAATATCGGGTTATTGGCAACCAAAACAGGATAGGGATAGTAATCACCATAAGTATGTAACCCCTCTTGATAGATACCACCCTTTTCAAAGGCCGAACCCAAATCACGCAATATGGTTTCATTTTCCTGCAATTCTTCTTTTGATACCCCACCGGCATCTTCACAACCATTGCTGATATAAAAGCTATTGGCTACCATTCCGTGATTGACACCGGCAATACCACCTGATGCCACCTGGTTATTTTCATAAATACCAACAAAGTTTGTATGGTAAGTGCCCATGATAGTACCTCTATTTGCGCCGACAATACCACCAAGATATATCGCCTCTATCGATTTTACTTCGTAAGGGGTCGGCTCTTTGGACAAGAAAAGTGCATCTTCTGTCAGCACAACATCTTTTATATTTACTCTGGCATTGTTATAACTATTTCTTACACTTCCAAGGGCCTCTACGCGACCAACCAATCCACCGATGTTGCCCCCATCCGCCAAAACAGAACCGATACCAACATCAGTTGCAACATATGTATCATAAAAACCGGCATTCCAAGACAATTCCAAAACACCATCAGAAATCACACCAACCATACCACCGGTATTGGTGGCTCCCTTTGTTTCTATATTCACATAACTATAACTTTGACCAATGCTGCCCCCATCCAACAAACCCGCAATAGAACCCACATTTTTGCTATCCTCTGCAACAATGCTACCACGGAATAATGACAGACCCTCTATCTTTGCCGTGCTTTCTTCGCTTGTGCCAAGCATAGCAAACAAACCAACATTTGGATAAAGCCCTTTTACCCCTTTTGTTGTATCCATGACCAAATCTTGAATCTGCCAACCGGAAGAAATCTCTTTTCTAGCAAAATATCCACCACTAAAAGGAATCGCCGCCCCTGTTTCATCCGTAAATTGAATGGGCGGAAAATTGGTGATGTTATATTCTGCTGCTTCATATTGCATTGCAATATCCGCTGTTTGCCGATAGATATTGTCCGGTGCCGCATAACGGATATTGTTTAAATGGCGTACCGTTCTTACTTCATACAAATTTTCCCGCATCCGACGAGCAAAATGCGTGTTGGCTGTTTGAAAAGAGGAAAGCAAAACACCATCTGCCCCTACGGCCGTTGCCCGTACCTCTGTGGGGGATATGTCCTGCTTGCCGATGCTAAAGGGCTGTTTCACCAAAATATCGTCCGCCAAATAATCCATCACCCACACATAACGCACATAACCCGCTTGGGCATACACTGCTGATAAGTCAACGCCATTTTTGACAATAGACTTTTCTTCAATTGCATTGCCGGCATTGTAAATCAAAGGTGCCCCTTCATCCATTAATGTCAGCAAATCAATGGTTGCCTTTAAACTTTTATTTCCTTGTTCCTCCACCGTTGCAAGCATCACTTCTTCCACTTCCAATAAAGTAGCCCCGCCTTTGTCCGCCACCAATTTAAAATGAAATGTTTCCTTACATTCCGGCGGTAATATATATTCTGCATAAAGAACATTTTCATTGCCGTCCAACGCTTTTTCATAACCGTCCAAAATATGAACAACACCCGGCAACTTCGGTGGCATTGCACTACCTGTCATCTCCACACCGTAATAACCTTGCCGGCGCAATCCGGCATAAGAATAACCGGACGCACCCATACCACGAGCACCCATCACACTTCCACGCACACCATCTCCGGTATCATAACGAAGTTCTTTTCCCACCTCCAAGGTATCACTGTAAAATATGGACATCACAACACCGGTTTCCACATTGTATTCCATCAAAATCGCTCCATTTAAAACGGATTTATCTACAATGATTGCATCTAAAATTTGATAAAAACGCTCCAGTTCTACATCCGAATAACCATCGGCCGGCCGTGCGCCTGACGGCTTGCTGATGTAATGCACATAGTCCTTATTTTCTCTATCTGCTACGGGAAAATTGCTGCCCAACTTTGCTGCAACATTATTTTCTCTCGTTATGGCACGGTCAATGACAGTGCGCCCATACGCATCTTCTTCATAATACTTGGCTGTCAATGTTGCCATCAGATTTTTTTCTGTTTTGCTTTGGGTAAGTTGATTTTGTGCTGCCAAATAGATTGTTCTGGCAATATTCATACGATTGATTTGCTTGCCATGATTGAGATAGGCGATAATCGAAGGCACGATAATGGCGGCCAACACTGCGATAATTGTAAGCGTGACAATTATTTCGATTAAAGTAAAACCACCATCCATTGACTTCTTTCTATTTGCTAACATAGGCGATACCTCGCTTTATTTTCCGCAAAAACCATTTTATCAATCTGTATGGCAAGCAAATCTGTTTTGATTTTGTGTATAGTCTGCTTATTTTATTTCATTATATTCCTTTTCTGTTAAATTGGCAATCCTTTTCTTATTTTTTTTGTTACTTCTTTTTACAAGGAAAACAATCAATACTGTCACAGCTGCAGGTATAACCAACCAAGGTAATACCACAACGATACCAATGAGTGCTCCTTGCAACACCGTCAAAAGACCTGAGAATGTACCCTCCAACGCATCTGACATGCGATCGCCAAAGGTTACCGGCTCTTCCACCACTTCCACTTCTCCTTTGATGATTACTTCCTGCAAATAAACGGAAATGTCAGAGTAAATCACATCATGCTCCACCCGGGCTGTTGCCGCTTCAATATTTCTGATTTGCGCACGAACACGATCTAAGTCCTGCTGACTTCTGCGATCATTTGTATTTTCTTCATCATCCAATTCTGCTTGCAAACGTTGCGCTTGCTCTTGCAAATCTGCAAGGCGATCCAAATCCGCCTCATAGTCAATGGTCAGATCCTGCATCCGTTTTGACAAGCGTACAATCTCATAATTGTCTTCGGCAAACTCAATAAAAGAGATTAAGTTTTCTGTGGGCAAACGGAACACCCACTCTGCGCTACGCTCTGTATGAGGTGTGCGAATGTGGCGGCCGTTGAGCGCATACCACTCACTGTATCCTGCAAACTCTGCAATGATTTCATTGATTGCACGAACACCCGGCATAAAGGCCTCTGTTTCAATGACAATATCTGCCGTGTAAACCAATTGCCGACCTGATTCGGATGGCAGCAAAATCGGAATGGTACCCATGGTACCCTCATCTACCTCTGCCGTCGGTTCCGACTCCGCATCTTCAAAATACCAATCATCTGTCTCTGCCGCCCAATCCGACGCAGGCTCATCTTTCGCTGCGGGTGCCTCTACGGCTTCTTCTGTTGTAGCATGATCACTTCCGGCAGCACCACATGCCGTGAGCAATAAGATACCAATTAAACATAATGCTAATACAATCTTTTTCATATAAAACCTCCCTGTTTCAATGATTTTTTGTATTTCTTTTCTATATAAATAAACTCGGGTAAAACGAAAAACATTACAGTTTTTACTATTTTTTCTGCCCAAGCCCTTTTAGTATACCATAAATAGCCCTATCTTGTATGATTTCTTTAAAAAAAGAGCCTCGGTTCAAATATAAAAACCAAAGCTCTTTGAAACTTATCCTATGCGATTCCATAGGGGGGTAAACCCTGTTTCTTAATCCGGCACACCCGGCATGATACTCCATTCAATGACTGCATTGTAATTCCCAATCCGCACCATTTCACCAAAGGTTTCAATCATCAATCCATTGTTGGTACTATTCCAAGGAGCCGAAACATCCGTTATCTCCGGAACAACTCCGCTGCCGGTCGGTGTGTGGCTATGGAATACAACCGCCGTATGCGGTGTAATCACACTGCTCATAAAACCACCGGAACCATCTCCATGACGGCGCACCAAACCATTTGGTAATGTATGATTCATCACAGTATTGGTCAAAGGATCATCCACCAATGTGGCACCAACCCTCCAATTATCCCGAACCAATCTAGCATCCGTTACCACAATGGGGTCATGAGGAAGTCGATTGCCAAATCGGGCACCCGGTCCAACCGTCATGGTACCAAAATCAATTGTATCCGGAACAGATATCGTAATATTGCCTACATGCTCCACCAGACGCATGGTTGCTGCCGGAATGGTCGCATCATGGAACGGTGTTGCATCTATCCAATGAATGTTTCCATTTACAACATACCCATTCAATGTGGGTGTACCCGCTGTTCTGGGGATGCCGTTGTTTGGAGCTACCGTAATGGGGCTATTGACAATATCGTATAAATTATGGTTTATAGCAAATGGAGCTTGTGGGCGCTGGATGTTCATCGCCCGCTCATCACTTGCATGAATCCGCACCTGTTGGTCATGTACCAACGTAACACCTGTCAGTGGGAATGTAAAGGCTCCCGTGCTATCTGCCTGTACCGTACGCGGCACACTACCTTCCATAATCCAAGCATTGTTGATAGAAATACGAATCACAGAATAGGGATCTGTTGTACCGGCAATACTCGTTGCATTTGATGGTATTGTCGCGAGTGCCGCTGCCAATTCTACGGGTCTTGGTGGCATCACATCTCTGGTGCGCTCTACACTACTTAGAATATCTTGTGGTATTCTGGCAGGATGATAATGATTTATATTTTCCGCTGTTCTACCGCCTGACCAACGTCTTGCATTGACCACTTCTATCGTATATCCCTCCGGCAACAATTCCGGTGTACCATTTGGTGCAAATACCACTTCAAATATACCATCTCTTGCAGGTTCGCCAAACATAGAACGATTGTCTGTTACACCCTCTGCTTCAAACACCACATTGCCTGCCGGATTTCTAAATGCTACATCTACCCATACTTCGCCTGCCCAAGCACTCCTTGTGAACATCTGACGCCCTTCTTGTACTGAAACATGTCCGAAAACACGCATATCTGCATTGGTCGGAATTCGCAGCCAATCTACGCGAGGGCCTGCATTGTTTGCACTAATCCGTCCAATATTCGGACTCATGGGATTGTAACGCAAACGGAACGCTGCCGAATCCGTGGAATCTGGTGTGCCAAACACACCTCCCGCCGCAATCACATTGCCCGCCGGAATGTCTGCCGCTAAGTTTACTCCACTCACATGAAAATTGATTCTGGACCAGGCCTCAACCGGATCTCCTGCAAAGGTTGCCGGTGTCGTAGCCCAAACGGCCATATCCGTACCCAATCCTGTCCAACGGGCAGGGTTCCCTACCGTATGCTCAGCGGTAAAAACACGCCCGCCGCCACGGTTACGGAAGTCAAAAAACAAAGGGGTTACCATATCAAAATTCAGCCTACCACCTCTGATTACGGCTTCTCCACTTGGTCTATGTCCATCTATCGTAAAAATGGTTCCTTCCACTGCCTGTATTCTGGTAACGGCCGTACCACTGCCGCCTGCCAAACCGATTCCGCCTGCAGCAAATACATCCACTTGACTATAACGATCTGTAAGATAAAAACGGTCTGCCCCACCTGTAATATGATTGCTGGTAAATAAAACCGCCGCACGCAAAGGATCAGAAGCATGATTGTTGCCAAAAGTAGTACCAGCTTGCGTTATCGTGCTAGTAGCCGTATTATAATGGCGCACGCTCAAACGCCCTCCATTGCTCACATGTGTTGTATTGGTTCCGCCATAAAAACGAAGTGCCTGACTTGGATTCGTTGGACCTGCAATGATAATTACGTCTCCTCCATTAATATTAAAGGTCATACGACCCGCTTGACGAAAACGAAACGCACCTGCCTGCACATTACCTGCACCACGTGCCATGGCACGAATCACGCCGCCTCGCTCTACATCAAATACACTTCTTTCACCGTGAATTACAACTGCTGATGTCCGAGCACTATAGGCATTCATGATAGCACCATCTTCTACGATGATATGAGAATCATTGCCTACCATCGTCAAAGCCGAACCGCCATTTTGCTGGTGATTGTTATTTGAAAACATATTTAACTGGGTATCCACACCACGCACGGCAACGCTATGAGTCAAGGTTAAACCTGCATCACTACGAAGGGTTGGTGCCAGGGCAAAACAAACACCATGGCTGGCATTGGTAATGATATTCATGACGGATGCACCACTTAATTCAAAGGTATGTGAGCTCTGTGAAATATATCCGTGATGACTCGTTTCGATGTTTACCCTTGCATTGTTTCGTATATTTGTACTTCCAATATTTCCGCTGATTCCATTGGATTGGGCTGGACCGGTAGCTGTAAGCCAAGTGGCTGCCGCCGCAGTTTCAGCCGGTGCCGGTGTCCGCGTTCCTACATTCCATATCTCCAAAGTGGCATTATCAATATCTATGGTACCGGCATTTGCAATACGAATTGCCGAAGCCACATCGTTGGCTGAAGTAATATGCAAGCTAGATCCGGATCTCATCTCCAAATGACGTATCCACAGATGATGACGATTGGCATCCCCATTGGTACCACGCATACCCAAATGATTTCCTGTACCGGTTACAATCACATGACCATTTTGTGCATCCACCAAACCGTTGCGATTTGGTTCATTTGCATTGGTATTCGACCCGCCGCGCCAAGTCATCAAATGCTCCCATCCATGGGTCAACAAGGTAGAACGAGCCGTGCCTGTTGCCATGATACCACTGCCGGTACGCACATTGTTTTCCAAATAAATACGCCAGTTTGCGGTGTTGGTCGCAGTACCCGCAAACACATAACCTACGCCGGCTGCCGTTTGGTCAAAACGAATATTATTTAAAGTCAACGTCGCCGTTGCTGCCGGTGCCGGAACTGCCCCCAATATAACAATACCATTTGAATTGGTTGCCGTAATTGTATGACCGTTTCCATTAATTATAAGAGAGCGCGTCAAAACCGGAACAGAACTTCCGGCTGTCCCGGTGTAAGTAACAGAAAAACTACCCCCTAAGTTAATCACTGTAACCTCAGGGTTTTGTACCGCTAAGCGGAACGCCGCCGCCGTTGTAACCGTCTCGGCCACAAAAGGCATAATCGGAATCTCTGTTGCTTCTATATTATTAAGGTCAGGTATTTCCTGCCTTTCTATTTCTATCTCTTCTTGTTCTTGTTGTTCTTCCTCTGAATCAACTTGAACTTCTACTTCCGCCTCCTCCAAATCAATCGAAGCCCCTACTTCTATCTCTTGATTTGAACTGTCAAAAACGTTGCTTGCAAGTGCTTGAATACCCCCTATCATCATAAGAATAATTAGCATTAACCCCAAAATTTGCTTCCAAAAACAGCGGTGATTTTTCTTCTTCACCGACTTTTTCCTGATTGTACCCATAAACCTTCCCTTTCCTGGTCCCCGTGTCTTTAAGACCTTACTACAAACACTTAATATATTTCCTAAATATTTCTTACCCGTTCTCGTATTCTATACTAATTTACTCCAAAAAAACAAGTTTCATTGCCTAAGTTGCCTATATTTATAACTCACCTGCCGAATGCACAAATCAAATCACTCTCAAAACAAAAAAAAAGAACTTTTCCATTTAAAGGTTCAAGCTCTTTTTTACATATTTATTAAGGAAAGGGGGCCGTTACAAAATAATTGTTTCACTACTTCGTAACAGCCCGGTGCAAATACTTTGTACTTGCAATTTAGGTTAAAAGGTGTAACTTATAGTTAAGAAGAAGCGTAGAACAAACGGGGTTGATACTCTGAAACTATCCTACGGACTCTTCTACCATAACAAATTTCATCATTGTTTCTTTACGGTAATCCAGCCATAATGCTCCACTCAATGATCGCATTGTAATTCCCGACTCTTACCATCTCACCAAAGGTTTCAATCATCAAACCATTGTTGGTATTGTTCCACGGTGCCGAGATATCCGTTGTCTCTGTCGG
>Ga0123352_10001945_pt1 | contig 28201 bp, 11 predicted proteins | sample TergutLab28metaG_FD_89700 | JGI IMG/M metagenome (GOLD analysis project Ga0123352, IMG submission 89700) | Labiotermes labralis P1 segment gut microbial communities from Petit-Saut dam, French Guiana - Lab288 P1 | ecosystem: Host-associated > Arthropoda: Insects > Digestive system > Gut ... | reverse complement strand
CTGTTTGTAATACAAGACTTCTGTACAGCAAACTGTAACATTTTACTGTTTGTAATACAAGACTTCTGTACAGCAAACTGTAACATTTTACTGTTTGTAATACAAGACTTCTGTACAGCAAACTGTAACATTCTACTGTTTGTAATACAAGACTTCTGTACAGCAAACTGTAACATTCTACTGTTTGTAATACAAGACTTCCGTACAGCAAACTGTAACATTCTACTGTATGTAACACAAGACTTCTGTACAGCAAACTGTAACATTCTACTGTATGTAACACAAGACTTCTGTACAGATAACGAATAAACAAAAATTCGCCGAAACGTCAGCAGCAGCAGTAGCAGTCTGAATCTGTTCTTGGATTCTTGCCATTTTGACAATTAAAGGTATCGCTCTGCCTCTATACCAAACGGATCTGCTAATCTCCTGAGCTTTATTTAAAAATGACGGAACAGCCTCGAGATTAGGTTCTTTGGCGGTTTTCTTTATTAATACATTTCTGGTTCAGCAGCAGTATTTTTGGTGACTGAAAGAGATGTTCTCAGTTCTAATATCGTGCTCAGGAAACTCGCTTATAACGCTTCTCTTTTCTCATTAGTATTTTTATTACTCTGTTAATTCGAATCCACTAAAAAGTACCCTACATGTACGAAAACACTGGACTTAAATGAATTTTGAGTTGGATATTCCCTACTACAGTGCATTTTGCAGACCCATAAAACTTCTAAAATTTGCTTGCTTTTAGGCCACATTAAATTCCCTGTCTTTTAAAAACTGTTTTTCTTCATAAATAATTAAAAATTATCACCTTTCAGATAAGTTTGTGTGTTTGTGTATGCATTAGAAGCGCGTCAAGTATACGTGTACGCTATTATTCAGGAAGACTTCTTTTCATATGTTCCGTTCTTTCAAATTTTTCAGTCTATCTTTGCATCTGAAGAAGATATGTCCATGTTATATGTGTATTAATTAATTATCCATTATTCTCTACTTCCGTGATCATTTGGATGCTCTTTCTTCCACAGGCAACAAAATACACAGTTGTACTTCAGGCTAGCTTCTTACTAAATTTCACGCGTCGAGCTAAACTTTTTCGTTAATTTTTGTCATCATGCAGTCACCACTGCAACACTGTTCGTATACATTCTACCAAGAATTTTCTTAAGAAAATATGCTTGCTTTTCTGAGATAAATTTCCACTCATATTTCAAGAACCGTAACTTTTGTTTCGCTCTCAATTTTGTGTTCTCGTGAATCCTATGTTAGTGTTAAAATGGTATAAATTAGCATTTACTTCACTGATGTGGCCTTTAACAGTAGACGATTCGCCCCACGTTCTGTGAAAATCAGCCACATGTGCTTCAAAAGTTGAAAAAAGTGGGTATATACACACACAGAAACACATAGGGGTTTGGTCTCCTAAACCTTAAAAATTTCCATTTTGAGGCCCGAAAAAAAGGGAGAAGGTTGAACTAAAATAGTTTTCACTGACAAGTGATGTTTAATCCTACTGGATCAATTCTTTCAAACGTTTCCTCGCTAACATCTCATATGTAAACAATGTATAACCCACATTTCTTGAAGACAATTCCGTTTGTGTTAGGTTCAGACTAATGTGTGACTCCACAACACTATACTTCACGTTGGTCAGTAAACGGATGGACTGACGGAAGTTTGTCGGCTGTGTTGCGTTACGGGTTAAACAGGTGCAGAATTTTTAAATGAAATTAGCCCAACTTACCTACAGCCCTAATAATTATTTATCAACGGTGCACTAATTTTCCAAAAGCTAAACTCCACCCCAAAATTCTAGGCTCCACATGGGTGATGTTAAGCAAGTTCCATAGTGAGAACCCAGAAATATGAGGTGCAACCAAAAGAAATGTATTCGCCCGGTAAATCTGTAGAAATTGTGCAGCAGTGTTAATGATCTAAAAGTACTGCCACATCATTCTGTTGCCTTTTAACAGCCTAACGTTTAGCCGCACACACATTAAAGCTGTTTCGTTGGAGCTGTTAATATTGCTTGTCGGCCGTGTAAACAGAATCTCACTAGAATGCACTGTTTCGACGACCTGCTGTTCACATATGGTTACTTTTGATCAGCCCCACTTCGGGGCGTCCCGATGTGGTAGTACATCAATAGCAATTCATAGGAAAGGCCTGCAATTTTTATATTTTGCTGCAGGAGACATGAAGTAGGCCATAACATTGACACAGGAGTAGTGTCCGGGCTGCAGCCTGCAGCCCGGACACTACTCCAGCCTAACCGCACATAACCTCCAACCTACAGCAAACCAAGAAAGTAACGACCAATGTGGTAATCAACATTATAGTCGCGAGCTCCTGATGATGGGCATAGTAGTGCCCGAAACATGTTGAGCCTATAAGAAGTACAATAAAATAATAAGTGGCATCTAGTTGGTTTTCAATCTTCAGTTATGTCAACATTTATTCGATTCTGATAATAACCAATCAAGGGAACGTGGACTTCGAATGTTTGTCAGGCTTTATTCATAACACAGATGACCATTCAAACGTGCAACGTAACCGCCGCGCAAAAATCTACCAGAATTAGTCGCCAGGCCACTAATCACCTACGCAAAATTAACATATGCAAAGGCAGAAAAGCACAATATTTCTTTAGCTGTTATCTGATGTCCCACTGTGTGTAACGTAACTAAATTTAACAAAAAAATTGCAAGTTATTCACACAGAGCGTATTTACGTGTTTCGCATGGCTCTCCAAACAAACAAAGTTATGGGTTTAATCTGCGGTACGAGCATTTCTGTAAGTAAAATTTTAGTTATATCTTAACTTTCAAGGGATTCAGTTTTCGGCAACTTGTTTCAAATGAATAGTAGCATCAGAAGGTGGGAACCTGGATGGTGGCAATAGGAAATTGAGAAGAAAGAGATAGGCCGATAGGGCGTACGTGCTCCAGAAGGGACATGCGAAACGAAACGAAACTATTTCCTTCTCTGCCTTCAGCTCCCTCAGCCGTCATAACTTTTGCCTTATGTGTGTGTGTGTGTGTGTGTGTGTGTGTGTGTGTGTGTGTGTGTGTGTGTGGTTGGTCATGTTCTGCTGACGTGGTAGCCGGGCAGGTTGCATCGCGGGGATTGGAGGCGCAGAATGGGGAAAAGAACCCTGTAGAAAAAGGGAGAAAAATAAGAGGGAAAGATAAAATAGCCACAGCACCACTCCCAACTCAAGTCTACAAGAAGAGAATGAGAATCCCAACCAACTTAAACAAGAGGAATAGCGCGCTGAGGCTGCAGTAAGGAGAGGCAATGCGTTACATCTTACCGCTCTAAAAAGTGCTCTTTGAGCGCAGAATTTCTTACTATCTACTGCCCTTAGCCACATAATTTCACCACAGGTAAATGAATGAAGCTACGAAAGCAGGGTGAAGGAATTTGCTCTTAGATAGCACTGCCTTTTTCCCCCAGTACTTTAGGTTAGGTGTTGGAACCTATTGGGCTGTTTCGAAGTATGAGAATCGAAGACCCGCAAAACAGTAAATGTCTTATGCACTTAAAAGTCAAGTGGGTAGTAGACTGAATATAATGCCTGACTAAACGTTCTGAATACATATTATAAAAATTACGGTTACAAATAAAGGAGCGGAGGGTGGGGGGGTACGCTCTAGGAGCTCTAGCCACAGTCTGGAAATTGCCAGCTGTCAAACACCGTGCAGGCTGAACAGCGAAGGAACAAAAAGGAATGCTTGTGACTTTATTTACAATATAAACCACGAGTGAAAAAAATATTTGTGATTTTGTACTTTGGTTCTCGAAGCGGGTCGAGTGCGCAAGTTCTTAAATTTGGTTCATGCTCAAAGTGACTAGTTACACCCACGTACAGACAAACATAAAACACAACAATCTCTTATCAGTTATTTCAGAACTTCCTACATTCACACTCTCACTTCAAGGTGCTACGGCACGTAAGTGTATTAGGCCTAAACAGGACTCGGTGCGAACGACTGGATTTCCTCACTTAGTTACAAGTACAACATATGAAAACAGGTAGCCCCTAGACTACTGTAGAGACCAACCTGCACAAACAGGTAGTCCCTAGACTACTGTAGAGACCAACCTGCACAAACATGTAGCCCCTAGACTACTGTAGAGACCAACCTGCACAAACAGGTAGCCCCTAGACTACTGTAGAGACCAACCTGCACAAACACATCTAAACACGCAGTTTTGTAAATGTCTATGTAGTTGTACACTTTATGTGAAACATCCTCGTTAGTGCATTAATCACAAGTGGGCTATACATTCATTAATATTCACAGTTGCACACGACACGTAAAGCAACGTGTCGTGTGCGACTGTGATTATTAACCTTTTAAAGCCTACCGGTTACGTGATGCACCAACAGGTTTAATATTCGACAATTGTACGCTCTGCCCACACTGTATTTATGTGTTTTGTATTTATCTGAGAACAACCAGCGACTTGTGTCACTTACAGCATAATCTGATTGGTTTTTATAACCGAGAAGGAATTGCTTACTGTGCGGTACGACTGGGTCTTCAAATAAAGCAGTCTGCGCTTCGTCTTTATATATACAATTGTCTAATATTTCTTTGTGTATTTATTTTGCAATTACAGTACTTTCTGCAAACTAAGCAGGATAGAATAAAATCCTGCAACTGGATTTGTAATTAACATTATATGAACATATTCATGGGCAGGGCTGAGTAGCTTCATTTCGTAATTGTGTTATGTCAGCCTTTGACGGCATAAACCGACAACTCGGATTACGTCTTACAGAATGAACAATAAGTGCGTCGCGGAAAAATAAAATCACTGACTTTAAATTTAGGAACATCTTTTGTAACGAAACAATTATACGTATGCAATTTTGCATCACGTTTCACAACTGCAGTGTGAGACGGAGGTGATCAGTAAATAATCAGCATGGAGTTTAGGGCAGAAATAACAAATAAAGGTGCATTTGTATACACCAAAATTTACATAACTTGCCTACATGAACCGGAAGTATCTCAAAGATAGACAGTTGTGTAGTTTTCTACTTTTAGAATTGTGTCTCTAAGTATAATAGGCTACATTACCCTACAATTTACATTTGGTCTCATTAACTTCCAAGATATCATTCTGTACAGATTTTTCTTATCATTCTCTCGTGTTTTTTAATCTCTAATATCTTTTCTTTTGTTATTTTAAACGATGCGTGTCTCCTTTTGTACCTATCAGTCAACGTAGTAATTACACTTGATTGCTCATGGCTCACGGAAACAAAAATTGCTCTTTGCCAAGTATCGAACCTTTCTTAAATACTCCATAGAGAACCATAAAAATGCTGGCCGCTTTATTCTGAACAATATTTCAGTCCTTACTGATAACAGCTTGCCGTAATACGCTTCCTCTCCTGCTAGGAAACATGTGCAACTACTAATTGCGCTAAGCGGGATTATCAAAACAAATTTTCGGATGAACCACCCAATAATATAGGGCGATTATAAAGCAATAAAAGGATGCACAGGACGTGCAGTACGAATAAATGACAGGAACGCATCAAACCTTTTGTAGAAAATATTCAAAGGAAGATGGCACTTGGAAGGTCTAGACTTAGAATGTTGGATATTATTAAAACAGTTTTGGAGAAACGTGATGTAAATTTGTGGTTTGAATTTAAATATACGAAATTAAAAAGTCGGACTATTGTGAAGAAAATAACGAGTGTTCAGTTTATACAAAAGACCGATTATCCTAATCAGCTGAGTAAGAATCGCTAGTTCAAGGAAGAATTAATAATTAATTAATTATTGAGATATTATGATTTCTGACTGTCCGAAAAAGGAAATATTAGGCCTACGAACAACAAAATGTCATTCATGACATTTTACTATGACAATATTTTCGGTGTGTAGGGTTGGTATCGGGAACACAAATATTGATCGAAAGAGAAAGATACATTGTGGGGGGGGGGGGACGGAGGAGAAGGATGACCAGCCAGTGGTGCCCCAGCAGCCAATAAAAACGACGTCCCAAGAATAAGAATTATGGGCTATAGAATCTAAAATGGAAGACAAAACGTGTGGAGGGAGGGAGGGCGCACTGGATGCGTTTTTGTGTTCTTTCCTTTTTCGTGGGAGGGAATGATTGTGGCCTAAGGGCCAGACCAAGCGTGTTGAAAGCCATCACATGATTGGTCCATTCGCAGTAATTCCTTCTATACTGCGAATTTTCTATGTACTTTTCGACTTTGTAACAAGCACATCCATGTGAATACCGTAGTTCACATTAGCTCTGGAATAATTAAAACGAACAGTGTCAATTTCTGCTGGTGGCACATGGGTAAGAACTCAGGCACACAAAGAGTGCACCTAGGAATATCAAAAGTGAGTACAAATTAAAAGTCTCCTCTCTATATAATTCTCGCCATCTTCTTCTTCTTCCTTATTCCTCTTAGGCCCAACTTTTAAACTCAACATTCTACTCTCATTCACTTCAAATGCATGCTGGTTTTAATATCGACAGTCCCTTCGGAAACTTCCCGTGTACACTATGACTGCAACCACGAGATTCTTCAAACAGATCGCCATTTGTGATCATGAATCAAGAGACTTTAATTGCGCATGAGCCGCGTGATTGTGGAGATAACGCCCTTTGTTACTGACAAAGTGTCAAAGCGTCAAAGCTGTCAGACTTAACCCGATACAGCAGCTACACAACTGCTTTTAATAACTGGCAGTGGTCGAACCGAACAGCACAAATGTAGCCGTCCAGCTAAATTTGATTTGAACACATGAAGTAATGCAGACAGAATATTTCATGACTCAGCACCGACGATTCTGCAACAGCAACAACACAGCACCGCTAGCATCATGGAATAATGTTCCCCAAAGTATAATTTGTGGAGACGATGCTGCTGTTCCCCTCCCCCACAACCCCACCCCACCCCACCCCACGCCCGTGCTATGCTGTATTGCTATACCATCCTATACTCCAACGCTTCAGTGACTATAATATGCCGCTTAATTGTCTCGAAATGAGAAATTCGTTTCCAAGTTATAATTGGATACGCGGCACCGTTTTCCTTAATTCCATTTCTGTCCTGCCCTTACTCCCTCATCTCCTTTCTTCTTACCCTCAATTCATCTCAGAATCTTCTGCTCAGCATTTTGATGATGGGGCATTCCAGGGTAGCTTTTGGAGACGTTAAGGGTAAAACTTCCATCCCTTTCTTAGACATTCTTCCTCTCTATCTCTCTCGTTATCTGAACTCTCTCTTTCTTTCCACCACCAGGTATACATTAAGATATCTTCATTAAGGCTACGTGGCACACTTTCAAATGACTTGGATTTTATCGCATTTAAACGTCCACAGCGATTGTCACCATCTCTCTGTATTTAGTTAACACCATCAGCCTCATTCTCGACATTAGACCAAAGGCATATATGCTTGCCATATATTACTTCCTTTGTTTTACTGTTATGTCAGTTCTAGAGACCTTCGTGCTTATTTTATTTACACAAAGCTTCTCCTGTTATACTTTCATGGCAACACACGATTTACATCATTGAAAACTACGAAAATTTAACTTTAATTCCTGACAGAATTGGAAGACTGTTTCTTTCGCTGACTGTCATAAACACCGAGTGAAGAGACAATAACATTTTATACTTTCAGGCGAAAATTATGTAAGTAACGCGAAAGACGTTAAATGAGATTTTTTTTTCAGATTACTGCTGTGATTGTTGACTTGAAAGATAACTACACAAGGTACCGACTCTTACTCTAAACCCTGAGAGTTAATCAGTCGATCGAGAAATTTTTAACCCGTAAAGAAACTGATAAATTATAACTGTGCTCATAAAAGCCCTATCTACAAACAACTGTGCGTAGTCTACACTACCAAAGCCTAGCCTACCAATTTCACAGTACGTTCTAAAACCTTTCTTTTTTCCATGCCTCTTTCTCCCAGCCACTGCCCTAATAGGTTTTCCGAAGAACGTTAGTTCTGAGCGCATTCCTCACTGTCGTACTGCATATTAAACCCAAGCTTAAATAATCAATTTTAGAGGCAGAAAGCCCATTCACTGTCACCGGCATACGTTCTGATAGTGCTTTACTTAAAAATAATTTCATTATCAATAAATGAAAATTGCCTTGAATAAGTTTATATCTCTTACAATACATGTACTACCATGTATATATTTTTAAAACTGATAAAGTCTGAGGGTGAAAATAAAATCACCGTTTATAAAACACGGCGTGTGCTTCACAGTAGCACGTCACGCAGTAGACACTTGCACAATATTCTGCTTTACTTCCAACTGTCCATACAGGCAGCCGTCATGTTTGTTGAGGTGTATAAAGTTATGTTTTTTCGTTTTTTGGCGTGACAGCCCCCCCCCAGTGGGCCAGGGCCTTCTCATTCGCGAAGATTCTATATCACACACAACGACGTACCACAGTCGGTAGGACTCCTCTGGACGATTGATCAGCTCGTCTACCTGACAACATACCCACACTCACGACAGACATCAATGCCCCCGGTGGGATTCGAACCCACAATCTCAGCAGGCGAGTGGCCGCAGACCCACGCCACGGCGTATAAAGTATTGTTTGTTAGAATTGCTACTTCACAAAAATCCTCTGATCGGTACTTCCGGTAGCTCTGCAGACTAATGAGTAAATAACACTACATGGGTTCATTTAAAATCGGTGTTTATATTAACAGTACTTAAATACTAGTTTTACACAAATGCAAAACAATTAATCAGTCTACTACTTTACATTCTGCTACTCGTACACCGAGCGGGAAATTAACTAATTAATTCGCACTGAAAAGGCCGTAAATTGTTACCATATACGACAAGACAAGAGCATTCTCACTCTTAATGTCACAACGTAACGATGCGCAGAGAAAAAGGAACGGTCCTAAAGCAATACACGTAAGCCTGTCTAGTTTGTATCACAGACAGTGAAAGTGCTCGTCATATCAAGTTTTAAAAGAGAATATTTACAAAACTTCTGGCAGTCCAAGGTGGGAGATACTGGATGAAAGACAGACCGTCGATTAGATCTACAATCACTTGAGAAATTTATTACAAAACTGCATATTACGTGTTTCGGCTTGTAAAAGCCATCGTCAGTCACCGATTTACAAAAATGCTTAAGAGAAAAAGTGTCCACTATCAAGTTATTTGATACAAGTAGACCCTAAATGACATCTCAGTTATAAAATCTGTTAAAGTTAACGTTACATCTTGGACTCTTATTTTTACCCCCGAAATTTTGAATAAAATATGTGGAATATATTAAAAATAATAACATATATAAAATGTTTAAAGATAAAATATTTCCCTAAAAGTTTGCGTGAAAAAAAGTTTTATAAAAACTTCCAAATAAAAAAACTGTGATGATAAAAACTTCAGTAGGCCTACAATTTCCGTTGTGAAGCAGACAAAGTACGCAAAGTGGTGGCAGGCAAAAAAGAAAATTTCCAAATTAAAGCAAGGAAAGCAGGCTAGGCGCTCACTAGAGCATATTATAGTAATAACGTGCTCGGACAAGGGCGCTTAACATTAGGGTCACGTCAGTAAGAATTTATGGCTTGTAACTGCCAGACTGAAGACTGGAATCACAACCTACATTTGCAGAGACTGTCACGTTCCCATATTTAGCCCTACGCTAACGGCAGTGTATCACCTCCGGTTTCATCATGAACACTTCCCTTAGTTGCTGTGTGCTACCAGTGGTACAGATCTTGCGAATGCAGCAATACTGCACATTCTTCTCTGTAGCTGCATTCTAACAACGGTATGGTACCTACGGGTACCCTACGGCAACTTACGTCCGTAGTAATGTGCTAATAGAAGTACAATATTTTCCAGTAAACTGCGGACACCTTCTCCGCAGCTCATACTAACGGCGTCAAACGCAGTACCAAAAGTTACAGTACCAACACCCACTGCATTGATCGTTTTAAGGTACGTAATTTCCCGTAATCTACGGATTCACAATTCACTTGCCTAACTCTCATCCTGCGGTGCATACAACAACGTCAGCAATACGATCACGTGCCGGCCATAAGGTACCATCAACGGACTTTAATTCCGAGAAATACAAACTCACACAATTACGCACGTCTTGTACAGTACGGCGGGCTGTACAAGTGTACGTGGCTATGATCAAGCGATAAATACATGCGAAAACAGACAAGGAAGAAGAAACGCTATGGATAACAACTGAAACGTTGGCAATAATTATTCATTAATGAAAGATGTGCTGCAGGTTTTGGCATAAAAATATTTTTTAGTCTTATATACACGTTGTTTCCTTCAGTCTTTTATAAAGCAGTATTTACCAAATACAACACACCTGACGTTAAATCATATTCTACGAAAAATACCGCGTTAGAAACCGAATATAACAATATTGTTAGTTGCTGTCCACTGCTTTTATTTATGTAACTCTTACATTTATACATATGACAGAGAAACTGCTCCTTTCGCCATCAGCGAGAATGCAGTAAAGTGCCTATAAAAATATTAAAGTTACTTGTGTCAGATTTGGGGTTCTCACAGCGATGGTGCTACGAGTAAACAGTCAGTCTTTATGGGAAATTAAATAATGTCGACTGTATATGACTATACTAACCGATGTTTGGAAGTATCATAATGCCTTCATATTCATCGTCAAAGCAAAACAGTCTGTCTAGGACTGCTTGACCCCGAAGATGAAGGCAATTCGATTCCACGAAACACCCGTTCCTGTTTACCAATCGAGATGGTATAACATTCCAGAAGACTTGAATGTTTACAAATCAAATAGTTTAGAATTCGTATCGTAGGCCAACACAGACAAGTTTACAGCTTTGTGCGCCGCGTGCGATATGAACCCCGGTTTTGCCATGTGAGAAGAGAGACAGAGAAGCGTCGCTCTCATGCTTGTCCGTCTGTCCGTCCCTATTGCGTCGAGCTCCATGGAAGAAAAGATTCCTTCGTGACAGCTAAGAATCCCACAACGGGGCAACAAACTTTTCATCTTTAATGGAACTCGTAAGTTCATCACCGTATTAACAAGAGACCACCTACGGACCCCATTCTGAGCGACTTTCATTCAGTCTACATCCTCATACAATATTTGTCCCGGATCGAAATTAGTGCCTGAATATAATACATTCGACACTTGAATTTTCCAAGCAGTCCCATAGGTTTAAATCTTCACGCCAAACTATGAAGGTATTTCTCATGCCTCTAAGCGTGCTGTAAGTCTCATCCATGTAATCCACCTGCGTTGGTAAGTCTAATACTACTTGGTGAAGGGAACAAATTATGAAGTTTCCCGCTGTGTAAATTCCTCCTTATTTTGTGTTTTGTTGAGTGATTAGACCGCAACCACCCTTATGTAGCAAGTCTGCATTTCTGCATTGCAAGGAGTTGCAGGTAGAATCCGTTGTTTCATAATTTCCCACCCACCAGACTGCTCAATACAGTTTGGGGGAATCGTAAATTTTGAAAATCAATAATTACTCAATTTAAAAATTCACTGCCGTCCGTAATTCATAAATGTAAAGATTCCCACCGAGTTAAACTGACAGTAACACCCTCGAAGAGAAGAACACTGCCGATATTTGTATGTAATTGACACATAAAAGCAATTGCACGAAATAAAAGTTATATATGTCTGTGACACTCTTTCAAGCCCAATTTCATATGCCAACCTTGAACATGTAGCCAATACTCATAATTGTCGCCAAAAATTACAGATGTCAAAAGGTAAAGCTTTCCCTTTACAGGCTTGGCCAGACCCTTCAGGCTCCAAGAGGTTGAGGCTCCCTGAATTTCTAGACAATCAGCACACAAAGGTGGCAAGGTTATCAGTACTGCGCACCGGCAGTCCCCCCCCCCCCCAACAGGTGCCCCAATACTCATTTTTGTTAGGGGCTGGGTCGTCCTCACGGTCATAGTGCGGCCCGATTGACATAATGGAAATCGAAACCGCGGCCTTCCAGCTTATAGAGCAATTCATCAGCCAACTACGCCACCGCACACCCCCAAAATTACTGATAAGGCGTGGCCGAATTCTATATAACTTTCTGTAGGGTTTGCTTATTACAGCACAAACTCACAACATGCAAACAATGTTATTTTTACAAAACACTGAACAAAACCGTTAAAATGAAGCTCCTTAGCAGAAAACATGGTAGTCGATGTTAAGGGTGTCCATATCATGTTGTAGTTTTTAATTACAGATGAGAATTAACTTCAAAGTGGCGCATTTCTTTGAGTTACATTAATGGGTTAAATGTTAGGACAATGCAATTGGTATTGCCGGTTTCGTTTCCACCTCAGAATCTCGTAAGTCTATATTTTCATTGCTGATAGAAGGAAATAACAATTACATGCACGACGTGCATGTAAAATTTCACTAAGCTCTTCTACAGATGTTAGTGTGGGGCACAACACACGGGTGTTAGTATAACGTGCTTGAAAAATAGGACAATAGCGAAAAAGTGGCACCCTGTTGTGAAACAATGTGTCGTAGGAAATACATCCACCCCATTTTTGAATGAGATGTTGGAGCATAACGACAGACACTAAAATTAAACCTCGATTGGGCTCTGTGTTACACACACCGTACATTAAGGTAAGGTGAAGAGAACAGAAGGGTGTCAGCATCATGCCGCCTTAATGCGGAGAGACAGGTCTCAAGTCGCTGCTAGATGCGAACATAGAAAACAGACGGCTTGAAGAATGGCGGGTAGAAAGAGAAGAGAAATGAGAGTAAAATGTACGTAAGGAATTCTGCTTATGTTATTTTCGTAATTTCATAGGGATTAAGTTTACAGGGTTTAGACGTGTATATAGACGTGTATATAGACGTGTATATAGACACACACAGGCTATTAAATTTAAATGAAATTTTAATGAATGGAGAAATCTTAACTTGGGAAAAGTTGCAAATGGAATTCAGAATTAGTTAGGTCGACTACTGCATGTCTGATACGTGCTTACATCTCTATCTGGAAGGAAAGCGCACAGTCGGGCGCAATATTCATCTCTTTCGACGCAGACAACAACTTCGCTTTCTCAGTAAGACACCTCCAGTTCTAATCTCTGCTCCTCAATTTCCGGGTCTGAGAGCAGAAAGTTTTTTTATTCACTTGCGTGGAATTATTATTAACTGCTAGCCAGTGCGTTTAATTTTGGTTTATTCCGTGAAGAATGTGATATTCATGATAAACGTAACAAGTGGGCGGAGATGCAGAACAACCATATGACGTGTTCACTTGCCACACTTTGTGTAAAGAAGATACGGCAGTACATACGGACGTAACTTTTGTCAAAGTTCGGCTGTAACTTTACAACAGAATTATACATATTGCGTTTGGGGACGAAATGTTGGGAGATACACTGCGATGTAATCAAATTGTATATATAAAGTGAAAGGGGAAAATTATGTGAGTAGGAGACTGGCTATTTCTCCTCCTAGCTGAATGTAATTGGAACAATAAATTCAGTGTAGATAAGGTGAAATATATTATCAGCATCTAATAACAACCCCAAATTTACCTCAGGTACAGTATCCTCACAATAGGTAGGGCCTAGAGCTGATATATCAAGACTAAAACTGCAATATATTTTCTATTTTAAAACTGTGGTTTGTTAAACGGAATTTAAATCTGAAACAAATCTTAAGTGATTATTACTCCCTAGAATTTAATGAGGTTGTTTCAGCTGAAAACGTTACGTAGGGTCGAATAAGGAGGGAAGAATATTGAAAATTGAGGGTAATTATGGATTTTAACGGCGATTGTTAAGGTCCTCAAGCTATTATTCCAGCATTCTTCTTCAAATATTGAGGAAGATGACAGAACACTACATACAGGACAGCCGGTGGAACAAGTGAGATTCAAACAGCTTACACGTAAATTAACAGAACACTACATGGGGGATAGCCCGTAGAATAGCCTAGATTCAAACAGATTACACCCAAAATACATGTAAACCTGTGCCCATGGCGTTATCAGCAAACACAGGTTGTCGCTACCAACTGCAATTACGTTGAATACACTCAGGCTAAAAGAACAGGCTACTTGACACTACTGTCCTCTTCGGATAGAACATTATCTTCAACTTAATCAGCTGTCCAATTACTATAATTCACCTATACAGCCATAAAAGGTAAAGGTGTCTCTGCGAACGCCATGAAGACACATGGGGTTAGTTGACGTACAGCTCCATTCATTCCTAACCTTGATACTAGATGGAGGCGAGTGGTCACCTTCAAGTTCCGGCCGCTTTACCGCTGGAGAAACAGTCCCTTTTGACAGTGAATTGGAGATTGTGTGGGCTATAACTTGGGAATCGAATCACGACTCCTCTGTCGTACAGCCCATTACCTAGACGTTACACCAGTTATGCCGTCCACGCTACTGAGCGCTGAGTAAATTTAATCAGGTTGTATGTTACCATTCATAAAAAGTAATTTTCGTTTTGGGTTTACATCCTTATATGATCCAAAAGTAATACTTCCGGTGTGTATGAAGAACTCCTTAAGTCAATTACAATTACAAACTCAAAATGGTGAAATGTATACCCTAACATTATGAAGAATGTTTGGTGACTATACATCCTCGTAATAATAAAGGCATGTTTAACCCTTTTAAGACGAATGGCAGGTGCTACATTTAATGGCCCAGTTCGTACCTCGCAGTAAACACTTTTATCGGGACTATAAAAACCAATCAGCTTATCTTTTAAGTGTGCAAAGTCGTTGTTTGTTCTCAGATAAATACAAAACACATCAATACAGTATGGGGAGAGCGAACAGTTGTTGAAGGTTAAACCAGTTCGCACATCACGTAACCAGTAGGCGTTAAAAGGTTAATGAACACAGAAATTTATTGAAATCCCTGAATTCTGGCTTTGTTATGGACACGCTCAGGAAGTGAATCGAGTTATGACCTATATATATATCACTTTACGAATTCACACTTACGATCGATTAAAACATCCAGGCTCATAACAGAAGAAAACCCAACTTTTCAATATGAAGGGAAGATTTTCTAACATGAGGACAGCATAATCTGTAATCTGCAGGCACACGGGGTGGTGCGTCTAAACACACATGTCCTCCAAGTAAAACGATGAGTATACACAACAGGTTATAATACCGCGTGCCTCGGAGTAAACGCGATTGGTTTCTCCTGTAAGCAAACCACCACGCAATGCAGCGTGGAAGGAAACGGGTTCGAATAGTTAGGAGAGCGGGCAATAGATGTCGTCAGCGCAGCGATATCGTACCACGTTGCACGGACGGCTGCTGCAGGGCATACTGCGTTGTCTGCCCACTGCCATATCGTACGCTGCAGTCATGTGGTGGTGACATTTTAATACGACGGTACATATACTGTATGAAATTCGATTATTGTAATATGTAAGAGAAAATACGCTTGAAACACAAGGATTCATCACTTAGGAGTATTTTGTCGGACACAGGAATTTGTCCAATATCCACAAAACTTTAAGTAGGTAATGCAAAACACCACCTGCCGTAACTAGATACAGATGGTAGTGTAGTAGTAGATTCATATGGTTTAGGACTGTGACAGGTTGCGGGAATGTTGTGAGCAATATAATGAAAATTTGGGTGTCTAAGAGCAGCCATCAGATTTTCAAGCAAATTGCTCAATGGAAAGTATTAGATATTTCTCACCAGTTTAAAATGAGAAGTGTGCATGTAAAGCGGATTTATTTGGCTCAGTACAGGGTTCAGTGGCGGACTGCTGTAAATAAATAGGTTTTAAGTCTTGGGATTTTATAAGTGGCAGAGAAATAGATATTTATTTATTTATTTGTTTCAGTTTGTTTAATTATGGCCTAATTGTGTAAATGATTGGATAACAATCCTCATCAATTGTGAAGGACGCATATAAGCGGATGTGGCCTAGTTGGGGTATTATACCGGTATTTGAGTGGGGGACTGAAGAAAACTACGGCACGTATCACGACAGTCGTGCTCCCGCCAACATTCAAAGTGGGCTACCCCAGTACACAAGTCAAAAGCGTCACCAGTTGAACTGACTTACTGGGTGAGAGTTTACTGATGAAGTGAACGACCGTCAGATTCTCGAGAAGGGGTTTGCTCCATGGTGTCAGGTAGTCAGTTTTCCGTCACTGTGAATGACGGCAGTGAAACCACATATGCACTGTACTGTACTGTACAAAATTCAAGACAGACTGCGTTGACTATATCATTTACATCCACCAACACTCGCACACAATAATTACACATAAGCTTGAGCCCTGTTACAAGTTTCAGCGATAAGTGGTCATCCTCAGGGAGATGTCAGTGCAAAGGAATATTAATACAACAATCTCACACGTGCAAAGTTAAAAATATATAATATATACAAAATAACAGCTACAAATGCCATAATATGGACAGGCCTACTATGGCTGGTACAATGTTAACACGTTCTTGGTTAAAATTAACTGATATGACGGCTGTTGACGCTGCAGTTAGGCCGATATATAAAAAAATCTAACTTCGGCGTTTTCATTCCAGAAGGATCAAGCTCCATCTTCAAGCTTCAAGAATTCTTGGATTCTTGACCCTTGAGGATGGGACCGATAGGTTGCCCCGAAACGTCGCCAAGGAATTGCCACAACTCGCTGCGTAACAGCCCAGAAGAGCGCAGCTCTCATCTACTTCGCAGCGAAAGCTTTAAATCAGGCAGCACAGTAGCGGGCTGTTAAGAAAACGGGTAAGGTAAAATACTAAAATGAATCGAAAGTTTAATTATTATGTTCGCAAAATCCCACCATTTTACAGTTACAACCGCACATCTTTTCTTTCTGAAGTCCATTTTTAATGTAGTTCCTGCCTACAAAGGAATAATAATAATAATAATATTTTACGATAGAAGGTATTGGTTTTCGTCAGTTAAGCATCATGCAAATCGCACGTGGAAATAACGGTGATTTCTAGCGTTATCGGTTACACCGTGGTACGGCTAGCGAGCAGCATATGGTCATATAAAAGTAGCTACTTAGCTCTTCATCTAATATGCCGGTAAGTTTGTCGAATGTTAACTCAATTTTAACTTTTTCGACAGATCTCAGTAAAATAGCCAAGTAAAATGTTTCTCGAATGTCCGTCCAGCAGCAGCAGCACAGTCGTTACATGCGGATGGACACACTTGGAGACAGCGCCTGAAGTCACATAATGCACGCTGTGTGCAGAATGTTAAACGTGTTGGTAGCCTATATGAAGTAAGCACTGAGCCTTAAATGATACGAGTTTCCGTAGTGTGTCTTCCGAATTGGGGGTTGAGTGCTGCATGAATACATTTCACGAAGTAAAACTGATCACCCAGAAACATCCGCACGCTGTTATGGCGTGTAATTCTAACAAAGCACAGACCGTGTGAACCTCAGGTATGTTACTGGCAACGGCTCAACCAAAGAGATTTGGCACCCAAAACACGTTTCCGACTATCGGCATCCAGAATGAGGTTTGTGAGGACGGACATTGTGCGTGCCAATGCTGCATGTTTGCCGTCTGCAATGACGAGCAAAGATAGTGGCATTTAGACACAGATTACTTTATATTAGTACACCATTATTATGACATTAAAGTTGCGGCAAAACAGTGAAACGGGGCGTATGAAATCAGAGAAAACTGAAGAAAAAAACATCCGTCTGTTTTTATGTAGGCGCATGGGTGATAACCTACGCCAAGTCTCGAACTCGGCCTCTACCACCTGCGGTACGCAGACTGCAACAATACACAACAGAATTATGTTCTGCCGTGCTGCTTCTGAGAATGGGGGAAATAAATGTTGTCACAAGAACTTTTCCGATTCACGAACTGCAATGCTGGATTTATAAGACAAAATTTTCAAATCCAATCTCAATTATTTATGACAACTTTATAAAGAATTAGGTTTTCCTCAGAATTTTTTGTTTCTGGTATCACGTAGCGAGATATCAGAAGTAAGCAATACAGACAGGACGATGTTTATGAAAGAAAGTGACAAAATTTTAATGTGCTACAAAATTGCTTGCTTGCAGAGACTGAAATAGCAGAATTATTAACATTTGGGCGTTAAATGGAATCCAGAACCTCCTGGATATGAATCAATAATGCTAAACATTCACCTGCCAGGACCGGAACAATCTTTCGTAGTATCAATATATAAAGATGAACTAGCCCCTTGTGCCCGTAGAGCATATGACAGGCACGGGTGCGTATTTAGATGAAGTTGCATGTATTTAGATGAAGCTACATGTATTTAGATGAAGTTACATGTATTTAGATGAAGCTGCATGTATTTAGATGAAGCTGCATGTATTTAGATGAAGCTGCATGTATTTAGATGAAGTTGCATGTATTTAGATGAAGCTGCATGTATTTAGATGAAGCTACATGTATTTAGATGAAGCTACATATATTTAGATGAAGCTACATGTAATGAGATGAAGCTATATATAAACATATTGCAAATCTTGGGACTACGTAAATCATTTCCACGTGACTGTCAGTCCTTACGTCTCAATGAGGTGAAAATAAGATAAGTATATGACAATGACTGACAGACATACGGAAAAGTGGCGCAATAATTCTTAACAATGTAATTACTGTTAACAGCAAAGGAGGCAGAGTCCTGACTGAAACACTAATAGTGGCTTAGGAAAGTTTTATGTATATTTCCTGTTTCTTGTGGAAACTGAAGGTTTGTTGCCATATTCACATGCACACGCCCCTTGACCCTAAACTCAAACAACTGAATCTACTTCACATTTTCACACTCTCTTGTGTAAAATCCACTTTAATCTTATCCCAGGTCTTTACCATGGTTTCCAAAGTGATGTCTTTTGTCCGGATTCCTGAAAAGAAAATTTGCATGTTTTTCCTTTCCACGGAAGCTACCGCTTTCTCTTCTTTTACTTGACTATTATAACAATATTTGGGAACTGGCGTAAAATAACAGTGGGATTTATGTGCTGTCTGTTACTGAAGTGTCTGTCGTTCTTGTTGACCGGCGTCTCGAAAGAAGTGTACGTGTGAGATAAGCCATAAGTCCTACTGACGAGTGTAACAAATATACGTTATTTTCATTTGTGCCATGTTACTACGGTCACATTTGTTGGAAATTGCATTAAATGTTAGTTGTCAACATCGATCGAGCGCGAGAAACGTGAGTGGTCATGCAAACAAACATACATATAAAAAACCATAATCTAACCTTTAGACCTCCTTAGGCGCAAAAAACCCGAAGCCTATCCTTGACTTACACAAACCGAAAACCTAAAGTTGGTTGATGCAAAAATTTCGACACCAAACCTCGCGAGAAGCGTAGATGAAGTCGCGGTTACCGACACACACGCATACCAACATACACACACAAAACCAAAACATGTATATTAGCGCAGTACTTGAGACGTCCTCAAAGTTCATCATGCACGTCCCTGTAACTGACGCAAATAAATTTTCTGTTAGAGGAAAAGAAATGTGAGGACAAAAATTGTCACAGATAATAGTATGACATGATTTGGGGCTGAATCAACACACGCTTCAAATGGCCTGCATGGCAGTAAAATGAACGCCACTTTACAAAAACCAACAATATACATTCACGAAATATTAAGGTTTAACTGCACTACCTCTCCTTTAAGGCAGTGAGTGTTTGGAACTGGCCTAAGGTGAGCTTCATGAACTAAATTAGCAAGGATGCAATTCTTGAGACCAATTCAGGTTACCACAAAAGAGATAAAAAGTAAGCCAAGTTATTTCACGAAATACGTACATACATATTGCCTCATAAAATAGAATATGCCACACAAAATGCTTATTATCATGTGACAAAAATGGCAAAAAAAAAACCAAATAATCCGGCCCACTAGACTATAAACCCTCCAGGAAAAAATGCAGAGGAAATATTTGTAAAGAGATAAAAATAGTAATTCATATAAATGCGGATCAGAAAGCGCCAAAATGCTTATTATCTTCAATTCGTTTTATTGCAAAATGACTTTAAAGGGCCTTGGGGTTAGTAAAGTATGTTAAATTATTTGAAGTATGACGCTGACAGGAGTGCAAAATAAATACAATACTGCCCAGTCACGACTTTTTACATTGAATTTCCTTATATAATAAAAGTGTCTTTGGAGCAGACAATTTCAGGTATAAAAAGTAGCTGCAAATGTGTTGAATGGGCAGTCGCGGGCAGAAGACATGGAGCGATAGGCGGGGGACAAGAGAGACTTCGCGGAAAAACAGTACCATTTTACGAAACGTTAGGTAGGACGTAGGACTCGGAAGGGTTCCTCGGCACGGCCTAATTAAGTGCGTAAAGTTGATGTATATCTAGCTTTGTTTAGAGTCCAAAGGGCCGGGCTCTTGTAAACACAGAAACGATTTTTGAGTTTCATGAAGGACGGAAATTTCTTGACCAGTTAAGAAATTCTTGGCTTCTTAAGAATTCCCTTCCTGTGTACGAAAATTCATAATGCAACGTGTTTAACTGAAAATTATATACATTAATTTGTCGCTAGCATGAAGTTCAGATGGTATACCGACTGTGTGTAGGTCCTGCTGCTATTAGCACAATGAAATTTGAAAAATTTAGTATTAATTACAATTGATAACCAACAAGATGCAACCATTTTGATTTATCCACTTCTAATCAGCTCTACATGTTTTGGGCGATGTTTTCGCCCATCATCAGGAGCATACCACTGTAACTACAGCAACATTGGTTGCTGCTGGCCATCCAGCAGCAACATCGGTGGACAATACCAGAAGCTGTGGTTAGAGTGATATGCTGCTGATGATGGGCGAAAACATCGCCGGAAACATGTAGAGCTGATTAAAAGTAAATAAATCAAAATGGTTGCATCTTGTTGGTTATCAGTTGTAATTAATACTAACGATACACGGAATCAGGAAGGTTGAACTTGGTTTTAATGTTTATGTAATGACAAAACGATGCAAACTGAGAATCGACCGATACCTTCATGCACAGTTCAAGTGGGTCCTCAGTCAGATAACATGGATCTTAAGTACCTTCGTTAAGCAACTCTGATTGAAAAATCGAAAGAACACAAGAGCGCAGACTCTTAGAAATGAAAAACGCTTGACATTCACTACACACGTGTTGTTATCGACGGCGTTAAATGGTGACACAGGCTATCTGCACCTAGAGTTGGTGATTGATAAGTGAGTAAGGGTAAAGTATTGGTGGAGTGAGTGGTCTACTCACAGGAGAAAACCGAAGTACTTCGAGGAAAACCTGCCCCATTTCCACATGGACTGCCCTGGGATCAAAGCCGGGACTCTGCGGTAACAGACCGATGACCGACCGTCAGAGCCATAGCACGGTTCTTGCACAGGATATGTTTACGTTCGGTTCCAAACTGACTATCATTTTCTGCGTTACGTCCTAGGTTCATGTCCGTTCAGTTATTTATGGTACATGTGTCACAAACGTAAATCGAGTGGTCGTTTCTACAGCTCCAGTGCTGACATCTATCCAGTTTTATATGTGCAATATCCGTCTCATAATGTCTCCTTGACAAGCGCCGTCGAACGCTCGGACGCTGTCGGGTCGGGCGGCGCCATGCCGTCCCCCACCTGACCGCCGGCCAGTAGTCCGGCCAGCCGCCCCCTCTCCGCACAGGCTTCGATCAGCCAGCCCACTAGCGTCGTCATGGCAACCCGTCATTAAGGGATCGCCTTATCATAACCAGCCATCTTTGTGTGTTGTGTCGCCAATATACGCTACGTCGCTTGTCTTCACGTATCGTGCTCTTATCAATATCACAATCAAACGCACAAACAGTCGCGAATTCGTCATTACTGCCTCTTGATTGGAACAACAACGTTATGTTAACTGCATAGGTAATGCAGTGTAGAAGGACGTATGGATTTGAATGATAAACTGCAGAGGATCTGCAAGGAAGAGGTCGTGATCGATTGTTAAGTTCCTATTCAACGATTTGCCTGGAAGGATGGTGGAAAAGGACGAAAATCAGCCGGTGTGCGGGTCACTGGTTTGGTCCGTGGCTAAAGCACAGCACAGCGCGACATGTTTCGACACCATCTGGCAGTTTTGACCAGAGGATGGAAACAAACGGCTCAGAAGTAAGATTACAAGGTTACACGTCACATATTACAGCTAATGCAAATCTCAGATGAAACAGAATATAGCATATGAACATAGCCGATGATTATAAAGCAATATTAGCTTACTTCTGTCTTATTTATTTACGTGCCATTTAACGACACTATATTAATTCCTGAAACTAAGATTCGGCTGTTAAAGAGTCTAGTACATCGTACAACCTGTGAATGGTTTGAAATAAACCCGATCCAACTCTGCCTTCTAAATCACCAGCTGTATATGGAAAGACCGGCAACCGAGAGTGTGATAACTTGCCGACCAAGCTCGACATGAGGGTGGCAGTCAACAGGCACTGAGAAGTAAAGCGTGTAATTTAGTTTCCGTGTAACTGGAAATGCGGACACACTACAAAATCTTATGAAATTCCGAGTTTTCTAGGAGCCTGCATCAAAATACGAATACGCGCTCTTCCTGTCAACTGAGCAGGCGGTCCTGTTCTGAAGGGGCTGCAGGCCACACAGTCTCGCGAGAAACGTTCTTAGCTAAAAATCTTAAATACCTACAATTCTCATTACCGACTGTTTCTTAGTAACTCTACAGATAGCGAATGACAAAAACGTGGTAAACTGTTGGTTAGAAGGGGGTAATCAAAACAACCGAATATAAACTGACTTTCTCACACCCAGTTGCAGGTAGGAGAATAACACTATTAAATCTGTATTCTAGGAGCCCCAAATATCTGCTTTTCTGTCAATGTATCACTTACTTATACCAACACTGATTGTGCTGATATAATTACATGCAAATACTGCATCTCTTCTAAACTTCGCTTCATTATGCAAAAGCTGATGCAGGAAGTATTATGAACTACAGTCTACCTTAACTTCCTTGCAGGCCACTTCCACGTCGTTGACCATGCTTCAATCCTTCCTGCTCTGACGGTTTCATCGTCATGTAACTTGCACGCACCTACCCTGTCCGTCTTGTCTGTTTACGAAGATATCTTCAGTGACTTTCTCAGTGATGAGAAGTTTCATGTCAGTTCTAAGTACGCATATCCATTTTACGAAATGGAAAGTATTAAAAGTTTAAAGTCAACTGATTATTATATGCCCTCGCGTTTAACATTTAACAAAAAACGCTGCATTTTCCACACCGTCTATTCCCGTATTCACAACACGTATTGCTTCCCTAAACAGAATTCACCAACTGGTCACTGTGATAAAGGCACGGCTTGTTGTTTTTCAGGCACGAACTGCGTCTTTCTTTTAGCTTATCCTAAAAGTTGCTTTACCGAGAGAGTGAATGCAGACAAATCTTGGGTTGTAAATAAAGTAGTGTTTGCTTGGTACATACGAGTAATTAAAGCGATGTTTAGGATACTCTGGACAGTGCAGGCACATTTCATGCTATAGAGAGTTACCTCGTATCACCAAGCAGTTAGATTATAATGTGCAGTTTTTTTCTTAATCACACTCAAATTTGCTTACACTTAACCTGGCACTAGTGTGATGTGTGTTCAAAACAGCTGTTAAAACGTGCCTTCGAATGACGGGCACTCTGTGGCTACTGCCAAACGTAAAGACGCTGATCAGGAAGCCCAATGAACAACGAGACATGTTTAATTGTAATTAGTCATCAATGGACAGAGATTAAGGCAGCGGCTGAGCTGAATCCACCTAGTGTCAGATCAGTGACTTCGTACGATGGTAAAGCCACTTTACTCTGACTTGTATGTTTTGTTAAAGTGGATCGTTTCTGCCTTTGTTCAAGTGGCGATAATCAATTCTTAGGGAACAAAACTTTCCCGCTCTATTCTTTCCATGCCAGTAATAATCCTTGACATGTGGATTTCAAAAAACACCTCTCCCCCTTTTGATTTGAATACACTTGCCTATGCGTGACGTCATATATGACTGTGTCCTATTTCTCGACTCAGTGTCGTGGAAACTCCTATATACGTCGTATATAGATCAACCACAGGGTATGGAAGTAGCTTTCTGTGTACGTCATTTGTTTTCTAGCTCTTTTAATGGAATTTCTCTAGCGCCGTGTTCGATTCATGTCGGCAGGGTTCTATATGTACACGTCTTCTAGCTCTAATGCCACTTTATAAATTCTAGAGCAAAAGCAAAGCGAGGGAAAGCACTCCCTTCCCTCTGTCCCCCTTTTCTGGCTTTAGGAAGTCAGTGGAATGTGAAAAATATATGACGTTTCACCTGAAGTTTAATAACTTATTTGCATAGTCATTGAAACCCCTTTGAGTGTGAACCTATCCATCCAGCAGTTTACTGCAGGTCTCCCTGCGACCCATCACAGGAAGAAGGCGCATACGAGTAACAGATGAAGACTAGGGTACGCAAACAGACACACACACACACACACGGTGTGGCAACTGCTACCGTTTAAAAATATCAACACATTAATATATTTCTTTTGTATTAGTAAAGTTGAAATAATATCTGGTTTATTAGCAGGCCTCCGTCTACAACATCAGGGGTCTGGTATCAAAACCCTGACAATGGTAACGGATTCGATTCCTGGAACCATGGCTTACTGAGACCACCTGAGGTGGCTGTCAGCCCAGGGCAATCTTATTGAATTCAGTCTCTACCAAGGCCCAACACACGTGCTAAGGTACGATTAATATCGATTTGTTTCGATTATTATCGACGGTTGGAGAGTTTCTGTGAAGTATCGCGTTCTCTCCGATGACTGGAGCCTGTCAGTATCAGAAACCGTTTGTAGTTGAAATACAAATGCAATTACGTCAAAGACTTCGATATAAAGAGATCATTCAGATCATTTCACATAAAAAGAGGTTTTATTGAATATAAGGGCAAATAATTTTACACATTGTGAAATTTATGACCACTGTCAAAAATATACAAATTATTTTCCAGCATGTCAGCGAGTCTCCACATATTGAACCACTGCTCTTTCACATCACCATTCTCCGGAGATGGCCCGAAGTAACTTCATCGCGCTCCGCCTATAGAGAGGGCGCGTAAGATGCAAGGGAGAAGAATGGGCGGAGGGAGTAAATGAATGAGCTAAATTCCATTCATTAAAATTCTGACCCCGAACTATGCCACACAAATAATGACTCTTGATAACCATGTGACGTTGATTAAACTAAAGCAATTTATTACAACTTGAATCATACAATAGAAAGAAAATATTTTCTGTTATAAAAATTTCTGTCATTAATCAGAGGGGGTAGGGAGCGTTCCGGTTCCCTTTCCATGGACATACGTAGTGTGCCTGTGCAGGCTCACTTGCTCCAATAACTATGCACTCTTTGTGCAGAAGTGATAGAGACAGGAGGGACAAGCATGGAAATATGAAACTCAAGGAAACCTAGTAATTTGGTCGGTGGAGTGTCATGAGTCCACGGGCCGGATAACTCGGGAATCGGTGTTCGATTCGTGGCGGAAGCAATGATTATTTTCGCTACTGCGTCTAAATCCGCTCTGAAGCCTACCCACCCTCCTGCCAAGAGGTAGAGGAGGTTTTTCTCCTGGGGTTAAATTGGCCGGGGTTTGATACAAGTCCATCACCTCCACCTACTGCCGGAAGTTAAGAAAGGCTAGAGGCATAGCTATATAAAAGGCTCAGACTGGACTGTCAATCCTTTTATGAAACGGGAATTAAGCATAGAGAGGGCGGGCTGTGCCTTGGAGCTGCAGTTGTGGAGTCGTAGTGCTAAGTTTCAATATGCCTTGCAGACACTAGTTTACAGGGAGTTGTTTCGTGTTGTTTGCAGAATGACAGTCAAGATAGTCAACAGAAACAACCTGAATTTTGTGGGCTCCGAACCAGATTAAGGACTGGAACCAAGAGGTGAGCCAGATGGAAGGAAGCCACACAATCTACAGTGGGTCCCGAGCCCAAGACGAGCTTCTGGGAAGTACCTCCAGCGTAGTTTGACCAAGTGACTTTCTAACACAGAAACTACCTAACCAATGAACAATAACTTCCCGTAACCCACATGTCTCAAAAATAACACAGTTTCTCCTTACGTAATATCCTGTAAAGCTCACTCCATTCGTGTTGGGCCCAAACATTTTCTCCGGCACTTCGTCCTTAAACACTTGCTGCTGTATGTTGTCCTCTCTTTAAGTAAAAATACCCTCAAAAACCAGAAGATATAACTGTTTACTTTGTAAACGGTAATTACGCTTTGATATGTGGGTAAAATAATAACAGACACTGCAGTAAAAACAACGATTTCGAGTTCTGTATAATCCTAACGTAAACTTCTTCTGGATATGATAGATTTATCCTGACATACACGTCAGCTGCAGCTATTTTGACGTTGTTGATGATTTGGTTTTGCGTCATGCTGACAGGTTTTGTTTTGTTTTGTTTAAATTTACTTCTGAACTGATTTCCTGTTTGATCTATAGAAACTATATGACAGTATTTTATTTATGGGTTACTGGTCATATGCTTACCTAAAATGAAGGCAGGGGTACAGCACTGAATGTTGATTGAAAGATGGCCACGAAGAACGTAGTCAAATTTGTGTGAGTCTGCTGAGATTACGCGCAGACGCGGAAATTCTCAATCTGAATACCAGCAACTAGAGCGAGAGTCGAAGGAGTAACTCCTGAATAAAAGTCTAGAAATTTAGTGCTACATCTCTGTGCTCAGAGTGTCGCTAGATTTATGAATTTGCTTGTATAAACCCATGTGAAATATTCAATAACAGTTTATTCCTAGCATTAAAAAGGGTATTTTTGTTCAAGTAAATTAAATTTTGTTATTGTTTAATCATAACTACTTTATTTTCCTCGAATTCTACGACACTATCCATCTCTTCCAACATTTCATAGTCTTCTCTGGCTCTGAGACCAGCCATTCACGAACAGCACAACGAAGTTACATTCGGAGAACTGTGCCCTGTCCAGTAACATACATAATGTCAAGGATCTGATGTTACCGCCCATCAACAAACAATCAGTTACGGTCCATGCTATGTAAGTAGTAGTAATAATTATTATTATAATAATAACATAAATAACTGGAAACCTCTTTATGACTAGACTATTACTACTACTACTACTACTACACTACTATGACTACTGTCATTATACTGTTAGTCGAATCATGGTATTAAGAATTATAATGAAGCAAATAACGAGTTTCCTAGAACATATTAAGCAATAAAAGGTACTACGTAATAATGAAACGCATTTTTAACCGAGGTGGCGACTTAAAAAGAATATATTTTTTTTCGGGGTACCTGAAGACTTCTGTCAGGATGAAGTAGATATTTGTGAGTAACTTTCATACGGTCTTCGCAGTCCGGTTCCTTGAACCATTCATCATCACTCACAGGAGTCAGTGGTGGAATTTGCGGCTGATGTCGCGATTCTTATGGGTGGTGCAAGATTATAAAGAAACTAATTTGCCGTCAAGTTAAATCTGTTTACGAATACTCATCACAGATATATGTACGAGTACAAATTTCTTTGAATTTCACTGAAATTGATGACACTCTAATTCCAAAAACTCCATTCTTGGCACATAAATTTAATTTTAAAAACGTGTGCAAAGAATAATACTGGTGGATACAATGGAACAGAATTGAGAATATGGGGATATAAAATTAGAGTACTTTGCAGATTACCTGCGTTTACCTTCGACGGTATGAAAGAGAGACTTGCTATAATAATAATAATAATAATAATAATAATAATAATAATAATAATAATAATAATAATAAAGACCTTACAATAGAAATACAGCGCATGTGGAATGTAAAAAACAAAGGTGATACCAGTAATAATAGGGGCGACTGGGACTATTTCAATGTCATTTTGAAAATACGTGAGCAACATACCGGGAAAACACGAAGTCAAGGAACTATAGAAAACAGCCATATTGGGCACTGCACACATACTTCGGAAAGTACTAATGTAAAAGTACAATAGATTCAACACTGAAAGTAATGATATAAGCACCATGAATAGTAACAACAGAATAGCTGCAACACTGTATTCCCTAGGGACATAGTTTGTCTCAGGAATATAAGTATAAATACCCTGCATAAAGGAGATGATGATGATAAT
>Ga0123352_10001944_pt1 | contig 28210 bp, 30 predicted proteins | sample TergutLab28metaG_FD_89700 | JGI IMG/M metagenome (GOLD analysis project Ga0123352, IMG submission 89700) | Labiotermes labralis P1 segment gut microbial communities from Petit-Saut dam, French Guiana - Lab288 P1 | ecosystem: Host-associated > Arthropoda: Insects > Digestive system > Gut ... | reverse complement strand
CTCTTTGCCGATGGCTCTTTTCCCTGTCTATGCCCTTGCAGGTTTGGGGCATTGTATACGCTTAAAATGCTGTTATTCATTGCATTACTCCCCTTTCGGGGGCTGACACGCATGGGAAAACCACGTTACTATTATTGTAGCGCATCTTTGTGAATGACTCAAGTCCGTTTGCGTTTTTGTTCGATATTTGTCGGCGTATCAGGTCAACAAAAACCTGCTCGGCGGTTTTCAATCCGATAAAAACAGGCTTTACAGATATTTCAATAGATTTTTCTATCCTCATAAAATCGTCCTTTCCGATTGCGCACAGTTCAGCGCAATCACGGCGTTAATCGCCCTATTAGATTTTTGTTACGATTTTAGAGGGCATAAGGTACTTTACCCCTTGTACCCTCAAAATCGGTGTTTTGGCGTTGAAAAAAGCCTGTAACCATGCGGCTTTACAGGCTGTCATTTATTGGCAAATGTCAACATCTCTGTGTAGATGTTTGGTGTGTTTTTGGGCTTGGATTTGCGCTGTGTGGGCTTGTAAGTCCTCGTTGAAGTCTTTACCCTTTGGGAAGCGGGTAAGCACCGTGTAGCCTTTTGCGGCGTATTTCCTCGCCATTATTGCGGTAGCTTCTCGCCCTGCGGTGTCGTTATCAAGGCAAAATACTAATTCCTTAACGGCATTATGCTGATTCAAAAAGAAAGATAGAGCCGTGTCGCTCGTACCCGATAATGACAGGCGGTTGTGCTGTTCCCATGCTCCTGTAGTGGTTTTTTCAAGGCTTGCATGGCTCATAAGGTCGATGGTGCTTTCAAAGATATACAGGCGGTCAGAGGGCGTATCAGCCCCATCAGCCGCCGTATTAAAGCCGTATCGTTTATCGCTCCCTGCACAATCCCCCCGAAAGGTACAATCGCCGTAAGTTCCCCTTAAACTGGCGAAACGTGGCTTGTTGGCTTCATCATAGCCCACAAATACCACGTTTCCACGTCTGTCCTCGTATATCATTTCTTTTTGCATGAGCGTGTTTACAATATCGCCGTCTATCCCTCGCTTTCGGCAAAGATAGTCATAGAGCCGTAGGGGAATCCCTGCCTTTTCGGGTAAAATCAGCGTTTTGGGCTTGGGGGCTTCTGCTTGGGTCGGCGGTGCTGTTGTGGTGTTTATGCCTGTTACAGCTTCAACCGCTTCACGGAATGACATATTTTCGGCTTTTATGAGGTAGTCAAGCACTCCAAAACCGCCTATGCCCTTGCTGTGCCAATACCACGATATACGGTTATTCTTAACAGCAAGGCTTGGATGTTGGTTACAGCGGTATGCTCCGCTTTTGTGGGTAAATGAATAGCCGTAACGCCTACCCAAAAAGGCTAAAATATCGGCACTTCTCGCTTGTTCTATGGTTTTGTTGTCAATCATAATAATAAATCCCCCTTATCGGCTTAAATCCTGTTTTTTAACTGCTGTGCGGTCTTTTTGCCGTTCCTGTTCGGGCGGCTTCCGCATAATATCGGCTACTGCTTCGGCTAAACGCTTGGGCGCATGTTGCAGGGCTTCGTAATACTTCATTTGGTCGGTAATGCCCTTACCCTCGTACTTTTCAACCTTGTTTTTGTACCAGCCCAAATCTTTCAACAGCTTAGATACTCGGCTTTTTATATCCGTAATAATGCCCTTAGACTTTACGCCCTCTTTAGCAAGGTTTGATACCATTTGCCAGTCAGCAGGGGATATTTGCAGATTGCCGCCGAACATTGCAGGCTTAACCATGCCGTCAATCTCGGCAAAAGTGGCGGCTTCCTCTTTCTTGATGGCGGTTTTCTTATCCAAGCTGTCATACTGTTTTTGCTTTTTCTCAGTCTTTTGGTCGAGAATGGCGGCGGTCTTTTCCTTGCCCTCGATAGCCGTATCAAGAGCGGCGGCGGTTTTCTGCTTATCGTCAGCAATAGCCGCCATTTCTTCGGCTCGTTGGGCTTCGTGTGCGGCTCGTTCAGCTTCTTTTTTCGCCTTAAATTCAAGCACACTCAAATGCTCGGCGGTGCTCCCGCGCTCCCCACGCTCAAAGCCTAAAAACCCTGCTTCTTTCATGTGTTCATGGAAATGGTCTTGTAGCAGGGAATAAGAATTGACCAATACTGCCTTACCTTTGGCGTTCCGCTTAACTTCGCCGTTTTCGTCCACTTGTTTCAGCTTCGGCCATTTCTTAGAGTGGCTTACTTGCGTGATAACCTCTTTGAGTTTCCCTGCTTTTTCGGGGTCTTTGTTGTTCTTCTTAAAATAGACTTCTTTCTGCACCACAGGCACATAAACAACGTGTAAATGATAGTGGTAAACATCACGCCCAAGCTGTTCAGATAGTGCCTTGTTGCGCTCATCGGCGTGCATGACTGCCGATAACACATACTGCTCGCCGCCTATTTCCTCAATGGCACAGCGATATGCTTCTTCAAAAAAAGAAACAGCGTAATCGTAACCACCGTTATGCTCAAAGTAGGCTGTATTCACATCAAAAACCAATTCATCTACAATGTGGGGGTCTTTGCCAAGCCCTTTGGTGCTAATCACACCGTCAGCAAGCAGTCTGTCAAAAGCCTGTTCATAACTGCCCTCGGACTTCTTGAAATGCACGTTGTAGGCGGCTCGGTCTTTGATGATGTCATCATTCATATAGTCGGCGTTCTGCCGTTCGTTGTGGCGTTGACGGACGGACAAGCCCCCACGCCTGTACTGGGCGTTTCTCACTACACTTTTATTCGCCATAAATCCGCTCCTTTTCTATGATTTTGTGATTGAACAAAGGAAGGCTGCAAGATGATGATAATAGAGGTTTGCAGCCTTGAAATTTGCAACCTTGAATCCAAGTCTGCAAAAAGGAAGGCTGCAAGGTCTAAGCACAGACATCTTGCAGCCTTGAATCTTGCAGGGTTAAATTTACTCATTATCAAAGCCCTCCGCTTGCGGTAGAGCCGCCCAAAACCACCGCTTATCTTTTTTGAATGAGCCAATGTTTAGGGCTTGTTTGGCACTCCGCAAGGTGCGTTCCTGTATGCCTTGATTTTTGGCCTCTTCAAAAAGAAATTTGGCTGGCTTATCTTCAATGGCAAGCTGTGATTTGAGGAAGTCAATCGCTTTATCGTAAGTGGTATCACGTTCAGGCATAATGCCCGATAACATCTCATCAATCGTGATGGGAAGCACACCCAACCACTTAAAGCCTGTTTCGGGGTCGAGTTCAAAGCCTATGGCTTGCCCCTCTGGTGCAAGATTGTTTTTGCCCTGCACGATTGCCCTTGTGTACTGCTTGCCCTTGATACGCCCGACAGTTAAAACGCTTCTTGCGGCGGCTTGAATATCAATGCTACCCAATCCCCTGTATTGGCTTTTACCGCCGCTTTTGTTCAGATGACCGATAACCACAACGGCACAGCCTGTCTTTTCCGCTACAAGGCTAATACGCTTTAATACTGGTCTTATTTCGTTTGCCCTGTGCATATCCACATCAGCCCCAAGATAGGCTTGCAGGGGGTCTAAAATAAACAGCTTCGCCCCTGTTTGGGTAATGGCTTGCTCTATCCGTAAGTCGGATAATGATAGTTCTCTTTCGCTCTCGTCTATGACGATAACACGCTCACAATCTGCACCCGATTGTACAAGTCGAGGTTTGACTGTATCGCCCAAGCCGTCCTCAGCTGTTTGGAAAATAACACACATAGGCTCTGCGGCTGTTTTGGCTTTGGGGAGTGCCACGCCTGTTGTTAATGCGGCGGCGATTGCAAGCACCGCCGTTGTTTTTCCATCGCCGGGGTCTCCTTGAATGACCGTGATTTTTCCGAATGGGATATACGGATACCACAGCCAGTCAATGGTGGTTGCTTCCACCTCGTTCATGCGAATTAGCTTTAATTCGTCTTTGGGGTTTGTCTTGTTTGACATGATTTTTTGCTCCTTTTCGTTTTAAGATTTTGTGTTGCTGTATATAAAAAGCCCCTCTGCGGTTAGTGGGATTTACCGCAAGGGGCTTGATATATCGACTTAACATCGGGACATTTTGTCCCTAAGTTGGCGAACAAATTTTTGTAGAATTGTTCATGGTTTTATGCTATACTATACTTGTGATTTTATACGTTGCTGTACGTCAAAAACGTGCAGGGGGGGCGGCACTTCACACGCTTCCTTGAAGCGTGTGACCCACTCTGACACTTTCCGCAAGCGGCAAAGGTGTCGGTGGGCTCTGCCGAGGGCTTAAAGACAAAACCTTGTCGCCGTTGACGGCTATGGAACAAAACGTAATGAAGTACGTCTACAATAATAGAGGTGATTTGATGAAAAAAATAATGCTATATTTATCCATAATCTCTATGCTATTTGTGTTGAGCGGTTGCACAAGCCAAATGGTGAGCGGTGCTACTCCTATAGAAGAGCAATCGTATGATGATAGTACCGCAATAGCAGAGCCAAACCCACCAGAATTACACGGTTTAGATATTGCAAGCGAGTGGGCAACTGATAGTATTACAAGGGCGCATGAACTTGGACTTATTCCTTTTCGCTTGTTTGCTTTTCCAACATTTACAAACTACACACTGTCCATAACACGCTCCGAGTTTTCTGCTCTCGCTGTTACGCTCTATGAAACTATGACGGGTGAAGAAATCGCTGGGCGTATGGACTTTAATGACACCACCGATATAAACGTGCAAAAGTTGGGATATTTAGGTATTGTGACTGGTATAGGTGATGGCAACTTTGCTCCCGACAGCTATCTGACCCGTGAGCAAGCGGCGGTTATACTCATGCGGCTTTTATCTGAAATTCAAGATGCAACACCCTACTTTTTGCCTGAGCTTGATATGCTTCACCTATCTGATATATTTGTTGATTACGCACTGGTTTCCTCATGGGCAGTATGGCCTGTATCATTCATTCACGGAATGGGGATTATGAGCGGCGTTGGTAGCGACATGTTTGCACCGCAAGAACAATATTCAAGGGAACAAGCTATAGTCACAATGGTACGAGTATTTGATGAGGTAAATCCTTGGATTGTTGGAGATAATCTTTCTGAATATGGAGCAATCAGCCGCATGAATGGCTTGGATAACATTACTACCTTGAATTATGAAACATTTTTGGAATTACTGAAAGCAAATAATTTTGAGTTTGAATCTGGAAACTTATATGATAGAGGTGTACCTACTGGCAGAGGAAGTATTTATATTGGTGACGAAAGACTTATAGTCGCAAGGGGTTTTCCTTTTCAAGCCGACCCCTTGCAAAGCCCACTTATTGAAATCACATGGTCTCCAGAGTATATGTGGCCTAGTAGTGATTTACTTACTATTGTTTACTCGGGTGACGATAGCGAAATTATTACTTTCCTCAATAAAATCTTCGGTGAAAGAACATGAGCAGGTAGAAATATAAATATCCTATAACACAAAACGGACACTTTCACATAAAATGTCCGTTTTCCGCATTATTCCGCAGTTTTCCCAACGTGTACAGCCCCATCATTATTAGTGTTTTTTCTTACATCTACTTAGGTGTGTAGTGCTTAACGCCCTGTGACTTAGAACCGGCGTTATCATTCCCATAGCCCTCCATGAGGTTTACAACCCCCCAAGCTCCAAGCCCTGCGCCAATAAGTGTTACGAGCGTTGATACTGTAGTTATTGCTGCTGTGAAAAATGCCATAATTCCTACATCCTTTCAATTTTTTTATGTTAAACCTTTTTGAAGGTAATAACCTAATCAAACAATCCCGGAAATTCAAGCAAAAATAAAGGATTGATAAATTTACCATTAAGTGACATTTCAAGATGTAAATGAGGCCCTGTTGAACACCCTGTATTCCCGGATAATGCTATTTGCTGTCCAGATGATATTGGTTCTCCTATAGAAACAAGAGAAGAATTAAGGTGCATATAGGTAACTGTTATATCACCTAGCCCTTCTGTTATTATTTGATATTCAATATAGTGACCGCGAGAACTGTTATATCCAACAGCAGTTACAACACCATCGTCAATAGCAAATAATGGGGTGTTTACAGGACAGCCAATGTCTATACCATTATGCAATTCCTTTGATTCATTCATGATGCGATAGCCATATACACTAGAAACGCCTGTGAGCCAATTTACATTTTCACCGAAAGGGTTTGCGCCTATCTGTGCCAAGCCTAATAGTTCTTGATATTGTTCAAATTGCAAGAATGCTAATTCTTGGTGGTCAGGGTCTTCTATACTCTCGAGAGTATTTTGTATATATCCATCCCAATAAAGCTCATGAAGGCTTATGTATAAAATCCAGTAATGTATCCAAACCCGTGGGTTATAAGAATCGCAGCATCGACAATGGTTGCCACCCGTCCACCATCCCGCATCCACTAATGTTGTACTTATTGGGAAAATCGTATCTATCAACCCATCAATATATGCCTGTGCTGTTGCGAGGTTTAGATCGTCTTGATAGTATGCAGCCAAAGCGCCTAAGAGTCTTATCTGACGTTGATGAGCCGTTTGCCCGTCATTTGTAGTAGCATCAAAAACATGTACTTCGCTTAGGTTGCTATATCCCGGAAAACTTAGTGTATCTCTTGCAACTATCAGCGACATACGTAAGTCTGCGAGCCTGCCTGAATAATATCTGTTTGTTTCTGCTATAAAGAACGCTTCCTGGTCTGTACCATTTGCCTCATCTGCACCCCAACTGAAAAAGATGCCAAATACGTTGACTAACGTTATTACTGGTACAATCACAAATAAAATTAACGTACTTCCTAAAAGTAGAATCTTTATTGCTAAAAAGGCTGATGATATTGCGGCGTTAACTGCTGCCAAAGTTTGTTGTATCGCTGTAAGAGGGTTTATCTTTGATAAAAGCGATTGAGCGCCACCTTGTAATTTTGCCATAATCCCACGTTTAACGTTATGCCTTTTATACATTTCCCTTTTTATTTTTCGTTTTTGCCATGTTTGGGATAACTTATTGGAGGATAATTGAGTATTACTTGTTTTTATTAATATATCTTTTTTTGCCTTTGCAAAATTCTTCTTTTTTAGTAATTTGTCTGACCTGTACTGCTTTCTATCAAAACCAAAAGGTACATGTTTTCGTACAAAAGGCTTTGCAATTTTCTCTTTTAAAAGGGTCTCTGTTTTATGAGCCAATAGCACCCCTTCATTTCCCTGCTGTCGTTCTAGATGTCTTAGATCATTTGAGAGGTATTTTTTAGGCTGATGGAAAGATTGATAAAAAGTTTTTTGAATGTTACTTCTGCTTCCCTTCTTAATGGCCAGTTCTCCGGACTCAAGGCGTGTAAGCTTTTTTTTCGGAGCTTTTGTGAGCATTTTCGCTCGCTTAGTTTCATATTTTTCTGTTTTTCTTTCGAGTTTTTTTAATCTAATAGTGGGATTTTTACGCCATTTGATTGGCTTGTTTTGAGGTGAGCTTTCAGTCGCACCTTCGACACCTTTTCCGCTATTCATCGTAGGATTTTTCACTCGGCTTTTACCAAATTTAAGCTGCTTTAGTCTAACCCTAGAATTTTTAACGATGATTTTGTTTTGTCGAGTTTCTAATTTTTCTATTTTGTCTTCAAGCTTCTCACTTTTGATACTAAGTCTTTCTAATTTGTTCTCTCTCTTTGCTTTCTTCACAATTGCCTTTTGTGAACGGTCAGACGAATTTCTTCTAAGGGCTTTTTTTTCAAGGCTCGTCTTTCGTCTAAGGGTCTTGGTTTGCTTCTTTTCAAGCTTCTCTCTTTTATTATCAATTTTGTTTAGCCGATAAACAGTTTTTGTATCTCTTGCCTCTATTGTTTGTGATTTATTTTTAAGTTTTTGTTTTTCCGGAGCTCTATACGCATAGGTATTGCTCTGATATGACTGACCTATAGACTCTCTTTTATGGCTTGCTTTGTCATCTGCTGATTTCTGCACGGTGGTTGAGCTATTTTGTAGAAGTCGTTCTTGAGACTGCTCTTGCCAATTTATTTGATCTTTAGGAAGTTCTTGTTCAGCGATGACATCACGCTGCAAGCGTTCACGTTGCTTATTTTTAGGGGGCTCTTTTGCTTTTGTGGAATTATCGCTAAATGCGTTGGTATTCGTTCTTTCCAAAGTCTTTATTTTTATTTTCATACTCTTACCCCACATTATTATCTATCGCATTAAGCTGAATCAGACATTTTCGCAACCTCTTCCGGGTTCGTTGTCATGGCCTTGTAGAGATATGTATCTTTTGGAAAATCATCTTTAAAAGGTAAAGTGACGGCACCATACTTCAACAATCCATGGCCCTTTTCGCTGTTATCTATATGTTTTTGTTGACCATCTGAAAAGCCGAGCTTTTCGGCAAGTATCATCCTGTCGCCTGTAGCTTGTTTAAGCAAATAATAGAAATCGGTGTTATCAAATATACTTTCTATCTCCTGACTGTGAAGCAAATCCTTTACATTTTGTGTGATTCCAGTCGGAATCCCGCCCCATTTCCTAAACCTTTTCCACGTCTCAATGGTATATGCTGCTGTTTGTTCGTCTTTTAAAAGCAGATGGAGTTCATCAATATAGTACCAAGTCGACTTGCCCAAGTTTCTATTTTGTGAAACTTTGTTCCACACTTGGTCTTGAATAATAAGCATACCGAGCTTGCGTAAGCTCTTGCCAAGATTTTTTATGTTGTAGCAAACAAGCCTATTTTTCACATCAACATTTGTGCGATTATTAAAGATTTTTTGTGAGCCATGCACATATATTTCAAGAGAATCTGATAAGTACTTAGATTCGGGTGAATGAATTTTTATTAGTTCATTATAAAAATCTTCTAAAATCGGAATATTCTCTTCTATAGGTTCATCAAGATATTTCTCGTATATTTTTCTTACACATTGGTCAATGATTGATATTTGGTTGGGTTGTAACCCTGTTTTACCACCGCATATTAGTTCCATCATTGAAATTATAAAATCTGACTTTAAAGCTAAAGGGTTATCATCATCTGAGTAGTCGAGATTAATATCTAAAGGATTTATAAAATCTTTAGAGCTTGCAGAAATATTAACTACCTGACCGCCCAAATGCTGCACTAGGGGAAAATACTCGGCCTCCGGGTCGCATATCATGATATTGTCGTCTGTTAATAAGAAGTTATTAGCCATTTCGCGCTTTGCCGCAAATGACTTCCCACTTCCCGGCGTACCGAGTATCAGGCCATTCGGGTTGTGGAGTTTTTTGCGGTCGGCCATGATAATATTATTCGAAAGGGCATTTAGACCATAGTATAAGGATTTACCTTCCATAAGAAGCTCTTGGGTTGTAAACGGTATAAACCCGGCAGCCGCGGATGTAGTAACGCCACGCCGCGGGTATGTATAATTTACGCCGAGCGGCATTATCGACAGTAAACAATTTTCTTGATTAAAGTCATACGGTTTTAATTCACAGTTATGTAACGATGCTATAGACCTCGCCTGTAAAGAATCGTTTTCGAGTTTACTCATTGTTTCAGCAATATTAGTTATAAAAACCGTAAGGGAAAACCAGTTTTCATCTTTGGTCTCCAATTGCATTAGTACATCTTGTGAAACTTCCTCATAAGTTGTTAAATCCGGTGGTAAAATTTCTAGACCATAACCATTTCGTAGTGCTTTTTTCTGTTCTTCTGCTTTCATTTTGCCGATATCACTTATTATGCCTTTAACTTTTTTAATTGCTTTTTGCCGATCTATAGGTTGTATGTGCAGGTTAACAATCATTTCTGTTTCCATGTCTAAAAAGTCAGCAAGCGCCGCATCAGATAGTTCGGAGGCGTTTAATATGAATTGTTGCGTTTTGATGTATTTATTGCCTGTTTTAAGGTGTCTTTTATCACTGAATTCCATTTTTCTCGGTGCTATGAAATCTTGTGTTTTCAACCCTAGCCCTTGGCATTTATCCCAACTAAAATTGAACTTCTTTTCTCGACTATTAAGAATATTGTGGAATATCTCTAGCCTTTCTTTGCCGGAAACAGGGAACGAACGCACTGGTTGCGCAGACAAAGAAGCAAGTTTACTTATAGCATCACTTTCAATTCTTAAAAGTCGGCGCAAAGCTTCTTTTGGATTTTTAGCTTTTATGGTAAACGTAATATATTTTTTACGTACCAATCCGTTATTACCTTTTTCAATCTGCTCTTCAAGCATTTCTTGATATTCTTCTCGTATGTAATCGAAGCCATCGTTTTGCAGCTCTATCTTAATAGATGTTTTGCTACCTGCCGGAAGCACGTAGTTAACAAATGTAAACTGAATTGAGATAGACTCGTCAAAGCTATTTAAGAATGAACAATAGTTTGTAAATATAAAGTTTTTTTCATCATCTTGCGCAAGCTGATAGTTTATATCTTCGAACAATATAGTTTTGCTATAGTGATCATTGTCGATACGGCACATACCATTTTTATACATCTCTTTATATTTGATGGTGTCTTGAGTGCTTATTTTGGGAATATGCTCCTTTTTTAATTGTTTAATTATTTTTGATATACAGCCACTAATAATCGTAAAAAGATTTTCATTGCGAATTTTTTTAGCTTTAAAATATGAATCACTAGCATTATCTGAATTTGCTTTAAGATCGATTTTCTTTAAACGTTCAATTTCCTTTATACGACTCTCAACGTCTTTTTTTAAAAGGCTCGGCTTTATATATCTTCGCTTTGCTTGGTTAAGATATTTGAATTTCAACCAATTCTTGATCCATTCCTCTGCGGGCATACCGTCTCGTTCATACATTGAAATAAAGAGAGCTGGAAACCCGACAATAAGGATAGCAAACATGGCAATATCCATCGAAATATTTCTTAATAAGAAAAATGCCGGAAGTCCTAGTGCTGCTGCGCATGAAATACCTATAAGCTGACGCTTGGTTAAGCCTAGTGCAATTTTATTTTTTACCTTTGACATGTCTTTAGGAACTGGAACGTAAGCCATACTAAATCCCTTTCTATAGGGTGCCACTCGGTGGCACCCTATTATTCTGCATTAAATTTGTTAATCTACTGCGCGCCAAATATTGATTTTGCAACCGATAAGCAGCTCATTAAAGTTCTAACGCATACGAACATGCAGACGAGCAGTAAAACGACACCCATTATTGCACCCTGCCCGGTAATAACTCCGGCAACGTTGCCTACTAATCCACCGTATATAATCATAACTACTACCATCAGGAATCCTTGTAGAGCCAATGCCATTAAATTTTTAAGATAGTTTTGACCTATTTGCCCTATCCAATCTTTACCCATCAAAGTTGCAAATGGTATAGGCGCAGCAGAGATATACAATAAGATCATTACTATTCTTGACCACGCAACGAGGTAAATAAGACCACAAGCTACAAGTCCAACAAACCACGCAATAATAGAGAAGAACATAACGGCTATTGCAGTTCCGACCCTACCGTCAATCTCTGCTTCCAATTCTGCCATTATGTCTATTACAAATTCGGGCGGTGTAGCACCTATCGCATTATTTACTAATACTTGTCCGACATCAAAAAATGCAAGCGCAATATCAAAGCAATTTGTTATAAGAAGTATTGCAATCGTAGTTTTCATAATTAACGCAAACAGCGCTTTAGGTTCAAATTCTGCCATGTTATTTCGCTCTGTCAGCATACTTATTAGCTCGTAACAAAATATGTACGTTATTATTAAGCCTGCAATCGGCATAATGGCGGTGTCGGATATGGTTCTTAAAGTGTTTACAATAGCAGCGTTAAATTCTATAGGGGTTACGGCTGCTTCTGTGGCTAGGATCGTCAATGAAGCATTAAAAGCACCCACAAATCCATTGATAGCCCATTCAATGACTCCAAGTAAAATGTTAACCAACCAATTTGATATTACATTCATTAACTATCCAACTCCGTTTCAGCGTAAACCTCATCGCCTTCAAAAAGTATTTTAAGTGGGTTTTCATTAACCCTTGTTTTTTTAGCTTTTGTAGTTTTTTTATTAAAAGCCTCAATAGATGCTAAGCTTAAAAATTTGTTATTGATTTTTCTTTCTCTACTACGCTTTAAATAATCCTCGACATCAAACCATTTTTTATCATTTTCATTATCAGCATGAAGATAGTACATAGGATGATTCTGTATATTGTATTTATCACTGTAAAAGGGTTGTAAACCGCTTATTTGAACTATACATTTTCGCCGCGGCATAGTAATTAATTCGTCTTGGCTAAAAAGCTCTCGACCCAGTTTTGAATTGTTGATGCTTGCGCTTCTATTTGTTCCACGGGAATCAGAGGTATTAAAATCGCTTATTGTTTGCTTACCTAAACTTTCAGATATTTCTTTAATAGTGCTTCTTTCTTTACCCCCTAAATAAACTTCTGAATCGCAGTTGCCTATAATGGTTTCACTATTCTTATCATACATAGCTTTTAGCTGTGCTTTTGTTTGCAGAACCATCATTGCGCTGATACCGCGCTCTCTTATAGTAGCAATAAGAATCTCCCAGTTAGGTATTTTTCCAAGATTCGCAAATTCATCAAGTATACAGCGTAGGGGAATGGGTAAGGTGCCGCCGTGTTTTGTATCTGCAATTGTGCAAAGTCTGTTAAATAGCTGTGAGTAAAGCATAGACGCTGCAAAGTTGTATGTTTTATTCGTATCCGGGATAATGATAAATAAAATTGTGCGCCCTTTTTTTGATGCAAAAATATCAAGGTTTAATTCATCTTCGCTTAATAATTCTGCAAACTCAGGTTCGTTTAATGCGGATAATCTTGCCGCACAGGATATAAGTATATTTTTTGCTGTTTTCCCGGCTGAAAGCTTGTAAGAATCGTATTGGCGAATGGCATATCCTAAAAATTGGACTCTTTTTTTTGTCTTTGGAGTTATATCATCTGTAATTTTGCACTTGCTTTGTTCTTCTCTTAATTCATCAAACCAAAGGTCTACCCTATTTTTAAAAGTATCATCATTTTCTCGAACTTCCATCATTGTCAGCAGTTCAACCATTGACGGAAGGTTTCTTTCTTTTTTGGGAAAATCATAAATGATCGCTGCTATTAATGCTTGATATAGAAGCTTCTCGGCATCTACGAAAAATTTATTTTCACCTTGTGCGCTTTTGTTATCTCCATCTGTGTTAGTAATTAGAGTTTCAACTAGCTTTAATACATCTGATGTCCTATTTATATATTTTAGGGGGTTATATTTAAGTGACCGCGAAAATTCTACTAAGTTAAATATAAGTATGTTATAACCGTTTTTTTCAAGCATATGTCCAAGTTGGCGTGCAATTAAACCTTTTGGGTCGGTGACAATATAATTACTGTGCATTTGCATTATATTAGGCTTAATTATGTTTCTTGTTTTACCGGAACCGGCACCGCCGACAATAAGCGTGTTTTTATTTCTTTCGCTTTCCCAATCTTTCATTCTTGTTTCCATTGATAAAAATTCTGTTTTACTCAAAATAATATTCTCGGAATAGTTCGGATTAACAAATTTTTTAATATCTTCTTTTGTTCCCCATCTTGCTGATCCGTACTCTGCTCCCGATCTATATACTTTTCTGTTTCTTTGTCGTTGATATAAAAAGAATGAAGCAGCACTTGTTACAATCAAAAAAGCCATTATTTCAAAGCGATGAAAAGATAAGGGTAATGCACCAATTAAAACACTAGGATTTGAAAAAATTGAATTGAAGCCGTAAAGATAATTACCGTCAAAGTGTATACGGCTTACATACATAGTCCAATTAATAAACAGCCCTAAAATTGTTGCAGGAATGAATATCAACATGTTTTTTTTAGAGAATATATTTTCCATTATAATCATCCCTCAATCTAACGTGATCTTTCATCCCTGCTTGAATTTTTTTCCTTGCTTTTATCTTTATCTTGTTCTTGTTCTTGTTTATTTTTCTGATAATCCTCATGTTTTTGTTTCGATGCTTTGAATTTAGATTCTTCACGAGCGGTTTCTTTTTCTAGTATCTTTTTCATGGCATATTCAATGCTCTCTTCGTTGCGCCCTGCAAAAGCAAGTACATATTTTCCTTCGTCCTGTTTTTCAACAGCAAACAAAATGCCGTATTTTTTAAACTCTCTCGCATATGCAGTAATTTCTTTTTTATCAAGTTCATGAGGTAAGAATTTTACATTATCCGATTGTTTGTGAAGCTCTTTCATACCAACTTCACCATGCACTTTAATTTTTTCTTTATTATTAAAAAGCCACTTTAAAGCTGCTAAAATTACTTTACCAGTAATTCTTGAAGCATGTATACTAATCCTTACTTCATCTTGAACCATTTCATCAACTGGCAGAGCGGGCATAATTTTGTTTCCTTTCTTTATTCAACATTTTGCTATAACAAGCTTCTAATTTAACATAATGCCTATTGTGTTAAATTAGAAAATGAGCTAAAATCTTGTGTAATCAATGTTTTTAAACATCAAGCTATAAAATAGCTTGCTTTATTTAACATAATGAGACAAATTGATAAATAAAAGAGGTCTTTATGAACACTGTTGAGCCGATAAGAGACACAAAAAAAATAGCAGAAATTAAAAATTATCTTCTGCATCAAAATCATGCTCGAGGACGAAGGAATTGTTTTTTGTTTGTACTTGGTATAAACACTGGTGCGAGAGTAAGTGACATGTTATCATTCAAAGTTAAAAACGTATTAGACTCTGTTTTAGAATATTCGGAGTCTAAAACAAAGAAAACAAAACGATTCCCGATAAATGAGCAGCTGCGAATAGAAATAGAACAATATACAGAAGGGATGAGAGCCGAGGATTTTTTGTTTCCGAGCAAAAAGGGCGGCAGAATATCTAGGATACAGGCATATAACATCTTATCTGCTGCCGGACGAGCTGTAGGGCTTGAAAAAATAGGCACTCACACTATGCGCAAAACATTTGGATATCATCATTACAAGCGATTTAAAGATGTGGCGCTACTTCAAGAAATATTTAATCACTCGTCTCAATCGGTAACGTTGAGGTACATAGGTATAGCCCAAGATGATATAGATGCTACGCTGAAAGATTTTTACTTATGATTATTTGATAGTGGATTCTAATCTCAATCTATAAAGCTGACTACAACACTTCCATCCTTATCATCGAGGAGGCAAAGAGTTGTTCCAGTTAGCTCTGCGAGTTTAATAAGTTCATGATAGGTAAATTGGTCGTATTTGAATTTTTTTGATAATGATGGAGATTTTATATTAAGCGCCGTAGCATAATCAGACACCTTAAAGCCACGAAAGGCAAGCAACCCTTTAATTTTATCCTTTAAAATAATAATACACCTCTATCTCAATTTCTAAAGTGGGCATACGCAAAATTCATAATCATAATAGCATACAGCTTCAAAAAAAACAAGAAAGCAAATAAAATCAAATTAAGCTATAAATTAAACAAATTCTACTATTAGATTAAATAATTGTTGCAATAGTAGAAAATATATAGTATACTAACTTCATAGAATTGATAATAATACTTTGCATGGGGGGGGGCAAGTATATGGACAACGATGAACTTAAATCTGAACGAGTGACCTTGCGATTAACAGAATCAACTAGAAATTTCGTTGAATCATTTGGGTCTGAAAACGATAATTTTTCAGCATCTTTTCATAAGATGATGGGGTTGTTTCATGGTAAGAGAGCGAAAAAGTTGCGTAGTGATGCTAACACTCTCGAAAATCGAATCCTGTGTCTTCATCAAGAAGAGCAGAATATTTACAGAGAGGTAACGCTAAAAATGCGTGATGCTCTTAAAAAAATAGAATCTGTACAAAAAAGTGTAGATCAGCTTCATTTGGCTTTTGAAAAAAATAAAAAATAGCAGGCACAATCTGTACAAATATGATATATTAGTTCTGTATCAAAAATTTCTTACTAATTCTGTAGCTTATGGCAAGGGGCATAATTAAAATGGATGATATTGATTATTATGAAATTTTAGGAATAGATAAGTCGGCTGACCAATCAGAAATAAAAAGTGCGTATCGGCAGCTTGCACAAAAATATCATCCGGATGCCAATGATGCTAAAAATGCAAACATTTTTTTTCGCTTAATTCAAGAGGCATATGAGGTTTTACATAATACTGAAAAACGAAAAATATATGACAGCAGAAATGGGTATTCTTCGAACGAAAGCGAAAATACCGAAAAAGATATAAGCTTTTATGAGTGCAATTATGAGCAAAAAGAAGTTAATTCAAATCAGATAGTGAGATCCATTCCTAGACTTTTAGTAAAGATGCTTTGGCTCTTGGTTAAATTTCCTTTATTGCTATTGTTAATTTTTATTGGCTATGCCTTAAAAGTCATTGCATTACCACTTACCATTGTAGGCACCCTAGTAAAGTATATGTTCATGTTAGTATCATTTGCAGGCGTCATTATGTTTATACAAGGTTGGCAAAGCAACAACTCACAACTTATGCTTAACGGCGGTGCAGCATTTGTGATATTACTTCTTTTTGGTATATTCTCGCAAGCAATACCTACGATACTGCTTGCGATTTCGGAAATTCTAATGGATTTTGGAAAAGACAAAATAGGACGGGATTAAACTAATCTACGATAAAGATGAAACGGAGGATGATATGTAATGTTCACAATATCTATGCTTAATATGAAAGGCGGCGTTGGTAAAACAACCACTAGCATAAATATAGCAACAGGCATTGCCAATAAAGGTTACAAAACGCTTCTGATAGATTTAGACCCTCAAAGCAATGCAACATCTATTTTTCTTGATGAAGATACAGAAAGTACAACGAGTACCTTGATAAAAGGTGAAAGCACAATACATAATTCTATAGTTAAAGTTAAAGAAAATCTTTGGCTTATACCCTCTGAGCTTAACCTAGCAAGCACAGAAACAGAAATACGAATGCAAACTACAGCACCTCAACATAACAGGCTACAAAAGGCTCTTGCTCAGATTGCTAGTGAATTTGATTACTGTGTGATAGACTGCCCTCCAAGTTTAGGGTTGCTTACTGTGAATGCTATTATCGCAAGTTCTTTAATTATAATCCCTATCAAGCCGGATAGATTTGCAGTCAAAGCATTTCAAGAGACAATTACTCATATGACAAATCTCCGTAAAAATTTTGAATTATCTGTAGATTTTAAAATTATATTTACAATAGTCAACCGTAATAATTCAGAAAAAGAATACATAGAGCAATTCAAACAGACGGTGGAAGGAAAAATATTTAATACCCAAATCCGGTCACAGCCTCGGCCAATCATTGATGCTTCATCAGAGCGAAGAGCCGTAATAGAAGAATTAGACCCCAAAGTCGGCGTTGCTGAAGATATGCGTCAGCTAGTTAATGAAATTTTGGAGGTATTTAAACATGCCTAAGAAAAAACCGACACTTGATATAACTTCAATGCTTAATATAGAAAGCATTAAAGAGGCTACCACTATTAGAAAGCGGATACACTATACCCAACTCGTTCCACATGAAAAAAATCACTACTCTCTTGAATATATAGAAGAGTTGGCCGACTCAATCGAAGATGTCGGGCTGCTTCAAGATGTCATAGTTAAGCCTATAGAGAATGAACCGGATAAATACACTATAATTGCCGGACACCGTCGGCGCTTAGCTTTAAAAATACTTGTCGAAAAAAGGGATCTTGAAAAATATGCTAATGTCCCTTGCGTCTTATTAGACAGTAATGAGGATGAACTTTTAACACAACTTAAATTACATATTACCAACACCACAACACGCGAACTGACAGAGCATGATAAGATGACTGCTATTGCTGAACTGAAAGAAATCATTGAAGAAGCAAGAAAAAGAGGATATTCAATTAAAGGTAAGACAAGAGATATAATAGCTGATAATGTTAACTTAGGGAAAAGTCAGGTGCAAAAATATGTCACCATCAACGAGAAAGCAACTAATTCAGTTAAAGAAGCTCTTAAGAAAGGTGAAATAACAGTATCAGAAGCGTATCAAGCAACCCAACCGAAGAAGGATAAAAAGGTGCCACCGAGTGGCCCCCTAGAAAAAGAAGAAATAATAAAAGATATCACCCTAAAGGCAAAAACGCAAATTGATAAAGAAGGTGCCACCGAGTGGCCCCCTAACGAAAACAGAGAGGGTCAAAATGTGGATGATGCAATCGTTCAAGCAATCTCTACATTCAAAATTTTTAAAGAAGCAATCCAACGACTAGAAACAAATACGGATTTTGTAAATTTACTTGAAACGATTGAAGAGCATCTTGACAGTATAAGCAAACGCTAACCGGAGGGCTACTCAATGAAAAATATTCTTAGCTTTTTAAAGAAAAGTAGGTTATCAACTAAGTTATTTGTTATCTCTTTAACCCTACTTCTTATTTCAATCCCTATTTTAAATTCCACAATAAACTCCAATCAGGAGTTTATTGGTCAATATATCATAGATATGCAAGAGGGATTAGCACCTGATTATAGTAGTATCTTGCCCTCTCTTGCAGCTTTTGGCTTCTTTACATTGTGTGCTATAATATGGAGCACGTCTTTAATTTATATGTTCTTTAGAGGAACAAAAGAAAATATAATCAAACCACTTATTACTGATATCAAAAAGCTCTTACCGCCTTTTTAGTAAGTAATAACTAAATCGTCATTCCTTTTATAGCCTTTGGGTTTTCCGCAATAGGACTTTTTATGTTTACGGTATCTTTGATTTTATTAATAATAACAGGTGAAACTAAAGCACTCACAGATGGAATTATAGATATCTTAATATCCCCTTTGATTAATTTTTCTAAAAACCTTATGAAGAAAGGAGATTAAAATGTCAATTGAAAAAGAATATAAACGAATGAAATGGGAAGGAAGATGCCCATACGATAGCTTTGAAGAATATGTTGACAGCTTCTTCCTCGGTTTTTATAGCTCAAGAGAAGGCACAGAGTTTTATCAAATAAAGCACAATGTATATACAGAAAACCCTCGAAGGGAATCACACTTTTATGATTCCCTTCGAGGGTTTTATTGCTACTCTAAAAAAACATTTAAAATCTACGTAGACTTTTAATAGCTTCGGATTCTTTTTCTTGATAGATAAGACCAGGACACCAAAAATTTGCATTAATTATTGAACAACACCATCCTACACAGCATGCCACCGACACCAAATACTTATACATATCAAAAACCTCCTTTTAAACAAATTCTCTAAAATTATGTAAACAATAACATACTTTAGCAAGTTTATACAAAATTTTTAAACATTCATAACAACCGCTACTGCATCATTCATATTTGACTTATCATCTTTTCGAACATCATAGAGTAGTACAATAAAGCGAAAGGTATTGTCAGTATACTCAACAAGCATATGCCCGATATCTTCGGTCAAACCCTCCTGTATACTTATAAGCCCTAACCCATGGTTGTCTTTATCTAATTTTGTTGTCTTTAAATTTCCTGCCTTATCAGTGACCGGAAAGATATTATAAGGATTTATGATTTCGATATATAGCTCATTTTGTAAAGTTATTTTCGCTACTATACGGATATAGCGTTTCTCCATTTCTACGTGAACACAGGCTTCGATTGCATTTTCAAGTGCATTTCCTAAAATCATACCTGTAAGTTTTGGATCTAAATTCAGGTTAGGCGGTATAAAGATATTCATAGTAAAGCTAATCCCTAAAACTTCTTTTGCTTTCTGCTCATAATAATTCAGCATAGTATCAATAGATAGGTTTTCAGTAGTGACGATACAGTCAAGGCTCCCTATTGCATCCTCTAAATATAGTTTAGCATCGGATAGTTTATCCTTTTTTAAAAAGCTTAATATGGTTAAAAAATGAAGGCTTAAATCATGCTTGAATATCTTTATCGCCTTTTGTGAATTAACTGCTGTTTGGTATTGCACTTCCCAACGTTCCATCATTTGTTCTTTTAATCTAGCTTTTTCGAGTGCTTCAAGGTAACGCAGAATTTCATTATATATCCCAACAAGAAAGAACAATGTAAGCGATGAAATAAAGTAGGATATTATAATCGGCAAGGCTCTTTCGGGAGTGTCGAAAACAACTGCTGATGCAATTAATATATTGCTAAAAATAATTCCAACTAACATCCCGAAAAATATGATTGTAAGTGATAATGGAAGTTTGGAGTTTTTGCTTCTTTCCTTTTTAGTGAGTATTCGCCGAAATAGCATAATGTTTATGAACAGAAGCGGCGCAAAAATTATATTCACTGCGGTTCTGACAATCGTCATAACTTCGTCCAATGGCATTGGAACACCATGCTCTAAAAAATAGACATAGCTCAACCCCAAAAAAGCCATCCCTTCTGCTACAATCATCATAGCGTACATTGTAATTATGAAGATAATTTTTCCGCTCACTCTTCCAAAATAGAAAAATGAAATAGCAAAAAAACCTATAACATTAATGGTTATAGTAATTAACGGGTTTCCAAATTCAAAAAATGTTTGTGAGACAATAGTAAATAAAGCAGCGTACCCGAGAAGTACCCATATTTTTTTAACACCTAACTCAAATATCTGCCTCATTCCATAATGGATCATCAAGAGTGAAATGATACCATTCATAAAGAAAATAGCCCGCTCCATTTTACAGCCCCCTCCACTTTAAATAAGCCTTTTTAACATTATCAATATGTGTTCTACCGATTGGAAGACTTGTCATATCCTGATCTATAAATGTTAGATAGGTATATCTTAGCTTATTAACATAATCAAGGTTTACAAGATAAGATCGCCCGCATTGAATAAATTGGTTTTTTGGTAATTTCTCCAAAGCTTGAGCAATGCTTGAATATATCTTTTTTCGATATGAAATTGAATTGCTTTGCTTGTCCCATATATAAATTTCTAAAATATGCTTATCTGTTTTCATGTACACAATTTCTTCTATCTTGACCGCTTGATTGGAATTGCCAACATAATCATGAAAGAGCATTGCTCTGTGTGTTCCATTTTTCAATTTGAGACAAAAAGCAAAAGCATGACTAAAAACTTCATCAACTATATCCATATCTAACGGCTTTCTTATGAAGCTAAAATTGCTGACCCTAGCTAGAGCTTCAAAATAGTTTTCATAAGCTGATATGTATATCATAACTATTTCATCCCCACCAGGATGGCTACGTAAAGAATGTCCAATTTCAATACCGTTTCGTTCTTTCATTTCAATGTCCATAAATGCAATATGGAAGTATGTACCCTGCTCAACATCACGCAAAAAATCCACACCCGATTGGTATTGAAAGATACTTAGTGATTCATCTTGCAATAGCTTCCCTTTCGATTCAAGATGTTTTTTAATAGAATAGGTTATCTCCTTGTCATCATCGCAAATAGCAATTCGGATCATCATACCCCTCCTCTGAGCTAAGAAATACATCATACATAATATCTGTAAATTTGTGATAGATGGAGGCCTTTCAAGGGGGAAATTCAACTCTCCAAAAACTGCGCGCTTACACTTTCGAGAGTAGCAACAAATGCCAGTGTTGCCTTAACTTCATTTTCAGACATTTTTTGTATCTTTCTTAATAGTTGCATCTTACTGGCAGTGAGGTCACTTGATATTGTCATTTCACCGGTTCCTTCTAGTACCCACTTAGATGAATAGCCATAAGTCTCCTCTATCAGCATTGCAAGCGTATCTGATACGCAGTTTTTTCTATCATTGACAATCAAATTAACGTAATTTGCACTGATTCCAAGTGATTTTGCGAAATCAATCTGTTTTATGTTGCGTTGTTTTAATATAGTTTGTATGCGCTCCCCTAGTGTCATAAATATCACCAACCCCTTAATGGCATGGTACACGAAAACTTTTACTAAGTCAATAAAAATGTATCTTGACATTTGATTAAGTAAAAGTTATACTTTGATTAAGTCAAAGATTGGAGGTCGTACGCAATGCCTACTAGGTTAGATGTCAGAACCGAGCTTAAACAAAAAATAATTACCTTATCGGATTACGAACTGCAACTACTTAGCGCATTTTTGTTTGGCATGGAATCGGGAAAGTCACTCCGAACTTCTAAGGATTCAAATCTTAAAGCAAGTACATGCCAACCAAAAGAAAATCAAAATACAACGAGTAGTTTTATCCTTTGAGAATATAAATGCGTTTCTTAATACATTTGTAATCGAAATAACGTTATTTATTAATTTAATTATGTCATTTGTGCAATAATAGCATTATTTGTGCAATAATAACATCAATGCGTGATATGACATAATGAAAATTAATTAACATAACTGTTGCGACAAATTATTCCCTTGTCGGCTTTAGTAACGCTACAACGACGCATTCGCTCAAAATACAGGCTAATACAGGAGGGGAAAGATTAGTGGAGGTATTTAGTTTGAAAAAAAGAGAAAACAATGCACTGCGCGCCAAAGGCCAAAAGCAAAAAGAATTGGTTCATTATAATGTATCCAGGTTAAAGAAAGAATCTAATCTATCAAACTATGAACTGGCTAGTCTTTTAAACTTTTCTCCTGGCACAGTAGTTGCATGGGAGAGTGGAGCTAGGGGTATAACACTTAAAGCGCTTTTTATGATTGCAGAAGTGTTTAATGTAGATGTTGCAGAACTTTACAAACCCCGTAAAGAAATAGCAGAAGATACAGAAGAAAAAGATGCTCGTGAAGCAAAATTTAAAAAACTGCAATCTATGTTGCATGGCTTTTCTCAAGAGGAACTTGATTGCCTTATTGACACCGTTTCCTCTATACGCACATTAATTAAGTTACAAAACAATTGAAAATAAAAATTAGTCAAGACATTTTTTCAAAATTATAATAAGATAAGGAGTACAGCTACTTGATAAATATAATAAGAAAATATGCAATTATAATAATTTCTGCGATGATATTCTTAGCTCTAATTATAGTAATAGCAGCTCTTAATTTCCGTTTTCATAATCAAATTAATAATACCATCAATAATCCTACGTTTGTTGGTGAGGTCATTGGAAAGTATTCCTCCTCACATACAATCCTAATACCACGAACTCAATATAGTTTACATATTATTGGAGAATATATCGGATATAATGAAATTATACAGGTTGATAAAGTATTTATTGTTAGTAGGTCTATATATAATCGCTTCAGTATAGGCGATATTATCTATCATGAGTAAATCAGCCTTTTGCTATGTATTTAGTTTAACATAATATTATTCTTGACATTTCAGTATAAAATCATTAAAATAAAGACAGAATTAAAAAGAGAGTGCTGTCAACACTCTCTTAGTTTGGTCACATACCGCTTGGCGGTGATGACTGGACTCTTTTAAATTGCATTATGAGCCTAAATAAGTCGAACCTTTCGCGGGGGGCGGCTTATTTGTTTTTTGTGTTTCTATCTGACATTATCAAAACTATTAACGTTCCAAATGCTAACATTAAGTACACAGCTTCGAATACAGTCATAGGCTTTTCCTCCTTTCGGAAGTCCAGCCGGAACACCGCCCACAGTATGCTTGTTCTAAATTATAAAGCTACCGACCATTAATGTCAATCTAAATAAAATCATATATCCAAATCTTGATCCTTTCTTCCTTTAGGAATTATTCCTTTGTCTTGATGGTTCATTCCAAATACTAACTCCGAAAGACGCTGCTTCTCTACTTGATACTCTGTAAAAATAATGTTTCGCTCTGCTTGCATATCCTCAATCTGTTCTCTGATATCGGAAGGCTTCGGTATTTTACCATTTTCATTTTTAAACTTTGAAACAAAATTTTTAGCTTTATCGTATGCTTTAAAATCAGCATAATGGTTTTTCTTATAAGCTTCTTTATTAGTAGAATTTTTATATCCACTTAAAACCTTATAACTTGATCTATATATAGCCTCTTGCTCAATATAATTCTCATATTGAGATATCTGTCCGTCCAATTCCTTAATTTTATTAACCACATCAGAAAGTCTTTTACTACTTTTTTCTTGCCTTTTCTTATACTCATCATAAGTAATGCCTTCTTGATGTAACGTGTGTGATATTGTCGCAAGTGTTTTTATGTTTTCTCTTGTAGCCCATCGCCTTAACCCGGCATTTTCAGCGCCTTGAAATTTGGATTGATTTTTATCAATAAGCGCTCTTGTACTTGGTAATTTCTTAATATATTGTTCCTTGTTATCAATACGGTATTTAATGCTATTTTCGGCATAATCAGCACCAAGACTTGTCAGCCTTACGGGTCTCTTTTGTTCCGGAAATTTGAATGTTAAAATATTTCCGAAACCCACTTCAATATTCCGATCCATTATCTCTAAAAAATCTTGAAAATCAGTTGAATTTTCTATAGCTTTGTCTATCATTCTTTCGAGCCTTGCCTTATATGAACGTCCGGCTTTTCTCACATAATATTCTCGCTGCGATATACCTTTTCCTTTGAACTCTTTTATTACAGAAAGATTGTTTTCTTTACATAAATCATCATTTACTTTTCTCAAATCTTGTACGATATGTTTAGTTCGAGAGTCAAATGATTTAAAGGAAACAGAATCAGTTGCGTTGAAAACAATATGATTGTGAACACATCCGGAGTCAATATGGGTTGTAACCATATACTGATGATTTTCGCCTAGATAACGTTTCGCAAACTCAAGACCTAATTCATGTGCTTTTTTCGGTTCAATTTCATCTTGCGCGAATGACTGAAAAATCATCCATGATTCAACTGAAAAAGAACGGCTAGATACCTTACGTCTCGCTTCTGTAACCTCATTAAACTGCCGGGCTACAAAAGGCATTTCGCAGTTATATGTACTGATAAGCTCACCATAATTTGTTTTAGAATCACGAGCGCAATATTTAACAGTTGCAAAGATATTTTTTACCTTCACAATTTTTGAGATTGCCATTAATTAGTCCTCGACTTCCGACCTGTTTTTTACTATAGATAGTTCATCATATTTAAGATTTATTAATGAAACAATTTCTTGTTGGTTCTTAATAATTTGCTTAACATCATAAGGACTTAAATTCTGATCTTGATGATACAATCTCACTAGCTGATTTATGTTATTTCCAATTCTGCTAACTTGCGTTGCTAACTCTTTAAGACCATCTGTATTTACATTAACAACCGTCACGTCTATAGCCATTTTTCTCATGTACGCGGACATATCCGAAAAGCCAAAATACTTAACTCTATCGAGTATTAAATTTCGTTCTTCGTCAGTAACTTGGATAACAATTCTTTTATTCCTTTTTCGGTTTGCCATAATCTTAAAATTCCTTTTTATATTTGTTCTATGTAACCAATTTTGAATAAATTGGTTTCGAGCAAGCGCAGTTTGCGACATAAAATTGCAAAGCAATTTTTGGGGTTTTAGGGGTCTCCCCTAACAAGCAAATTGAATAATTTTTGCAACAGCAAAAATATTCAATTTAGGGAAAGTGTGTACACATTCCCGTTGCTTGCCCTTTTTCAAAAATTCAATTTTTGGAAAAAAGCCTTTGTTTTTTAGCATCCTTTTTACTTTAAAAATTCTTCAATAAATTTTCAAAAAATTATAACATAAAAAAAAGAGCCAATACAATAATTTAAAAGCCCTGTGACAAAATAATTATTTATATAACACATGATATAATTTGTCTGACAAATTCATACTTGAAATGTCATAATCCGTCAGTTATAATGGTATTATTTAACACAATAGGCATTATGTTAAATTAGATAGGAATAAAAAAATAATCTTCTTAACACTCTTATGTAACAAGTACTATTTATTATTATCGCTCCTCTGAAAACACATGCCGACTTGCATAGATTCAAACTCCACAGGCTTCCATTTTGCAGCATCGTCAAGCATAATCTGTAAGTCACCCATCAATTCATCAACAGTATAGCCCATTGGTGACATAAAGCGGCTTTCCGTCCAACTTTCGAGCTTGCCGTCTTTATCAAGATAAACTTCGCATAAAGAATATTCTTTGGACGTTTCATTATTGTCACTGTTATTTGAAGTATACACAGCTTGGTATCGCCAACCATCAGATCCCTTTCTGCTCATGCTTAACATCTCCTTTTGCGCTTATAGATACTACCTGTCATCCCTAATTTCTTTTATTTTTGGGTTATCTATAATGCTTATTTCTTCAACAGATTTTTTTCTAACAACTTGCGTCCCTCTTTTGCGTTGCGGTTTTTTATTGTCATCTCTCTTAGGCACTTTCGCATTTTCATCAAATCTATTGCTTAAATTGCTTTCTCTACTAATATTGGATTGTCTACAGTCTCTCATACAGATATTAAGCCACTGATTTTTTTCAATAAGTTGGTCTATAACGTAATAAACGCCAATGTTTGTCATAGATTTTTCCGAAACGTAAACAGAACCTTGTTGCCATAAAAAGCCATATTTAAGCATGTGTCTTTTTATAACCTCATAAGCTTCATTCCAACTTTTAGATGGATAATACTCTTCTAAGGCTTTTGTATCTAAATCAAAAGCTACTTGTTTTCTTCCCGACGACATAAGAGCTACCCTACATACTTCTCAAAAATTTCAAACATATCGCAACATTCATCAGGATCATCTTCAATCCATTCCCACGACTTTACATATTTAAGAAATCCGTCTGTGCGTCTCAAAATAGAAGTCCCTATTTGAAGACATCCGCATAATGCCTCATCTCCCTCATATGCAACTTGGTTTTCAAGTTCTATTAACCTCGTAGCTCTCCCTATTCTGTTGTCAAAAGCTTCATCACATAAATTAAATAATTCATTCATTTTTTCATTGGGTATGTCATTTTTAAATTCAATAACTGTTTTGTACATAAAATCAGCCCCTGTTTTTATTATAATTCAATTTCTATGTAATATCAACATCACTTAATCGAATGATCAGCATCGTCTAATTCTATAAGACTCTTAAAATATCTAAATCGATCATTAATTGTAGTTTTTTCACCTTGTGCGTTTAGATAATTATACTTTTGCTTTAAATAATCAAAGCAATCTTTATAATCCCTGCTCACATTTCCTATTGAATGGAGTAAATCGTTTAAAAGCACCATTTGATTATATGAAAACTCATTATTACAAGCTTTTCTAAAGTATTCTATCATTTTCTCATATTCTTCATCCGGTCTCTCGAACTCTTCAGGCTCGTCATCGGCAGCCGGATTAAGCTGTTCAAGAAGATAATCATCAAGAGTAAGTTGACGAATATAATCATTATTTCTCTCTATATTAAATTTTATCGCATTAATTTTTCCTCCTTTTCCTCTCTTTCCTGCGATCTCCCAAATGAATTTTATATCTGTAAAACTTTTTAATGATTCTTGAGACGCATCTAAAACACGAACTTTAAAATTATCCCATCGAGGATATTCGGCATCTTTGATTCCTAACAACTCCCGTAAGTCCTTAACAGTAAAAGTTCTTTCTCCAATTGTCTCATACTGCTTTAGTAGTTCATACATTCTTTGTTGGTTTGGACTTGTGAGCTGTAGAGCGTTCCAAAGTTGATATTTAAAGTAATACTTTTGAAGATCAAACATAAGCTTAACAACATCATCATGACAATCTATGCTGACAAGCCATTCGCCCTCTTCGCTTTTGTAAAGCTTAAAGCGTTTAAAAATCTGACAAACGACAAATCCTGTAAGTCCATCGCTACTATATTCACCTGTTTTATCAAAGTATTTGACCGTTAGACCAAGTAAATCTTCTGCTGTTTTAACTAGACGTGTTGTGTTCGTCTGCTTGAATTGCATTATTTTAGTATACTCTTCAAGCTTAAAAATTACCTCCCTACTTGCGATATTTTTAGGATTGATTTTACTTAAATAGATCGTAAACAAACGAATTTGAGATATTGTCATTTTATTATTTCTCACTTCATTTAAAACATTACTTTTACTGACCCAGTTTTCCGATACTAATTCATAACTCTTTTGTTTTTTAGCCATAATAATACCTCCTGAAAACTATAATACTACACTTCACTACATATGTCAATATATGTAGTGAAGTTAACTACATACTTTTAACCTTGTTGTCATCTTCATTCTGCAATGTAGGGAAGTTCATTCTGCAATGTAGGGAAGTTCATTCCGCAATGTAGGGAAGTTCATTCCGCAATGTAGGGAAGTTCATTCCGCAATGTAGGGAAGTTCATTCCGCAATGTAGGGAAGTTCATTCCGCAATGTAGGG
>Ga0123352_10001943_pt1 | contig 28226 bp, 23 predicted proteins | sample TergutLab28metaG_FD_89700 | JGI IMG/M metagenome (GOLD analysis project Ga0123352, IMG submission 89700) | Labiotermes labralis P1 segment gut microbial communities from Petit-Saut dam, French Guiana - Lab288 P1 | ecosystem: Host-associated > Arthropoda: Insects > Digestive system > Gut ... | reverse complement strand
TTGATTTGGAAACGCGCCGTCCGACAAACCTTCTCGAACTGCAAGAACTGAACGATTATATCGTTGTAAAACAGGAAATTCCGATTGAAGGCGCAAAGAAAATTCCGCCTTTGAAAGATGAGTCGTCTGTCGGCAAATTTACCGTTCGTTACAGCGACATCGATATTAACGGACATTTGAACAGTATGAAATATATCGAACATTTTGTAGATTTGTTTGATATGGAAATGTTCAAAACAAAAGACATTCGCCGTATCGAAATGAATTATTCCAACGAAGCGCATTTTGGCAGTACACTGCGCCTTTACAAAAAAGAGGAAACCGAAAATACGTTCATTCTCGAAATGAAAAAAGACGAAACGTTGATAAGTGCTTCGAGAGTTTATTGGGAATAAAAAATGTGATATTTTGAAAAATTATTTATAAATTTGCCATCAAATTTAAAATATTACAAATATGAGAAAGACTTTTTTATCATTAGTTGCGGTTGCAGGTTTAGCACTATTAACCTTCAATCCGTTATTGGCACAAGAACAAGAACAGAGAGTTGCCAACAGGTTGGTGTATGCCGAACTTGGCGGTCCCGGCGTTCTTATGTCCGTTCATTTTGACTCACGTTTTGACTCCGAATCGCGGCTCGGTTTTGGATACAGGCTCGGAGTCGGTCATGGTGTTAGACAAGAACGGACGGATGGAGGTTGGTATTGGCGAACGCGCACATATGCAACCATACCGATAGGTTTGAACTATGTTTTCGGACGACCTGACAGTCCGCACGCACTTGAAGTTGGTGTAGGTACGACGATTCTGACACACAGCGTGTCGCTTTTTACTTGGGGTTATGAAAGACCGGGGCATTTTATCGGTACAGTTTCATTTATGTATCGCAGAATGCCTGTTGACGGCGGTTTTTCGTGGCGTATCGGAATTACGCCCATGATTGGAACTTCGGGCGATGTGGTTCCAATGGGTGGAGTTGGATTTGGTTTTGTTTTTTAATGCTTGATAATTGTTTGAGATTTTCAATTTTTGGCATATAATCTCTTGGCACGAAATGCGGATGCGTTTGGAGTGTTTTAAACCGTAAACGAAATTGAAAAAGTTTAAGGCAGATATCGGTGTTTTTGAACTTTGATAAAAATTCTCGCAATAAAATTCACAACTTTGCGTTTTAGAGATTGTTCACAAACACTCTAATTAAATCATAAAATGAAATATCTACCGCCGTTATTACTGTTCGTTTTATTTTCAGCAAATGTTTTCGCCCAAACCGTTACTGTGAGAGGCAAATTAGTATCCGGCTCCGACAACAGTTCGTTGCCGTTTGCAACTGTTTCTGTATTTGATGAGTCAAATACAGAAATTGCCGTTCAGCGTTTTGCTTCCGACATCGACGGTGTTTTTTCTACCGCGCTCAATTCGGGAAAATATATTTTTATATTCAATTCTGTGGGAATGAGCGAATTGAGCAAAGTGATTGATGTTTCATTGGCAAAAAATCCGCTCGATTTGGGCAAAATTGCTTTGATGGAAAATCTTACCGAGCTTGGCGAAGTGAGTGTAGTAGCGCAACGTCCGCTGGTGCGAGTGGAAATCGACCGTTTGACGTACAACGTACAAGACGACCCTGAATCTGCCACTGCGAATGTGCTGGAAATGCTTCGGCGGGTGCCATTGGTTACGGTCGATGGTGAGGATAATATTCAGTTGCGAGGCAGCAGCAATTTCAGAATTTACCTTAATGGCAGACCATCGAATATGTTTGCCAACAATCCGCAACAAGTACTGAGAAGTATGCCGGCAAGTTCGATAAAAGAAATTCAAGTTATTACCGAGCCGGGTGCGAGATACGCAGCGGAAGGAATCGGCGGAATTATCAATATTATTACCGACCAACGCGCCGACGATGGTTACAGCGGCTCGGTTGGCGCAAGTACGCAGATTTTCGACCAACTGTTTTTCAGTGGATATCATACAAATGCTTTTTTGACTGTAAAACGCGGAAAATTCGGATTTACCGGAAATATTTCTCATTTTAATTTCGGGCAACCGGAACAAATTTCGGAATTGAACAGAACGGACTTTGCACCGCTTCCCGACAATGTTTTTACACAAAACTCAACAAATTTATCGCGCAGAAAAGGAATTTTCGGAAGTGCTAAGTTGAGTTTCGAGCCGGATACATTGCGGCTTCTTTCACTTTCGTTCAACCGTTTTTCGGGTTCTTGGTTCAGTTCAGAGGATAGAAATGTGCTGTCGGAAGGTGCGCGAGACTTTAATTTTATGCAAATCTCAGAAACGGAATTCGATTGGGGAGACTTGAGTTTGGGACTTGATTATCAGCGCAATTTTAGGAAGCAAGGAGAAATGCTTACCGTTTCGTATCGCTGGCAGCAAAGTCCTGACCAAGGAATTTCGACCTTTTCAATTCCTTTTTCGGAAGGGATTTTTTCACCTTTTCCGTTCAATTACCAACAGCGAAATGTCAACCGATTTGACGGTCGCGAACATACCGGACAGATTGATTATGTAAATCCGCTTACCGAAAGGCACGTTATCGAAATGGGCGCAAGATTTATTGCTCGGCACAATTTCAGCGAAAGCAACGACCGTTTTTTTGACGAAAACACTCAAAATTGGGAATTGATGCCAACGCGAAACAACGATTTAGACCACCGACAACAAATTTCTGCCGGATACATAGGATATACTTTCCGCCTCGAAAAATTTTCGGTAAGAACAGGACTTCGCGCCGAATATATGAGCCAAAACGTTGAATTTGCCGATAATGAGCCGTTCGATAACAGTTTTTTCGACCTCATTCCATCAATTGCTTTTTCGTACCAACTTCAACCCGCTTCGACACTTCGGTTTGGCTACAACAAGCGCATTCATCGTCCCGGAATTTGGAGTCTGAATCCTTTTATAAACGACACCGACCCATCGAATATTCACTACGGAAATCCGAACTTAAACCCCGAAAACTCGCACGTTTTCAGTTTGAATTTCGGTCGTTTTTCCCAAACACTCAACTTCAACGCATCGTTCCATTACAGTTTTACAAACAATGCCATTCTCCGCCATCAGTTTATACAAGACGGTGTTGTACACAATACTGTCGGTAATATTGGCAGAAATCAAAACGTTGGTTTGCATCTTTGGGGAAATTGGACACCGACACCGAAATTAAGAATGACGCTCAACGGTGGAATAAATTACATTGATTTACAGGGAGATGAAACTTTTGCATATTCCAACAGCGGTTTTGCCGGAAGTGTTTTTTTTAATGCTGTTTACACTTTTCCGGGCGATTGGCGGCTTGGTTTCGACGGCGGATTTTTCCAACCGCAAGTACAATTACAAACCGTTGCGTCGATTTACCATTTTCACTCGTTCAATTTGACGAAAAGTTTTTTCGACAAAAAACTTGATGTTTCGGCATTTGTACAAAATCCATTTCAAAGAAATCTTGTTTGGATTTCCGAAACAACCGCCGATGGTTTTACTCAAAAAGCGCAGACTGAATTTCCAATGCGCAGTTTCGGCATTCGGGTAAATTATCGTTTCGGCGAATTGCGCGCCTCTATCCGACAAGTTGAACGCGGTATCAACCTTGACGACACAGGTGGTGGTGAAGGTGGTGGACAGCAACAAGGCGGTGGACGACCGCAATAATCGAACTCACTTAAAACGATAAATGCCTCAATAAAATTGAGGCATTTATCGTTTTATCTGCGCGAAGCGCGGTTTATCATTTTATCAATTAAATAACAACCACTTTTAGCGTATGACCTTCCGATTGAATAATGTACACTCCGCCGGACAAATTTAAACTAACCGTTACTACATCGCTATCGGCAATGCCTTGTTTTACAAGCAACCCCGAAGTGTTGTACAATTTCCACGCTTGTCCTTCGGTAAGACCGCTAATATGCAAAATTCCATTGTTTATCCAAGCACGCAACGAACTGGTTTGAGGATTTGTTACACCAATTCCTGCCTCAAACTCTACTGTTACAAGTACATTTTCCGAAAGATTGTAAACTGTGAGCGAGTTAGTTGTGTTGTCGTTTATTGCTATTCCGTTCAATGTCCATTTTCCTACTACGTAACCCGAATTTGGAGTTGCTGTGAAAACAACATCTTTGCCTTCCTCAACATCATCGCCTGACAAAACCGGTATATCATCAACCGTTGCTGTCAGCAAACCGAAATCTCCGACAATGTTGAATGTAACTCTATGCATTGGTATCTCCGTTATCACGATTGATGCAACATCACTTGCGATTGTTGCAGTGTTTACGCCGTTTGCATCGTTGTTGGTGTTGGTTATTTCTACATAGTAGTAGATTGTTCCCACGTTGGTAGTTGGCGGGATGAAACTTGCATTGGTTGCACCGTCAATTTTTGTTCCGCTTGTGTTGTTGTTTACCGTATTGCTGAACCATTGATAAGTCAATGTTCCGTCGTCGGGCGAAGTTGCAGTTACAGAAAGTGCAGTTGCCGTAGTATTTTGTCTGTAAGTTGCCGATTGCGGTTGTGCGATAATGCTCGGTGCTTGGGCATCAACAATAGGAACTACTGTTACTCTTGCTGTGCTACTCACAATCGATGAACTTCCGCCATCGTAAGTGTTGGTTATTTCTACATAATAGTAAACAGTTCCAATTTTGGTAGTCGGCGGAATGAAACTTGCTTCGATTGCACCGTCAATTTTTGTTCCGCTTGTGTTGCTGTTTACCGCATTGCTAAACCACTGATAACTCAATGTACCATTGTTCGGTGAAGTTGCAGTTACGATGAGTGCAACGGCTGTTGCGTTATGATTGTAAGTTGCCGATTGCGGTTGTGCGGTAATGTTCGGTTCAGTTCTCGGTCTTAAGTGTTCGGGCATTTCTATCGCTTCACCGCGCAAACCGGGTAATTTGCCCGGAGCAAAAGTCCACACATCGGGCGCAGCACTTGCAAACAATGCTTCAAAGAATCCTGCTTCGTTAATTTGCTCTTTGGTTACATTTCCGCCGTTGCGGTTGTTTGGCGCAGTTGTTCCCCAATTGGTATTTCCTGCAAAGTTGAGAACACCGTCCCACGCAAAATTATTCTGATATGTAAAAGGCGCATTCACCGTAACCGGGTCGCCGTGAATACGTGCTTGATTTCCGCCGTTTCCTCGAATGCTCGGACTAAGCACAATATTATTGCGAAGCGTTATTGCAAGACCGGCGTTGTTTGCTCTACCCAAAATTCCGCCGAGACGAATATTGCTATTCTCGCTAACCAAACCTACAACATAAGTATTTTCGATTATACCTGCCGATTGCATAAAACCGACGATTCCGCCTGTACTCCATTGATTTCCGCGAACTTCGCCGGAAACAAAACTGTTGCTGATTCTCGTTCCTGCGCCGTTCATGTGTCCTGCAATTCCGCCTGTTCGTTCGCCCGCTGCGATAACCAAACCGCTGAAAAACGAATTACTCACCACAGCATTTCCTTCCATTGCGCCAACCAGTCCGCCCAACCGTCCGTTGCTGTGATTTTGGGTATTTCTTACCGTTGCGTCCGACCAACTGTTGGTTATCGTTGCCGAATTGTTCAAAAGACCGACAAGACCGCCGATACTTGTTCTCAAACCTGTTACTGTACCTGAAAATGAACTGTTTTGAAGCGAAGCATTAGAATGAAGTTGTCCCGCAATTCCGCCGACACATTCGTTCCAACCGGCTGTGGTGTTGGTGTTTGTAACACTTCCAATTACATGGACATTTCTAATAATCGCATTTCCGCCCACCACTCCAAACAGACCTTTGTTTGTTCCTGTTTGATTAATAAATAATCCCGAAATTGTTTTTCCATTTCCGTCAAATACGCCTGTGAACGGACGAGCGCCTTCGCCAATCGTTGTCCAACCTACGCCTTGATTGAATGGAGAAACGTTCAAATCGATGTCGTTCATCAAAATGTAGTGCGCGGGATTATAACCTGCCGTGCCTGCGTTTACAAGCGAAGCCAAAGCCGCAAGTTCGTCGGCATTTGTGATTTGGAACGGGTCGCCAGCCGTGCCGTTTCCTCCCGACGGAAAATTTGCTTTTACTGCCATTATGCCCGAAAAACAGAACAGTAAAATAAAGAGCATTTTTCCCATTCGGGAAATTTCAGAGAGTTTAGTTGGTTGTTTCATAAAAATTGGTTTTTTAAATGATTGTTATTTGGTTTTAATTGTTTCGATTTACTGAAAGTGTGATTTTTTTGTGCTAGTTTAAAATGTGTCTTGAAAAAATTTCACCTCTTTTAACGCGTGCTTGCCTGCTATTCGTTCCCGTGTACATATATCCGTAATACATAGAAAAATCATTGTCACTTTCATTAATTGATTTGCTTTGTAAAACATTTGTTTCAAACTCCAACAACTTACTTTTCAACTGTTGAATATCTACATCGATTTTGCTTAGTTCTATAATGAGAGTGAAAAAATTGGACTTTCGATACCAAATTGAATCTGACTCAAATTCCAATGAATTAATACCAAGTAGTAACGAAATAATTTTTTTCTTTATAGTTTCTGAGTTTTTGTAGTTTTCATTGAAGTTAATTATCATTTTCTCTATTTCTGAATCTCGATTGAAATATCCATCATTTTCAAATGTTGCCATAATTAGTAATACAAACTGTAAATCAGCCATTCTTGATAATTCAGAATCACTAAAAATGGGAATATGTTCACTTTCGACAGAGTTTAATATTTCTTTTGCGGTAGAGATAAATTCTCCGTCATATACGGCATTTTGAATTTCGACTTCTTTAAGGTTAAATTTCGTTTGATTAATTCGCCTAAAAATATCACGAATTCTTTCAGGCTCAATATCTTGTAAATCTCTTACTACCACATTGTAATTCAAAAAATCTTTTTTTGAATCAATATCTAACGAATTAAAAGTATTATTTCCAAAAACTTTTGAATTATCAGGTTCGTCAATATACTGAAATATTGTGCTTAACCTTTGCTGTCCATCAACAACAACTTCTCGTGATTCTACTTTTTGAATATCAACTCCTGACTGTGCAATATATATTTCAGGAAAAGGTAATCCATTTAAAATAGTATCAATAAATGCCTTTTTATGGACACTTGTCCAAACTAATTTTCTTTGGAATTCGGGTTGCAAAATCAACGTACCACTTTTTATTCTACCATAAATGTCGCTGATTTTCATACTACTCGGACTTGACGGAATTTGCTTTGCCATAATCTTATTTTATTAGTGTTTTTTTGTAATAATTTTCAACACTTTTGGTGTAATATTTTTCTGTATATTCGTAATTTTTAAATAATCCTGCATTTACTTTATAATTTCCTACTTCAGATTTTCCATTTGAAATAGAATCAAAGAACTTAAACCAATTGTTTTTTAATATATCAACATGAAATGAAGTAGGTAATTTATCTGGTCTCATCCAACCTTTGACCAAGTATTGAAGGAATTCATTGTACATTTTTTTTTCAGATTCAGTTACACGATTCGCCGGATTATCAAGTTGATATTGATACTCACAAATTTTTCGATAATATGTTTCAAATAAGTGTTCGTTTACTAAAACCACATCCACATCTGAATTTAAACTGAACATAGTATTTCTATGAGGACTAAATCCTAATTTTGCCGAGCCAACAATGAATACTTCGTGAAAACCAATTTCAAAGTTTTGTGCTATTTTGTTTCTAAAATCGAAATACTTCCCTGCATTATTATTAAAAACAACAGGAGTTCCGTGAAGTAAATATTTCTGCACAAACAAGCGTTGTTTTTCTTCACTATCGAGTTTTATTATTTCACGATTATACTCATCTATTGTCATAACTTATTTATTTTCCCGAATGCGCCGTTTTTTCTAAAACACAAAAACACACAAAATTCCAGAAACATCAAGAGAATTTTTGTATAAAAACCCCTTAGTAGCAACGAATTGCACCACTCACAAACCCTTATTCCCTTATTTTTTCACCAAACTTTGTTGATAAAATTTCAAAAACTCGTCAAATTCCTCTGCAAATGTTTTCTTTTTATGGTGAATCGGTTGATTAAGAATATACTTACAAACTTTATCAATATCGCCTTTTGAAACCGAAAACGCCGAACACGAATTTTGCCACGAAAACCGACCAACAACCAACTTTTCTTTATTGATAAAACTTTCAGAAGCATTTGCAACCAAATCTGCAACTTCCTTTTCACTCATTTCGGGCGAGCGAGAAATCAAAAAATGAACGTGTTCGGGATTTGCATAAATCGCATACATTTTGCAAATATGATTATTTACAACACCTGTAATATATTTTTCTATTCGCTCACGATTTTCCTCTTTTATGCAAGGAAATCGGTCTTTTGTTGTAAAGACAAAATGAGTGTATAAGTTGTTGTATTGAATTTCCATATCAGTTTTTAGGTTGCAAATTTATGAAAAATAAGGGAATAAGGGTTGTCGGTGTGTAACATTTTTTCTACTAAGGGTTTTTCTATCAATTCTTTCTATTGCTTTGCACACAAAAAAATCCAAGAGGATTTTCCCACACAGAAAAACCCTCTTGAAAAAAATTACACTTTAAAACTCAGCAATCAACGAAAGCCACCTTGCAACCGGCTTCACCCAAACTTCCTTATAGGTACAGAAATTAAATTGAGGCCAATACGGCACATCCTCATTTCCGCGTGTTTGAATTCCGACAGGCATTTGTCCGACTGTTTCGCCGGGAAGCGGAACATACATTTGCGGATACATAAAGCCTTCGCCCCAAATGAGCGATTGTCCGAATGGATTTTGTCCGACTGTCCAAAATAATTGCTGTTCAGCAATATCTATCAATTCTCTGTCGTTCAAGTATCTGCCGATAATTGCAGCAGATTTTCCCGTTGCCAAATGAACGGCGGAATTTCCTCTGAACGAAAACCAAACAGGAAACGCACGCAAATAATGTTCATCGTCAAGTTTAATTCCGTGGCGCAGTTGCTCGCGGTAATCGTCTATTACATCGCGTCTTACACCAATGTGCATAATGTAAAATCCGAGCGGGTCGTTTATCGGCTCGTCGACATGATGCACGCCGCTTGGAATCATATTAAACGGATAAACAAAGCGCGTTGATGCTTTTATAAATTCGCCGTACAAACGAATTGCATTGTCCCATTTTTGAAAATCGGGATGATTTGGCTGTGTTTTGGCAAGCTCAATTAATGCTTGTCCGAAGACTTGATTTTCGGTCTGATGCATAAAATGCACAGTCGAAATGTGGTCGGTACAGCGATAGAAAAATCCGCGAATTCCCGCTTCGCCAATTGGCTCAGTGCGCTGAGTTGCAATAACATACTGAATGTAATACGCTGCAATGTCGGCATAATACGAATCGCCTGTGAGTTGGTACATCAAACTTGCCGACCACGAAATTGTTGCCATAAATTGGCTCGGCGAAACGCGCGTTGAAAACATCCAGCGCAACACATCGCTGTTCGGGTGTTCGCCTCTGAGCAACGGCTCTTTTTCTACATTAATAAATCGCTCCATTGCGTAGCCAAAATCCTCTTTGGCAACTCTCACCAAATGTTCTTGTAACATCAAATCGCAGTCGATTGACATTGCTGCGTATGCTTTGGTGGCTGCATAAATGAAATTTTCCCACGCGCTGTTGCGAACGTGAATGTTGCGAATATCATCAATCGTGCCGATAATGCCGTCTGTCCAAAGATTAGTCATTGCTCGCGCAATACGATAACCATCGCCCAAACGTGCGCGGAGAATGTAATCCAATCCCCATTTTGCTTCGAGTTTCAAGCGAACGTGCAAATCGTTGTTTCCTCTTTCTCTTGCTCGGTTTGATAATTCAAAAAGTGCGTGAACAATTTCGGCGGTTTGTTTCGGATTTTGCGACAAATCGCCTGCATCGTGCCAACCGCCATTGAGCGGAACGATATAGCCGTTGTGCCTAATGTGGTGGTCGGCGTGGCAAGTTCCGTGTTTATGAGGAACAGGAAATCCGCATCGCTGAGCAAACAAAAAGTTCAATGTGCGCCACGCCGAATTTTGCCAAATATCACGGCGAATGTAAAACGGATTGGTAACAACATCGCCAATTTGAATTACAAATTGCCCTTCTCGGCGAAGGTTGCTGAAATCTATCGTTTCAAATGTTCCGATTGGACTTGTAACACTGTTGATTCGTCCTCTGTAAACTCTGCGGTTGGTTGCGTAATCTCTTATTTCAAATCGTCCGTTGTGATTGGGAATATTAATAATGGCAGTTTTTCGGCTGTCAATTCCGTAACCGGTTGTAGAATAAACAATTCTGTTTTTCCCCGGCATCCAACCGCGAGCAACTTCGGGCTGTTCAATCACTTGCAATTCTATTTTATCAATATAAAATATCAAAGAATCGCCCATTGTGAGTTCGCGTCCGAAAGTTTCAATTCCGAACGAAATGCGCGTAATTTTGTCGCGAGGCATTTCGGGAAATTCCAAAACAGCGTGATTCCACTGACGATTTATCAAATTTATTTCGTGAATTCCATCGCGCGCCCATTCGCTTGGCAATCTCACTTCGCCTTCGTTTACAAAGTGCCAATTCAGATAAAGATTGCTTCGCGCGCCTTCGCAATCGGGGAAAATCCAAACCGAAATGCGGTTGTATTTTTCCCAATTTTCACCGCCAACATCCAAATCAACTCTTGCCGAGCCGAAACCGATACCAAAAGGCGGCGGAATTTGTCCCGAACGAGTAGGCGCGGTTATGCGCAAACTGTGATTGCCCGAAACGCTTCTTGTGTCGGATTGCATCATTTCGCCAATTCCTCTGTGCGACCAACGGCTGATGTCCTCCATATCGCAAAGCATCGTACTTTCTAAAACAGGTTTTGTCAAAAGAAAAGTTTCTAACGCGCGACTGAAATCCATCGGCAACGGACTATGCACCATTGCTGTGTTGCGAATGTCAATTTTGAGTTGTTCACTAATTTGAGAAGTTTTTTGATTACTGTTGCACGAAAGCAACACAAATGTGAACGCAAATATTGTCCACAAAAAAATAGGATTGAAAGTTTTGTTTGTCATACTATTGTAAATTTTTAAGCCCCTCCAAACCTCCCCACAGGGGAGGCTTCTATCAGAGGCTTTTCGTTATTAATTTTTTATTTTTTTCAGAGAATTTGAAAGTCCCACTGTGGGGGATTTAGGGGGCTGTTGCTTTTTTAATCTGATTTTCCAATTCGATTACGTCAAAAAAAGTTTTGAAACCGTAACCCAATTCTTTTATTCCCTCGATAATTCGTCCGAGATGCTTATACGGACGGTCGTAATCCGCACGCGTTGGATAATCTATTGCGTGAATCAAAAGAATTGCACCGTTGAGCGTGTGTTCGCGTTCAAACTCCCAAATGTTTTCAATCAACTGTTCGGCAGAAAGATACGACGGATGGTCCGGCGCGTGCCAATCGCGGTGTGTAATCAAGCCCGGTGTTGGATTTGCCAATTTGTAACCGAGTGCGCGATAAGCGTCTGCACTGTACTGATTAACGGTTTCGTACGGCGGAACCATCCAAATATACTGCTCGAAAGTGAGACCGAGCCGTTGCAAAACCGCTTGCATTTTCACGTCGTCGTACGCGATTGAATCGGCAGAAACCAAGTTTACATTGCGGTCGTGGTGCGGGTGAAGCAATAAATGCGCAAACGAATGACCTGAAAGATAATGCCCTTGCGCCACAATGTCGCGAAGCACTTGTTGATAACGTTCTTGGTCGTGAACAATGCCTGTGGGGAAAAACGAGCCTTTAATTCCGTGTTCGTTCAGAACGTTCAGCACAAATTCTCCGCCGCCAAAATTTTCAAACGACCCGCTTTCTTTATAATGAGCGGTAAAAATTAAAAACACATACGGCTCGTGCGGATTAATTCTGGTAACCACTCCGAATTGGTCTTTTTCAAATTCCAAACGCGGAATTTCGTTGTTGCTGCTGCGATTTACACAACCTGAACTTACCGCCAAAGCAGCGGCAACTAAAAAAACATTTCTCATACTAATTTTTTAAAAGATATTTGATTTTTAAAATTGCTGTCAAAGGTATGAAAAAATGTCCAAATATGCTAATGTGCAAACATGTTAATTTTTGAATTACCACATTTGCACATTAGCAGACTAAAAATATTTGCACACTAAAAAATTATCTCATTCGCACGCTCGCACCGCTACTTGTATTTTTACGAACATTTTCGGGGTTTCCAGAGCAAATGATACTTGCTCCGCTCGAAGCGTTGACATTCAGGCTTTTGGATGCGTAAACTTGCGCCGAACTTCCGCTGGATATATTAATATTAACGTGTTTGGCTTTTAAATTTTCGGCATCGATTATGCTTCCGCTGGAAGCGTGTAATGTAAGCGTTTCGCTTTCGCCTCTTAATTTTACTATCGAACCTGCCGACAATCTTATATTAAACTCGTTTTCGATTTCTACATCCAAATCGGCGTTACTTCCGCTTTGCAAAATCAGATGAAAATTTTCGCTTTTGAAAGTCGAAGTATTTTTGATGTTTACTCCTTTCCGTGCCGTAATTTTTTCCAAATCATCACTCGAAAGACTTATTCTCACAGGATTTTTCAATAATCCCAAACGTTTGGGATATGAAACAAAAAGTGTTTCACCGCGCACTTCGGTAGTTACGTTCGATATAAAATCTTTGGAGGCATTTAATACGAGTTGTTGATTAGGCGAGTTTTCGATTTTGATTTCAAAATATCCGCTTATATCAATGTGTTTAAAATCTGCTACATTGCGAATTTCTGTGATAAAATTTTCACTGTTCAGCGTGCGCGGTTGAATCGACCAATCATTACTATTCCAATTCCAACTAACTCGATTATTTTCCCAATTCCTCCAACCGTCTGCCGATATTACCGCCGTTCCTGCAAACATAAAAATTCCTGCAAACCAAAGCACAATCGCAATCCAAACGGCTGTTCGTGATTTTGGTTTTTGGTTTGATTTTCGGCGCGTCAAAGCGCGAATGAGCAGAAAAACAGGACAACCGATAATGAGCAACAGCGAAACAATGAGCATAATGCTGTTTTCAAACGAAAGTAGCATTGACCAACCAAAAAAAGAAGCAGGAACAAGCTCGGAAAAAACGGCTGTCGGAACAAAAATTGCAACTATCAACAACACAAAAAGAACGAAAAGAAGCACCAAAAGAGTTATCGCAAGCGGAAATGCCAAAATTGCGCCGAGAGCAATGAAAAACACTTTAAAAACCCATCCGAAAACTTCGCCCAAACGATTTCCGACGCTTTTTGCGTTCGATTTAAACTGCTCGCTTTCAACGTAATTTTTTACGTTTTCAAATTCCGCTTTTATATTTTCAACCGTTGCATCCTCGCCTCGCATTTCGAGTCGCTGCGAAGCTGTAACTGCTTTTGGCACAATTACCCATGCCAAAAAATAAGCAGGAATCAGAAAACCGCCCGCACCGAAAAGAATTACAGACGAAAAAATGGTCAACGCAACAAGCACGATACGAACAATCGTTACATCGGTATTGAAATACGCCGCAAGACCACCGCAAACTCCGCCCAAAACAGCATTTTCGGGGTCACGGTAAAACCGCCGCTGACGCTTCTTTTTTTCGTTCGATTTGAAAGCATTATCCGCCGTTTCGTGGTTAATTTTCTCACTTTCATCGCTCGAAAACTGATTTGGATTTCCCAAAATAGCAATAATTTCGCGAACATCGTTCATTGAAATTACTTCCTTGTTTCGTTGCAGGCGTTCGCCGAAAAGCTCGGCAATGCGCGCTTCAATATCTGCCATAATTTCGTCTTTTTCCTCGTCGGAGGAAAAATGAGATGCAATGTCCGACAAATATTTGCTTAATACTTCATACGCATCGTCGTCGATGTTGAAAACAATGCTGTTCAAATTTACTGTTAATGTCTTTTTCATAAATCCTATTTTTTTATTTTGTTTACTGCTTCGTTTATTTCACTCCACGCTTTGTCGAGTTCTGTCAGAAATTCCTCGCCCAAAGCGGTCATTTCGTAATATTTTCGCGGTGGTCCTTGCGTTGATTCCTCCCAGTGATAATCAAGCAATTTGCTGTTTTTCAGCCGAGTAAGAAGCGGATACAAAGTTCCTTCCACCACAATCAGACGGACAGCTTTCAGTTCGGCAATAATATCCGAAACATAAGCCGGCTTTTGTTTGAGAATAAGCATAATGCAATACTCCAAATAGCCTTTCCGCATCTGCGATTTTATATTGTCAACATTCATATTTATTTTGCAAGTAAAGTTTGGATAATTTTATCGAGTGCAAATGTACTATAAATTCAAGTACTATGCAATACATAATATTGCTGCAATACATGATATTTGATTTTGAGAATGATTAAATTGCTAATTTAAAGACAATTAAAGTAGCATGAAACTTTGCTCGTTAGAATTATTTAACGTTTGCGTAATGAAAATTTGGGTGAGATTTCGATAAAATTAAGGCGTTTATCGTTTTGAAAATTTCTTTTCGTATGAATGAAAAGATAAAAATCCGAGGACAATAACCAATAATAGAATTGCACCACTAACTAAATAATTGTTGTAATGCTCAAAAAAACCAAAATATATAGCAAGCTGAATAATGGGATAGTGATATAAAAATATTCCATAACTCGGGTCGCCATATTTGCCAAAATTATTCAATTTTTTCCCTTTAAAACTATATGCGAAAGCAAAAACCATTGAGGCTAAAGCAAAAGGAGTAAATATTAATCCCCAACCAACGATTTTTTCAAGAACAAATAAAACAAATCCTATCCAAAAGAACCAATTTTTATGTTTTACAAAAAAATCGAAATAGAAATAAAACGCTATTCCACAAGCAAAAAAAGACATAAAGCCCGGTAATTGATGAGCGAATGGTCTTAACATTTCAAGTCCGGGCTGTGCAGATAAATCGATTAAAATATACCTGTAAAGTATTGACAAAACATAAATAATCAATAAAAGTAGATATTTACGCTTAATTTTAAAAGCAAAGTACAACAATATTGGAAGTACGATATAAAATCCGACTTCTACTTTTAGTGTCCACAAAGAGCCATTTACAGCGCTGTTGAAAAAGGTATCGCCATTAAAAACACCGGGAAGAGAAGGCTCCAAAAAATTCAAAAAAGTCAGATTTGCAAATAAGTATTTGAAAAAATGAGGATTGATAAAATATTCACGCAACGAATACTCGCTTATAACTGAGAGAAAAATAGCACACGAAAATACTACTAATAAATAAGGAGGCAGAATTCTTCTCGCTCTTTTTTTGTAAAACTCTTTTATCGATGCACTTTTTATATAACTTGCCGGTGTTAAAAAGCCACTAATGCAAAAAAAAACTGCAATAGATGGTAACGGGGCAATAAAGTCGAAAATATTAATTCCTGCAAGGACATTAATATGTCTGGCTGCAACGACCAATGCAAAAAAGAATCTCAAAAAATCAAAATTATTTTGCCTCATAATTCTTTTTTAAAAGCACATTGTTTTTCCTGCAACACTACATAAAAACTGTTTTAATTTATAACCATTATTTTAGTTACAGTACTTTCCGTGCCATCTTCTGTTATACACATTGCGAAATATACTCCTGTGCTTACTCTTCGCCCGAAACCATCTCTGCCATCCCAAGTAGCGATACTTCCGTTTGACACTGTTTCGGCAATCAAGTTTCCGTTCAAGTCGGTTATTTTTACTCGTGTGTTGTGAACTAATCCGGTTATTGTGATTACTCCGTGAAAATTTTGCCGCACCGGATTTGGAAAAGCATACACATTCCCAAAACTTCTGCCGGCTGGAGCAGCATCGCTTTGGAAAGAAACAAGTCCTGCGCCTGTTGCAATAAATACTTCACCGCTAACCGGATTTATAGCAATATCAAAAATATCGTTCGAAGGCAACGGACTGTTCTCTGTCGTAAAATGATGAATGGTTTCTTGTCCGTTTGCCGACATTAAATAGACACCGGAGTGTTCAGTTCCAAGCCATTTTCGATTTGCACCATCAATGGCAATGGCTTTTATCCTTTCTGTGGCAAGGAGAAAGTCTGCTTGATTTGTGCCGTCGTTTCTTGGAACTTTAACACGTGTAACTCTGTAGTTATCGTTAAATATGTTTTGGGTGTTGTGGAATAATATAGGTCCTTGGTCTGTTCCTACCCAAATCACACCATTATCATCTTGAGCAATACTGAAAAATACTGAGGGATTAACCAATTCTCCATCTGTATCTGTAAATGAATTCAGAACTATTGCTCGATTAATTTGCAAGCTTGCCATGTCTCCATTGTGTTCAAACACAACAACAGCAGGAGTGTGTCTATGAGCCAAAAACCATTTTTGATTCGAATTTCTTTTGTTAATATGCATTGCACCCAATGTCGGAAAAGTTTCAGGCGGAGGGAATCTCGGATGAGTAAATTGAAGCCAATTTTCTCTGGGTGGAGTGATTGCTGCTACCGCATTTCTAAAAACCTTGATAGGATGTGGTGCAAAAGTATTAACAAACCACAAATTTCCCATATCATCAAAAATAACTCCATCTAACAACGCAGCTGTCGGACTCAGAGAGCCGAGAGTTCCTTCTATTGTACTATTAGTTTGATTAAAAAATCCAACCTGCTCTCTTCCTCTAAATTCGTGTAAACCACTGCCGTAACTTGCCACGAAATAATGAGTGGGGTCAAATGGATTTACCGCAATAGAAACAAAATCCGTAACCGCAAAAGGAACGTTAATGCCTCCTCGTATATTAGTCCAAATACCATTTTCAAAAATCATAACATAAGGACGTCTATTAAATCGTGCAGTCCATCTTCCGCCCGGCACAACAAACAATTTTTCGCCGGCAAAAGTCATACTCCACGGAGTATTTACTGCCGGTCCCGAAGGCAAAAATGCATTGCGGGCTTCGGTGCGTATGTTATAAGAAACAACTCCTTGCGCGCCGTCGGCAAACCAAAACGTATTATTGCGCGAATCGAACACTCCGGCACGAGCATGATTTGCTACATTAGGCAAATGTGTTATGTTCAAATTTTCGTCAATAATAAAAACATGGTTTCTTTCGTTTGCAACAATCATTCTGTTTTGTGAAATACTGATACCCGGAGTTATTGCATCGGGCAAAGAAAAAGGCTGCCAACTGCCATTATCGTATGTAAACAAGTACCAGTCGCTTTGAATAAAAAGCCTTCCGGCAAAAGAAGCAATTGCATGTTGCTCATTTCCTGCCGGCAAATTGGGTAATTGACTCCAATTTCGGAAATCTACTAAATTAGGATTATTCAAATTCGCTCTAAAAACAGCGTATTCTTTGGTTGCTCCACTTCCGGTGTAGGTCAAAGCAAAAATTTCATTACCATGAACAGTGGTATTTATTACATTAACTTCGGAAGCATTTGCGCCGATAAAATAAGTTTCGGCAATTTCTCTCCGCTGTAAATTAAGAACAATTATTCCAAAATTGCAAGAAAGATACGCTCTGTCTCCATGAACCATGATATGGTTTATGGTTTTATCAACGGTCATGATTTGATTGTGAAAATCGGGAATATTGATAACTCCGCGATTTGTTATTATATCGATATTTCCGTTGTTGTAGCCGATAATCAGCTGACTTCTCTCACTGTCGTATCTTATTGCCGAAATAATATTTCCGTTCAAGCCTGTGAGCCGGCTGTGAATTTCGATATTTCCATCCAATTTATCGACAGAAAATAACGAACCATCTGTTCGTAAATCTCCGCTTACCGCGAAAATTCGATTGGCGGTTTGTTCCACCAATACTACGCTGTTGTACGCAAAATGAGTACGCCATTGTCCCATAGCGGTTTGCGCCAATATACCGGAGCAATAAAACGCTGCAAACATTATCAGTACAAATAATCTGTTTCTCATATATATAATCTTTGTGTAAACAATAATAACTCAATTTTTCGGACTTTATTTTAGATAATCCGCTAATTTCTGCACTGCTTGTGCGCGGTGGCTGATTTTATTTTTTTCTGTAAGGCTCAATTCCGCAAAACTTTCGCTGTAGCCTTCGGGAATAAAAATCGGGTCGTATCCGAATCCGGCGTTTCCGGTCGGCATTTCTGCGATTTTTCCGCTAACTTTTCCTTCAAAATAAGTTATCGCGCCTTTTCTGATTAAAGCAATTACGGTACGAAAACAAGCTTCTCGATTTTGAATGCCTTGCATCAAAGTCAAAACCTTTTGCATATTTTTTTGCGCATCGCGTTCCTCGCCTGCAAAATGAGCCGAATAAACGCCCGGCGCACCGTCAAGCGCATTAATTTCCAATCCTGTATCGTCAGCAAAACAATCCAGCCCGAATTTCTCAAAAACATATTGCGCTTTCAGCAAAGCGTTTCCTTCCAACGTATCTGCCGTTTCGGGAATGCCATCGAAACATCCGATTTCTTTCAAACTCACAACTTCAAACCGTTCGCCCAAAATAGCGCGGACTTCCTCCAATTTATGATTGTTATTTGTTGCAAAAACTAATTTATCCATTGCATTTTCTGAAACTAACCGCAAAGATAGAAAAAAGTTACGAGTTACAAGTTATACAGAACAAAAAGTGTAAATGACTTGTAAATGTAACTGATAACTCGTAACTTTTTCGTACCTTTGCACCCGAAAATAAAAACTGCACGCTACACTCTGCAAACTTCACTCTAAAAACATGACATTTAAAGAATTAAATTTGAAAGGCGAAATTCTCTCGGCTATCGAAGAACTTGGCTACGAACAGCCTATGTCTGTTCAAGAACAAACCATACCGTTTGTATTGGAAAATAATACCGATTTGGTTGCGCTGGCACAAACAGGAACAGGAAAAACGGCGGCTTTCGGACTTCCGATACTGAACTTGATTGTTGCCGAAAAACGAAAAACACAGGCTTTGGTACTTGCTCCCACGCGCGAATTGTGCATTCAGATTGCAAACGATTTGAAAAAATACGCAAAAAATTTGCCCGATGTACGAATTGTACCTGTTTACGGAGGTGAGGATATTCGTGTGCAACTCAGACAATTAGACAACACTCCACAAATTATTGTTGCTACGCCGGGCAGATTAATTGATTTAATGAAACGCGGAAAAGTGAAATTGACCGACATTGATTTTCTCGTACTTGATGAAGCTGACGAAATGCTCAATATGGGTTTCAAAGATGATATTGAAACGATTTTGAAAGAAACGCCCGAAAATCGCCGAACCTTGCTGTTTTCGGCAACGATGCCGAAAGAAATTGCGCGAATTGCACGGCAATATATGAAAAATTTTGAGGAAATTACAGTCGGAACGCGCAATTCGGGTGCTGAAAACGTGGAGCATATTTATTATATGACGCAGGCAAAACAGCGTTATTTAGTTTTGAAGCGAATTGTGGATTTGAATCCCGATATTTACGGTATTGTTTTTTGCCGTACTCGTCAGGAAACCAAAGAAGTAGCCGAAAAACTGATGAATGATGGTTATAACGCCGATGCGCTTCACGGCGACCTTTCGCAAGTACAACGCGACACGGTGATGCAAAAATTCCGCATTCGTCACGTTCAACTTTTGGTAGCGACCGATGTTGCAGCTCGCGGATTGGACGTGAGCGATTTAACGCACGTTATCAACTATAATTTGCCCGACGACACGGAAGTTTACACGCACCGAAGCGGTCGCACCGGACGAGCCAACAAAAAAGGAATTTCGGTGTCGATTATCCATTCGCGCGAAAAATTCAAGATAAAAGATTTGGAGCGAATGTTGAAAAAAACATTTGAGCAACAGCGCATTCCAAACGGATTGGAAGTGTGCAAAAAGCAACTTTTCCACCTCATTGACCGAATGCAGCACGTCGAAGTGAACGAGGAACAAATTGCGCCTTATATTAATCAGATAGGCAATCAGTTGGAATATCTCGACAAAGCTGAATTATTGAAACGCTTTTTGTCGTTGGAGTTCAATCGTTTTCTTAAATATTATGAAAATTCCCAAGATTTGAACCTTCCCGAAAATCCGAAAGACGAACACAGACAAGGCGGAAAAGAGCGCGGAAAATCGGGCAAAAAATCGGGCGAAAAAACCCGCTTGAAACTCAATGTCGGCGACAAAGAAGGCATTACGCCTCGCCGAATACTCGGAATAATCAACGATGTTACGGGCGACAAATCAATCAGTATCGGCGCGATTGAAATTACGAATAAATTTACCTTTTTCGACGTTTACAACGACCAAGTGAAGCAGTTGTTGAACGCTTTTTCGCGCCACAGCAAATTTACGGTCGCCGAAGCAAAAGGACGAAAAACTTACGAAAACCATCGACCCGACAAAAGTTGGAGTAGCAATCCGCGAAGCGAAAATCGTCGTGAAACTCCACGCGAAAACCGCCGAGAACGCAGAGGACAACGCGAGAATTACGAAACACAACATTCGGACAAACCTTGGCGAAAAGGACGCGAACGAAATTACGCAGGCGCAAGGAAAAAGTGATTTTAGAATGTGAGTGTAGAGTGTAGTTTTTTTGACAACTATACTCTGCACTTTGCTATTTTTTATATCTTTGTAACCCGAATAAAAAAATAGTGAAAACTAAAAAAACATTCTGCACTCACACTCTAAAATATGAAATTAACTGACTGGAAATTAATTGATTACAACGAAGCTTGGCAACGGCAAGAAAAATTGTTTGCCGAAACTATCGAGCGAAAGCAGCAAAACCTTCCGACAGAAAATCACTTGATTTTTTGCGAACATCCGCACGTTTATACGCTTGGAAAAAGCGGAAAAGAGCAAAATATGTTGCTCAATATGATTCAATTACAAGCTCAAAATGCAACATTTGTTCACACCAATCGCGGTGGCGACATTACTTATCACGGTCCGGGACAACTTGTCGGTTATCCGATTTTTGATTTGGAAACTTTCTGCATCGGATTGAAACAATACATTTACTTGCTCGAAAAAAGCATTATCCAAGTTCTTGAAAACTACAATATTAAAGCAGAACGTTTAGACGGCGCAACAGGCGTTTGGATTGATGCACACGGAAAAAATGCCCGAAAAATTTGTGCGCTTGGTGTTCGCAGTTCGCGTTTTGTTACGATGCACGGTTTTGCGCTGAATGTGAATACCGATTTGAGTTATTTTAACTACATAAATCCTTGCGGATTAATCGACAAAGGCGTTACTTCCCTCGAAAAAGAATTGGGATATAAAGTTGATATGGAGGAATTGAAAGTGCATTTGCGAGAGAAAATAGAAATGAATTACAAGCATAAAGAACTGTTTTGAATTTCCAGCTTGAATTTCCGCGCTTTTTTGAATTTTGCAATGCAAAATAAAATTTTTACCTTTGTGCTTGCAAAATTGCAGTTATGGCAGACAAAAAATTATACATAATTTCCGGCTGTAACGGAGCAGGAAAAACAACCGCTTCGTACAGTATTTTACCCGAAATATTAAGTTGTAAAGAGTTTGTCAATGCCGATGAAATTGCCAAAGGTTTGTCGCCTTTTCAGCCTCAAAAAGTGGCAATCGAAGCAGGCAGAATTATGCTTAAAAGGATTGATGAGCTGTTGCAAACAAGCGAAAGTTTTGCCTTTGAAACTACGCTTGCTACGAAAAGTTACAAAAAACTGATTGACCGAGCGAGAGAAAAAGGCTATCACGTAACCTTGTTGTTTTTTTGGCTTCAAACGGTCGATTTAGCAAAAGAACGCGTACAGGCAAGGGTTTTGTCGGGTGGACACAATGTTGAACCCAGTGTGATAGAAAGGCGTTATTGGAATGGAATTCGGAATTTGTTTGATATTTATATTTCGATTTCAGATGTTGTGATGGTTTTTGACAGTTCGGGAGTTGTTCACAATTTAATTGCAAAAAAAACAAACGGTTCTCTTGAAATAGCTAACAAATTAGAATTCAATAAAATAAAGCAGTATTATGAAGACGGAAAATGACCAATTAGCTGATAAAATTTTATTTGGACTTGAAAAATCTCATCAAAATCTGATTGCAGATAAAAGACGCAAAAACGAGGAATTGGTTATTCTGCGCGGTAATCGGATTGTGCGGGTGCAGCCGTAATCAAAAAAATGCATTTTTACCATATATATAATTGAAAATTAAATAATTTTATTGTTATGAAAAAAACTGCTCGCTTCATTTTAATTGCCCTTTTGGCTGTTGTCAGCTCAAATTTGTACGCACAACTCGGCGTACAACTCGGATATGTTTATTTGCCAAGCAACGGCAATCTCACATTGGGAGCTCCCTTTGGTGAATTTTCAGGAACTACGCGCAATCACGGTTTCCAAGCCGGATTGACGTACGAATTCACTTTGAGAGGCGAATTGGGAATGCAAACCGGATTGCTTTACACTTATTCAGGCGGACGAGTCAGAGAATTTGGCAGAGAAATTGCGGGCATTCGCGGAACGCAATATACCAGCAGCGTGTATCAGTTTTTAGAATTGCCTCTCCGAGTTTCTTACTCATTGGCTGTTACACACGATTTTAAGTTCTTTTTCTTTGGCGGACCAAGTTTTTCATACGCACTTCAAGGAAGTTCGTTGAGTAGCCGAATTACCGGATTAGATAGGCAGCAAAGATTTCCCGACCGCGATGTTTACCAAGATTTTGCCGATTATCTTTCGCCTTTTGAATTGAGAGCCGGACTTGGATTGGGTGTGCATTTCCAAAACTACCGCGTGAAATTTGGTTACGATATGGGAATTCTCAATATCTACAACGGCGAGCCAAGAAACAACGCACAAAACGATAGATTCAGATTGAGACGAAATCAATTTAGTTTTTCAATCGGATACGTTTTTTGAAGTCAGAAATCAGAAATCCAATAGTCTAACAGTCTAATGTCTAACAGTCTAAAAAAAATATCCGATTTAACCGTTTCCTACCGAATGAGTCGCCGTTACGTGAATTTTGCGTTACGGAATTTTTATTCGAAGTTCATCGTGTTGGGAAAAGAAAATATTCCCGAAAAAGGACCTGTAATTATCAGTCCGAATCATCAAAATGCGTTGTTGGATGCCTTGCTGATATTGAAAAGTACGCCGTATGAATTGTCGAACACGTTTATTGCGCGTGGCGACATTTTCAAAAAAGGATTTGTGTCAAACGCACTTCGTTTTATGAAAATACTTCCTGCTTTTCGCATTCGCGATGGTTACGAAAATTTGGGAAAAAACGATGCAACTTTCGATGAATCGCGCGAAGTGCTGGAAACAAAAAACGCTTTGTGTATTTTTCCCGAAGGAAATCAAGGTGACAAACGAAAATTACAACCGTTGGTAAAAGGAATTTTTCGAATTGCATTTGCCACGCAAGAGCAAATCGGCGACAAGGAAGATGTGAAAATAATTCCGGTTGGTATCGATTATAGTCGGCGCGAACGCTTTGGCGAAGATGTGATTATCAATTACGGCGCGCCTGTTTCGGTTTCCGAATATTTGCCGTTGTACAAAGAAAATCCGGCAATAGCCATCAATCGCTTTCGCGAAAAATTGAGCGAAAAAATGCGCGCTCAAATAGTTGATTTTGCTACCGAAAAATACTACGACTGCTTTGAAACGGTTGCGGAAGTTGCAAACACCAAGGTTTCAAAAGAACTTTTCGGGAAAAATGATACGACTTCGCGTTTTTACGCACGTCAGAAAATTGCCAAAAACTTGGTGAAAATGGAAGCCGAAAATCCTGAAAAAGTCGAGCAGTTAGACAAAATCTGCACCGAATACCGCAAGTTAAAATCCGAAACAAAACTCACAACGGCAACATTGGAAAAACCGCTCAATGTTTTTACTTTTCTGCTTCAATCTTTCTTGTTACTGAAAACTTTACCGATATTTATACTCGGTTTTGCGCTGAATATCATTCCGTTTCTGTTGTCCGGAATTATCCGCAAAAAAATGGGCGTGAAATACGACGGTTTTTTCGGTTCGGTGGATTTTGTGTTGGGCGCGATAATTATTTTCCCGATTTTTTATCTGATAAACATCATTTTATTTGCCATTTTTGCGCCTTTTGCTTGGTGGACAATTCCGTTTTTTGTCGCTTTGCAATTCATTTCGGGAAAAATCGCTTTCTTTTGGATAAAATCGTTGAAAAAATACGCAAACAAAATGCTTTACTTGTGGCTCAAAATAAGCAAAGGTGCGATAATAAAAAGAATGCAAGAAATTCGAGAAGAAATTGCGAGAATGACAATATATTAAACTTTAAATAAATCAAATTTATAAATTATGCTACAATCAATACAACGATTACAGGTAGTGGAGACAGAGACCATGACCATTCAAAAAAACGAGGCGAGTCCGAAAAGCCGTACGAGTAGGGCAAATTTTCTATTTAGAACAATTCCGATAATCGGATTTATTATTGTTCTTTTGTCAGCTTGCTCAACGGCGAAAATATTTACTAGTCCGGATGCTCGAGTTTTAGCGACAAGTCATCAGACAGTCGCCATTATTCCGCCTACAATTTCGATAGCAGCTCGCAGGAATATTTCTGCCGAAGCGATGCAGGAACAACAAAGAACCGAATCTCTGAATTTTCAAAAGGAAATTCACTCATGGATGTTAAATAGAAAAATGCGGGGCAGACTTACTGTCGAAATTCAGGATATTCAAACTACAAACACCTTGTTGGCAAGAGCCGGCTATCCGGAGACTCCGCTCACCACTGCCGAAATCTGCGAAATTCTTGGTGTAGATGGCGTTATTACATCAACTTTTTCTCTGGCAAAACCAATGTCGGAAGGAGCAGCAATTGCTACCGGTGTTGTGGCAGCAGTTTTCACCAACACTTTGGAGTTGTCGCCGGGAAGAACTAATACTGTTCAAGCAACAATAAGCATTCGCGACTGCAAAAGTGGAAGATTAATGTGGAATTACGAAGATAAAGTATCCGGCGGATTGGGAAGCAGTCCTACAACAATCGTTGACCAAATAATGAGGCATGCCAGTAAAAATATGCCGTATGTAAGATAATATTTTCTTAATTCCAATTTCAGAGAAAACAAAAAAGAGAAAAACAAATTTTGTTTTTCTCTTTTTTGGGTGAATGACGGGATTCGAACCCGCGACCCTCAGAACCACAATCTGATGCTCTAACCAGCTGAGCTACAATCACCGTTTTTTTGCGTGTGCAAAGATAATACTCTGTTCTGGTTTTTGCAACTTTTTTTGAAAAATTTTGAATTCTGAATTTTGAATTCTGAATTTCGCGAAAACTTTTAAGTCAACTTATAGTAATTTTGAATTCAAAATTCAAAATTCAAAATTCAAAATAAATGATTTTTTTCCTATCCAATCCTCTTTTAGACAAACAAATTGCCGAAATACGGCGAAAAATCCGTCTTTCGATGAACGGCGAAGTTTCCGCGCGAATGACCGAATACGGCATTATTTACAAGCAAAATTTCGGCGTTTCCATTCCTCGACTTCGCGAAATGGCAAAATCATACGCCAAAAATCACGATTTGGCGCAAAGACTTTGGGCATTGAAAATTCGTGAAACGATGATTTTGGCGACTTTGCTCGCAGATGAGGAAAAATTTTCGCTCGAAAATGCTTTCGATTGGATGACTGATTGCAATCAAATGGAATTGGTTGAACAAATCTGTATGAATTTGTTCTGCCGTTTGCCGTACGCAAATCAACTTTGCACGAAATTAGCGCAATCCGACAAATTTTGGGAAAAAATCGCAGGTTTTGTACTTTCTGCCCGAATTTATCAACAACTAAATGATGACGAAATAAAGTTGCTTATTTCCGAAGCCATTAAAAATTCCGCAACCGAAAAAATCTTTTTATACAAATCCATTGCTTTGAGCCTCGCGCGAATGAGTCGAAAAAATCGAAACACCGCTGATTTTATTTTGCAGAAAATCAAGGGTTTTGAGCAATCCGAAAATATCGGACAACAATATATTTCGCACGAAGTAAAAGAGGAAATTGCATTTTTAAAATTTTTATAGAAAAGTTCCGACAAATTATTGTATCTTTGTTCGGTTTGATTTTTTGATAATCCGAAATGAAAGAAAATGAATTATTTGAAAAAGTAAAAGAAACTTTTACGGAATTTCTGAAAAAGAACAGACAGCGTAAAACACCCGAACGTTACGCCATTCTCGAACGTATTTATAAGCACAACGGACATTTCAATGCCGAGTGGCTTTATAAAGAAATGCAAAAAGACGAGTATCCGGTGAGTTTGGCGACTGTGTACAATACGCTGGAACTTCTTTTGAACAGTAATTTAATTATAAAACATCAATTCGGACAGCAAGAGGCGCAGTACGAAAAGGCTTTTGATGATAAAGTTCATCACCATTTGGTGTGTACCGATTGCGGAAAAGTAAAAGAATTTTCGGACAAATTAGTACGAAATACGATACAAAACAAGCGTTTTACCTATTTTCAAGTAAGCAATTATTCGCTTTATGTGTATGGAATTTGCAATAAATGTAAGCAAAAGAAAAAACAAGCCCCCTAAATCCCCCACAGGGGGACTTTTTGGGAAGTGCAAAAAAGAAACAAAAACGCAATGTAGAGGCGAATTGAATTCGCCCAAGAAAAAATTTGAAAAATTTTAATTATCTTTTTATAGTCTGAAAAGTCCCCCTGCGGGGGATTTAGGGGGCTTATTAATTTTATTATGAAAGTAGATGTTTTGCTCGGACTTCAATGGGGCGACGAAGGAAAAGGAAAAATAGTAGATGTATTAACTCCTGAATATGATTTGGTTACGCGATTTCAAGGTGGCCCAAACGCAGGACACACATTGGAGTTTGAAGGCAATAAATTTGTGTTGCGCTCGATTCCTTCGGGAATTTTTCAAGGCGGAAAAATAAATATTATCGGAAATGGCGTTGTGCTTGACCCTGCGCTGTTCAAAGGCGAAATTGATGCGCTCGCCAAATCGGGACATCCGCTTACCGAGCGTTTGAAAATCTCGAAAAAAGCACATTTGATTTTACCCACGCATCGTTTGCTCGATGCCGCTTACGAATCGGCAAAAGGCGAAGCAAAAATCGGTACAACAGGAAAAGGAATCGGACCGGCGTACGCCGACAAAATCGGTCGCAACGGAGTGCGCGTGGGCGATATTTTGAATAATTTTGCCGAAAAATACAAATCGGCAACTGACCGACATAAAGAAATTTTACGGCAATACAACTTCAATTACGACAACTTGCCCGAATTGGAAAAAGAATGGTTTGAAGGAATTGAATGTATCAAACAGTTTGAACTGATTGACAGCGAGAACTTTATCAACAACGCAATACAATCCGACAAAAAAGTATTGGCAGAAGGCGCACAAGGAACATTGCTCGATATTGATTTCGGTTCGTATCCGTTTGTAACTTCATCAAACACGACTTGCGCCGGCGCTTGCACCGGACTTGGCATTGCACCGCGAAGCATTGGCGAAGTTTTCGGAATTTTCAAAGCCTATTGCACGCGTGTAGGAAGTGGTCCATTTCCAACCGAACTTTCGGACGAAACGGGCGACAGAATGCGCACGAATGGTTTTGAATTCGGCTCGGTTACAGGTCGTCCGCGCCGTTGTGGGTGGATTGATTTGGTTGCGCTGAAATACGCCATTATGATAAACGGCGTTACGCAACTCATTATGATGAAAAGCGATGTGCTTGACGATTTCGACACGATAAAAGTTTGCACCGCGTACAAAATCAACGGCAAAGAAACGAACGAATTTCCGTTTGATATTTCGGAAAACGTTGAGCCTGTTTATGTCGAATTTTCGGGCTGGAAAACCGATATGACCAAAATGCGAAGCGAAGCCGAATTTCCCGAAAATTTTAATATTTATCTCTCCTTTCTTGAAAAAGAATTGAATGTTCCTATTAAAATTGTATCGGTTGGACCGGATAGAGCGCAAACGGTTTTGAGGTGATTTTTTTAGAACGTAGGGGCAAACCTGTGTGTTTCCAAAAAAAAATAAGGGCAGACACGCAGGTCTGCCCTTACGATTTTTACTCCGCCACCTTTAGATTTGCATATTAAAAATTTTTCTAAGTTTTTCGGGTTAATTTTTTACTTTTGTTGTATGAAAGAAGGAATTAACCGATACTTGAAAGTAAACTAAACTCTGCACAAAGGTTTTG
>Ga0123352_10001941_pt1 | contig 28234 bp, 15 predicted proteins | sample TergutLab28metaG_FD_89700 | JGI IMG/M metagenome (GOLD analysis project Ga0123352, IMG submission 89700) | Labiotermes labralis P1 segment gut microbial communities from Petit-Saut dam, French Guiana - Lab288 P1 | ecosystem: Host-associated > Arthropoda: Insects > Digestive system > Gut ... | reverse complement strand
CTGAAAGAATCATCAAGACAATTACTGATCTTCTCTGATAAGCCTCTAGCATGACTGTCACCAATTACCAGTATTTTGTACCTTTTGCTCTCCGGTTTCACAGTTAATACGGTTGGAATGCTGTAGGTTTTTTTTTTATTTGATAGTTGATGAATCGGACTGTGCTTTTGTAGGTAATGTTCTATCTTGCTTTCTAGACCACGTTTTTTTTTTTTGGAGGTACTGGTAATTGTATAATTCTGCGCATCACGCTTCATTATTTCTTCCTGGTCTTTTTGTAGAGTGTATATTGTTTCCTCATATATAGTTTCCAAACCATCGTCTTTTCGAAGCAAACGACTATCAGCCTCTATGGCTGCATAGCGGTTTGCAGTCACTACTGCTTGTCCCTTTAAGCTTAGTACTTCCGTTTTTCTGAGATTAATATTACCTTCTGCCCCTTTTTTTTAGCCCCTCTTTGGGTCATTACTTCCCAGTCTTTATCTATTTCCCATCTTGATTCCGCTGTTTGAATTGGTGTTGCCACAGTCGTACCTTGAACACTCTCTTTGTTTAGCAACTGGATAATTAATTGGACGGAGCTTAATTCTTCACGTACTTGTTGGAGTTGAAATAAAAGCGCTGCACACTTTGCACATTTGCACTACTACTACTACTAATAATAATAATAATATATCTGTCGAAACAATTCATGAATGTAAGGCTACAACATTACGGAACCAACAACTGCGAACCCACAGAACAATTCATAACAATAATCCAGACATCATAATCCGCGATAATTGAAAAGGAACGTGCACGTTAATAGATGTTTCATTTCCTAGAGACAGAAATGTGATGAAGAAAGGAGCTGAGAATATTTTAAAATATAAAAACCTCATAATAGAAATTCGGCGCATGTGGAATGTGAAAGCAAAAGTTATACCTGTAATAACAGGGGCGGTTGGAACTATTTCAAAATCACTCAGACAATACCCGAGCAACACACCAGGAAACCACGAAATTAAGGAACTATCAACAACAGCCGTATTGGGCACTGCACACATATTACGGAAAGTGCTAATGTAAATTACAAAACATATTTCACAAGTGCAATGTCATTACATGTAGTACAAATTGTACATACAGAACAACTGCAACACTATATACCCTAGAATTAAGGTTTGTTTCAGGTATATAATTGTAAAACCTCTGCATAAAGGTGATAACAAGGAAATTATTATTATCATCATCATCATCATCATTATACGAATATAGTAACAATAACAAGAAGAAGAACACATCCAGCACTTGATACACGGATGCCAGACATTAACACGACTGGACTACTAAGCCAGACAAGATAATGTTGCAAAAATATTACATGAGAAGCTGACTAAAGTACGCTTTGCTGAAAGAAAGTACACCATACAAATATACAGTCCATCAGAAGTTTTATAGAGTAATCGGGCACGTTTACTGTGGGACAGCGGAACACTTACCGATGAAACTGTCTCGCATAACCGCCAAGATGTCGCCCTCTTTGAAAAAGCCAACAAAGTAGTTTAATTAATTGATGTCAGCGTACCAAATTCTGGCAATTTGTAAACTGCTTATGCCGAAAAAAATGAGAAAATGTGCAGATATATAAGCATTGAAGTGAAACACCATTGGCATGTAGGAGCGGTGTATTCCTCATCTGTCACTACACCTGCAACAGGAGTCATTCCTCACACACCACATCATACAGTTCTCAAGCGACTAGACTTAACCGGATTTGCTGTACGTGGCCATACCAAAATCTGAGCTTGTTGCCGAAAGACATGTCATATAACTCATTAATTTAAAAAGTGATTAGGAAAGCGTTTTATTTCAACAAAACTTTTTTTTTCCAAGTTGTATAATTAAAAATAAACGTCATTAAAATATTTAATGTATTTAATTATAAACCACTAAATAAACTGTTCCACTGGAATCTATCTCTGCCACCCACAGTATATTCAGCAGTACGGTCCTCGCTGCTTTCCGAGTTGTGCTGGCTACATGGTAATTATTTTTTGTATTCACGCAACACGAAATTTTACATTCGCAGTATGACAGACATGCAAGTAATCAACCTGTACGAACTTCAGTGACCCGCAAGTCACAAATACGACCAAAATAGAAATAGTTTATAACATCCAGTATACTTAAAATAGAAGTGCTAAAGGGCGTGGCTTGATAATGCAGACGCCCAGAGTTATGGTTCTAGGACTGCGTTTGGGTGTGAAAATAAACGATAACGCAGCGTCTGTAGCCTCTTCGGTTTCAATATTCCAACCTATATTTTGTGGATTTCCAGGTTTGGGTTGACACCAAAACGAGACTCAAATTTCAGGAATTACTTCATACGGTTATAACACATTTCTGTATGTACAACATTACGTCACTGGTCACCCAAATTTGCTACCTACAAAGTCAATCACTCTTTTTTATTTCAAATAAAATCCCTTAACTTTCCACCAGCATCCGTGACAATGGTTAGAATTTTATGAAATCCGAGAAGTCAGACTGACCACAGAAGCCCTGTAACAGAGCAAATGACGCACCGCAGCTGAGCATGTTACAGCTACCGTCTGGAGTAGCAACTACGAATGTTGTCACTAAATGTTTCAATATAATGCATAAAACCACAAGCAGTTGAGGATTAAATTTCATTTTTGAAGCTATCAAGTTTCATTAAAAAAAAATCACTATCTTTGAGGTTAGCGAAGTTACGCAGACTGAAGTACGTACAGCTGAGACACTAGTGCTTCAGCCCAATGTTTCTGAAGTTCACATGGATACTGGAAAGCTAAAAACATAAAAAATAACCAGGTATTGATCAAATTCCAGCAAAATTGTTTCAAGCCAGAAGTAGGAAAATGCCTTCTGAGAATTGTAATAAGGTAGAATTGCTTCAGAAGTTGAAGAAATCAGTCGTTGTACCCATTTCTACGAAGGGTGATAAGACAGATTTTAGTAAATATTGGGGCATGTTACTCTTATCAAATAGGCACAAAATATTATTGAACATCCTTCTGTCCAGATTAACTTCACAGGCAGAGGAAATTATAGGGGATAATTAGTGTGTATTCGACTTGGCAGGTCACGTACTGATCAGTACATTCTGCATTCGTCAAATACTTGAGAAAAAATTGGAATATAATGGGGGAGTGCATCAACTACTTATAGACTACAAGAAAGCCTTTGGTTCAGTTTGGAGGGAGGCCTTACCATTGAGTTTCGCATCCATATGAAACCAGTAACCTCAATAAAAATGTCTTTAAATGAAACCCATTGTAGATTCCGGATAGGCCAACATTTGCCTGACATTAAGAATGGTTTGAAACAAGGAGATGCTTTAGCACTATTGGTTTTCATCTTTACTTTAGAGTATGCCGTTAAGAGAGTTCAAGGACACCAGGAAGTGTTGAAATTGAGTGGTACACGTCAGCTTATGGTTTATGCTATTTGGTGATAATTTATTGGGTCAAAGCATACACACTATAAAAAACGCAGAAAATTTATTGGTTTCCAGTAAGAAAATTGCTCTCGAAATAAATGCTGAGAAAATTAAGTATGTGTGTGCCACTTGAATAGACTGTAGAAAAGTATCACAACACAAAAAAAAAACAGGTTATAAATCCTCCGAAAATGTGGAGCATTTTAAATACTTCGGAGCAACTCTGACAAATGAAAATCCATTCATGAAGATATGAAGAGCAGACTGAATTCAGGGAACGCTTGATGTCATTCGGTGAAGAATTTTTTGTCTTCTAACTTGCAATCCATGAATATACAGATTAAAATACAAATCTGTAATTTTGCCTGTTTTTAGTATGTGTATTGAACTGGTTTGTCACATTGAGGAAGGACCATAGGCTAACGATGGTCGAGAATAGGGTGATGAGGCAGATGTTTGGGCCTAAGAGGGACGAGGAAACGGGAGGAGAAGACTGCGTATGAAGATTTTTATGATCTGTACACCTCACCAAATATTATTAGGATGATAAAATAAAAAAAAATCAGATGGGCTGTCATGTGGCACGTATGGGGGAGAACAGAAGAGCGTAAAAGAGTTTGGTGGAAAAACTTGAAAGAGACCACTTGGAAAACATGGGTGTAGATGGGGAAAAAAATATTAACATTGATCTTCAAGAGTTGGTAATGGAGCAGGAAATGGATTCATTTGCTCAGGATGGAGAGAGGTGGCGAGCTTCTGTGAATTTGGTAATGAACCTTGGGGTTCCATAAAATGTGGGAAATTTCTTCACTACCTGTGGAGCTCTTAGCTTCCCAAGAAGGACTCTTCCTTGTAGTTAATTAGTTTTATATATATATATATATATATAATATATATTAAGCGTTCAGTGTCTTATACAAACATCGTTTAGAAACGAAGGTAACTATGACAAACTGTTGAGGCCCATCACTTACGAGCTTCCGGCATGTCTGCGAAGTCTGGTCACTTCTACGTCCTCATCGTCGTCGCTAGAGCTACTGCTGTTACTCATATGCAAGGCTGCCATAATGCACGCGAGAATCACAGACTACAAGAGATGAATGGGTAACTGAAACACGAAGTATTTCGTAAGAAAAAAAAATCCCCCTCAAAAGCTGCCATTTGTTTAGGGAGGCGATCAAAAATTACAAATTAATAAGTCTAAAAGGCCAAGTTGTGCCTATGTACGCTATGAAGGTATAAAGGGAATAGACATGCACCTCCGCCCATTCTTAAACTCTGTATCTTTACCTATGGTAAATAGAGCCCAGTTCCCCCTAAATAGGGAGCGGGATGGGCCCTAGGGCCGGTCTAGGCAGTTTAAGAGGTAAATTTCTTGTTTCTGGCAAGAATCGAGGTATAGTTCCTCCGAATTACAGCCTTTAGCTTATAATAGCCCGAATCCCAAGTTAATTCTGATCGTAAAGTTTAGTGTATGGCTGATATGCATGATCCCAGTTAAATCAGAAGGCATTCAAATTCAAATCTGTACATCATGCACCCAATTACTGAATGCTAAGTGATATAAATGCCAGGTTGTAAGAGGCCCGTCTTCGAGGTCTTACTACTCATACAAGAAAGGTGAAAAACTCTAAAGGAATTAGCCTACTTAATACATGTTATAAAAACATAGTGAAATTTTAAATGAAAAATTGAAAGCACAAGCAGAAAATTTCCTTTTAGAACCCCAGAATGGATACCGAAAAAAACAGATCTTGCATCGATCCATTGTTAGCATGAAGTTACTTATCGAAAAAAAAGAAAAGAGTTTAATTTGGAAAACCCAATTAGCCTTTCTTGATTATGTGAAAGCATCTGACAGGGTTTAAAAGAGAAAAGTTGTTTGAAATATTACGAAGCAAAAATAATTCCAGTTTATAATTAAAAAGTATAATTGCAATTTACTCTGGCAACAAAAAAAATTTAAACATAAACAATCAGTTATCAGAAGAACATGCAAATAATCACGGAGTCAGACAAGGCTGCCCTTTATCACCCACACTATTCAATATTTACATGAATGAAATAATAGTAATAAACTGCGTTAATACAGCAAATATAATTTTTGCACTCTCTTTTCCTTGGTATTCTATTACTAACCGCCCGTTCTGGGTTTTGTTTCACAGTCAACATGAAACACCAATAGTTTGCACTGATAAGGAAATGCTCTTGTGAAGGTTACGGTGCTTTATACCCACGTACTTGTCACACAAAATGACTCACACTCACCAAGCTGTTTCGTGGGCTGTTCACTGCCCGTGAATACTCGTTTGTGCTGTTCGTAATAAAGTTTCTCTCAGACGAAGACGGAAAAGGGTGCGATGACGCATTTCCAGTCTTGGGAGAAAATGGGCATGGAGCCAAGCGCAGCTTGCTCGCTCTTTTGATAGCCCTCGCCCATCACTTTTTCTTTTAATTTGTGGGTTGGGTAAGACTCAGCCCCTTGGTAGTTCGGCCACTAGTGTACCACTCACACTCTTTGTCCACCGTAAGTACATATGGATTGCTCTGGGTTCGAAACCGAGTATCTACGGTGAGAAATTGGTGTGGTGGGAACTGGAACAATTAATGTTGCTTTACTGCAGCTAGTTACAGAACTTCAAAACAGCAGGTGTTGCAGGGTGGCAAAAGTCGAGTAGGTCACGCACAGCAAGAAATCTTCAAAAATTAGGGTATATGAAATAAATTGCAATCTTTAGGCTAAAAGCTTCTTAAAGTGTTCCACTTTGTTGTCCGGTCTGTTACACTAGTCTACGGAAAACCGCGTCACAACCTGTGAACAGACAGACACTGCGACTTCAGCCAGAACGTGTGAATCCTGTGACGCTATCTGGTTATTCGCAAGAAGAAAAGTTCCTGAAAATATCACTTCTTTGAAGTGGTGTTCCTACAATACTAGTGAGAGAAATTGTCCATAGATACCTGAAGTAAAGTTTTAGCCTACTTTAAACCCTTAAAACACAATCGAAATATGTTTCGTTACTACTGGGGCAGCTAACCGATACCTACCGAACTTGGTATGAACATTATGCCATTCCAGCCCACCCCAATATAATATGTAATAATAATAAACAAAATAACGCAACTTGTAAAGTTGGAAGTGGGCCTTAGGCCAGCGAGTTCTCCTCAGGAAAACCCCAAAACAAGCACCTGTGATGGAATGAGGGGAAAAAATTGCATAGATATTTCTTACCAGGCACCAGGAACTAACTAGCGCTAATGCTGGGATGTAGGCAAAACGCAAACGATCGAGTGTACATTTGATTCTAATGACATGCAAGTAGTAAACAAAATCATATTTTCTTCACCATTTCCAACGTAGAACAAGTACACTAACGCCGTGTGCTTACATTTCCTTGCAGCCGAGAGAACTTCGTACTATGTTTCTCCTAGCAGGTATGTAAGCTGTATAAGTTCGGTCTGGAACTCCTTGTAATGTCTACGGAGCAATATAGAACAGGAATCATATATTACACCCAAATCCAGGAAAAGTCATCTTACTGAAAATATACAACTAGGAATGATATACCATTAGTACACAAAACTTCCTCGAAGCTAAAAGCCATGTCAAACTCCCAGGTGACAGAAGAGTGACTTGAAGCAGGTTATGTACTACGGATCCATGAATGTTAGTTGCAATCGTACACAATTTAGTCGACAGGGCGACATGGAGCCCGAGTTTTAAACCGATGTGCAGTACGTACGTACTGCACATCGGTTCATCCAGTTCAGGCAGTTGTTGGTTTCAGACTAGACATGATTTTATTGATATGGTCTACGCGGACATCTTATGGGTGCCTAATATGTGTAGAAACCCCTTCCATTTTTTATGAAGCACTTCATACTCCACGACAAATAAAAACTCTACAAGAACGTACATCGAAACGTTGTTGACAAACAAAAAATAGTAGGCTCAAACAAAGGTACACGACATATTACATACTGTCGCCGCTCTATTCCAACCACCCCACCTCACACATTCACCACATTTGCAGCTCCTGCTATGACAACAGTGTTCAACACAAATTAGACTGTAGTGACCTATCTGTTTTCCTCTCTACCTCCGTATATATATTAATTACGATAATACATGTTGTATAATTGGGCGCCAGTTGGGTGACGTGATCCTACTATTTGAGACGATATGATATGAGAAATCGATATGAACAGGTGATAGGTAAAGAAATGAGACTGGATTAAATTAGCCCAATTCGACCGATAGGTCATGAGACATTTCTCAGGAGGTATGTACACGAGACAACTCAGAAGGCCACAACATACCAGTTTGCGACCACTTAAAGATTTAACACTGCACTTACTTGTCATTCGATTTACTGCATACTCGTATTCTTGATAAATGTTAGCACTTCCCTACAAACACACCTAGAAAATGGAGTGACGGCACTTAATACATTCAGTCAGATAAAATGAAGTTTTTTTTTTACCAATTTTTCCGCGCTGGCGGCTTAAGTTTGAAGATTATGCGTGCTTACCTTTAGCTATAGGCAATACTTGAAATACTCACGTCACTAACACACAGTTATGAAGTAGAAAAAGTGTCCGCGATACAATTAGTACACATTTTTAGTTATAATGTCGTTGTAGAACATCTAAATTAACGGAGTGATGTGGAACATGCACGGACTGCCTGAGGTCTAGACTGCAAGGAAGTTTTATCCAAGCTACGCATTGCGTGAAACTCCATAAATTAAAAACTTGCAAAATCAACTAATAATCTGATTGCCTACGTACTGAACTCCCCAAAATTTTCATAAGTCGGATTTTTAATGGTTAAAGCTCCGATCACTGCTTAGACTACTAATTTCGGTTGCTCTCCTCCGCGGAATTCCCAGCAAAACTGTTGCGTCTGACACTTCTTAGCCACGCCAAGCTAAGCTAGTCATGTGACAACCCTCCGTCGGTCGCGTGTATCTGTGAAATACATTCTAGGTTTCTGCTAAAAAATGTAAAGAATTTTATGATACAACTCTAGTTTATTCAACAACGTATCTGATTAGGAACTTGAATCGTTTGTGATTCATCACCATGCGAAAATGCTCAATGCCATCTCCGTTAGCACCCCACAGTTCTTCCAGATCCAAACGCTGCTTGTTACTTCGAAGCGCTCCAGCTAGGCATAAAAGACCAATGAAATCTTTTACCTCAATCTTGTCTGTGAGTTTGGCATCACTTTCATGGCAGAATTTAGGCTGGATACTAAGAATATACTGACTTGTATGCTGAGCAATGTTATCTAAAATTTCATTTGTAATAAGACAGCTCCATGCTTCAAAGGGCGTAGTGGCGTTCCTTACATGGCCCATAAGCTCGGGTAATTTTGTCAGTATATTTTGCCATCTGCGTAGAATGTGTGTAAAACTTTTTACCTTACCCCGCTGCGTCTTGTCCTTACCAATGAAAACAACTGTCGGTACCGTCCATTTCATTGTAGCAATAATCATCCGAAATAGCGTCTTCTGCTAACTCCGAGTCACCTCCTCTCTGTTGCACATAACCTCCATCGGATTCCATCCATTCATCACTGCTGCCATCAACACTTACATCATCAGGCAATATAACTGCACGAATACGCTTGGCACACTCTGCATTACATCGGTACAAGCGATCCGTAACGACCCCCAGAATCTGACACCGCACTAGTTAACACGGACGGTCGCGCTGTATCTCTCAGGTTCAAATTGCTAAGTACAGCCAAACGAATGCGATTAGGAACACGAAAGCGACTCCACAGCCTTCTAAGAAGTAACGAAGACAGCTACTCAGAAGCACATGAAGGCATTTATTTCGTATTCAAAGAAATAAACTTTCAAAAGTCACATGCATCTGAGAGATACACAGCGACCAATGGAGGGTTAACACTATCAACAGTGGGTTTCTCAGAGGTAAAAAATATGAAATGATCTGTTCCCAGTTAGAGAACTGCTGCTCACTAGGACAAATTTCCGGCTTTTCTAACTCCCCTCACCGAATGCAAACTCTGCACCGTTTCCAGTTAACTAGAAGTCACTTAAAGTTCTTCACTGCTGACTTGTTCTTTGCCAATGCCAAATTAAGTCTTTTAAATAATTACTAAAATGTTAGTACCTGTTAACGTACATTCTATCTAACCCTCCCTGCGACCGAACCAATGTCTATGGTTATAATACTTTCACCAACATACATGTCAATGTGTGATTATTATTTGTCATTGGAATGTCTAATTGCATAACAACTTTATCTTCTCTGGTACCTACCACAGCACCACAAGTGTCTCAAATGACCCATAATTTCAAATGGAAGAAAATGTTTACAGAATTATAGCCATAGCAAGAATATGAGAATGGGTGTAACAAGTGGAAAGCTTTCTTTGCAGTATGCTGATGGGTGTAAAAAGTAGTTGTAACACTACACAACTAACTGCCAGTGTCTGAACAAATTACAAGAAAACTCTTAGCCCATATTACCCTCTAGATTACCAGGTTTCTGGACTCCGTCATCTTGTATTAAAAAAATAACACATTTCGGAAACTGAAAGGGTGAGTCCATTTATGGGTAACAGCTCTTTCTATCAGACCCTACTGAGTATATGTCTTCCCCATCTTTCACCTCAGGTGGGGAAAATCCAGGTCTGGATACACAGTGTTCCCTTCTGGAAAATGAGGCAATGATCACTGACCATAAAACTAATGATCTTTAAGTGTAATATACAAACATAAAAACCTTCAGAAAATAACACAATAGTGTATGCATACTTCATTCCTTTACTGACTTCCTAACTGCATGTTGTTCTACTGTCTAAAACAATCTGTGAGTTGCCATTGCAGGTATCTTCCCAGGTAGTAGATGAAAAAAGTAGTGATTTTATCAGTGCCTGGATGCCATGTGTTTTCAACATAATGAGGTACAATTTTTACAATATTAACCAATTCCATGCAGCTAGTCAGAAAAGTCCCTGCCTTTCATGGAAACCAGGGGTACATTACTATTTTCCAAAGAGTGTGCTATCATGTTCGCCTGTATCAGAACCTCTAATCGAATTAGTGGATGGACAGACATACAGAACTTTCTTCAGATCCCTAAAAAAGAAAATACATGTTTCATGAACCTATTTATTTCCATATATTTGTATACAGCAACATGAGAAGCATTTCTACATACCAATGTGCATAAGTGAATAATATATGAGGTGGTGGTTCACTTCCGAGCACACAGAATAAATAAATATTGGTACAATGGAATGTTACACCACAACCCTATGATATAAAATATTCAATACAATACTATAATTTGGGCCGTACCGACTCAACATCACAATTAAACACTCAAAGAACCAAGTCTGCAATCATCCATTTTCATGCTACAATACAGGGCGGACCAAGATGGTATGATTATTGATGATTGTTAAGTATATTGTTTACTGAACCAGTACAGCTACAACTGTGAAATGACTCACAAAATGTACAGTATCACTTTTAGTTCCTGCTAAAAAAATTCAATATGGGCCCCCCCCCCCCCAAAAGATATACAACACATCCAGCTGATAATGGAATACCACCCCATTGTGCTGCAGCATAGGTGCATTAACTTCAGCAGCTATGTCTGAAATTTGAGCTCATAGCTCTTCCATGGATTATGGCACTGGTGGTGTATACACATAACCTCGACATACCCCAAGATGAAGAAGTCCAAGGCTGTCTGATTTGGAGATCAATGTGACTAAGGTATCAAACTCTTCTCACTCTATCCAATTTCCAGGCAGCTATTCATCCAGAAAAGCGATGAACTCCAAGTGCCAAAAATAACAGCATGGAAGCTGCTCCATGAGAGACTTTGTTTTAAGCCTTTCAAGTTAAAGTTGTTACAAGTACTCGCAGAAGGCAATACAGTGAGAAGAGTAGCCATCTGTAAAGATTTTATTCCTAGGTTGGACAAAGAATAAACACTTAACTTGTACTTTGTTTGTAGCGATGAAGCTGTTTTTCAACCGCATGGTACTGTCAGAAAAACCAATATGAGTATCTTGACAGCAATAATTGCAATGCCAGCATATTGAAGACTACGGTTTATTGTATATTTTTCTTTGCATAACCCACCATAACACGCTTGGAACATGTTGCAAATGTGGTTGTACCCCATTTCAAGGAGGAATTAACTGGTTGATTACCTTACCAGCAGGATAGAGCCTTCCACATTGACACTTAGGGGTCAGAAGGCTTCTGGATGAACAGCTGCCTGGAGTTGGATAGGGCAAAAGGGCTCGATACCTTGGCCACCACAATCTCAAGATCTGATAAACATGGAATTCTTTATCAGGGGGTATGTCAAAGACTACAAATACACAACACCCATGCCAAAATCCATGAAGATCTACAAAGGCAGCAAGACAAGTTGATGTACCTGTGTTACAGAGTATCAGGTGGAATTTCAGTATTGCATGGACAAGTGGCACAAAAGTCAAGCTGCACATGTTGAACACTTGTAATATAAACTTGACGTTCATCTCCGCCTGTTTCAAGTCAGTACACAGATGTAGTTCTAGATGCTCTGAATTAGTAAATAACAATTCATTTCTGTCCCATTCATTTTGGACCACCCCCATATAAACATATATCATACAGGTACTACTGAAAACACCAGCACTCAAATAGGAACCTGTGATTCAATAGAAATTGTAAATATTAGTCCAGGCTGCTATTAAAACAATTACGGCACACAAAATATACCATGAACCACGAAACTCTCAATTATCTTGAATAGAAGGGTGAAAAACAACAGAAAATGTGAAGTATTGTATAAGAAAAGTGTACATACACTTGCAGTGACACATACATGATATCTTCCACTTTACATGCTCGTACTGCCTCAAAAGCCTGCCAACAGTTTCTCATGAATGGCTTAGTTCTGTGCAATATAATGATGTTTTTCATTTGATTTAAGAACACGTTTTGTCATCACTGCATACTTCCTGTGGCTACCAGGTTAATTGTTAACTGTGGCAAGCCTCTTACACCTAAAATAAAACTTACATTATTCAGACTTCAGTACAAATTTACCAGTACTTGCAATTCGTAAAACAACAGTGTTAAAGAATTTTGAATGAATATTCAAAGGCCAATTTTTATGTCACTTAGCCAATAATTTAGGCCTTCACATGACTATTCTATTCTGACATAGCATGATGCTTATTACATAAAATGAACACAAAAATCATATTCCACTCCCAAAATGAACTCGATATGTTTCTATAAATACATGGTCATAACCACTTTGTTAGCAGGAACAAGATGTGTCACAGAGGCAAATAATGTATTTTACAAGCACACTTATTTACCAGATTTAAACAGCATCTTCATATTGATCAAACATTGGCTAAGTTACTGAAAATGCTCCCCATTCCTTTGAATTCGTAACTGTGCTCTCTTATTGCAAGAATTCCTGGTATTCTGAAAAATTCCAGGCACACGTTGCACTACTGTAGCAGCTGCTTCAACCAAGTGCCAAGGCTCATCCCACACGTCCATTATGCATATGAGTAGACTATGCCCTTCAGATGGTCCAACAGGTGGAGGTCAGCAGTAGTGAGATACAATGACTGCAAATCAAGTCCCTTTCATCCTATCCATTGACTGCATAATGGGAGCCAAAAAACTGCTTTATGTCACAAAGAAAATGACAGGAGATCCAGCATGCTTAAACCACATAGCTTGAAATGTTACCTACAGTACATCCTCCAGTAAGATGAGGTAATCCTTCCACTGCCATATCTTGCTAACAAAGTAGCTGCAACCCTATGCCTACAGAAAGCTTCTCATTTCATTTTGTGAGTAAACACATTTGATACAAGTGTTGTGTGTATTTAAAAAACACTCTGAACAATAGTGAAGAGTTACATCACCAGTAAACATTGTCCAGCTTTGTGTTTGCCACTCTGAGTAGAATATGGACTTCACAGTGTGACTCAATAACTCTTATTATTTATGCTGGACTGACAATTTTACAATTTAAAAAAAAAAAAGAAAGAAAGAAAAGAAAAGAAAAAGGAAAACAAGAAATTGGACTTAGTAATTTTTGTGCACTCAACTAAATGGCCAGACTGAACTCACTCTGACAATTTCAAAACGCAAACTAAGAAACTGGATCTGATACGGGTAATCTGTTAAAACAAATGGACCTTAAAAGGATTAATAAACGGTAAATGATACTATTATCAAGATATGAGAACAACCTTAATTCTAGTATGCTTTACATGGGTGCTTACAGTTCTAGAAAAAACTGAGTTAGACATATACCCTCCTAGTATTTTATTGCTTTCATTTCATGGTAGAACTTATGCAGGGCGAAAAATTCGAAGCAGGTAAGACACACCCTAAACCATTATTCCTGGAAACTGTCAATTCAAGTGCAATAGAGCAAAGGCAGATGATTTACATACTTTGTGAGATCTCAGTTTCTCATGCTGATGACTATGAAAATTACTATCTTCTGGGATGTGTCACCATGTAGTCTGGTAGACAGTGACAGGGAACATGCCCAGAGTACACCAGTCAAGGATAGATGTCACCGATTAATATAAAACACATACCCTTTGTAAATTAGTAATGGGAGAATGAATATGAAAGATAAACTGGCAAGGACTGACCAGAAGCAATTGCAGTCTACTTTAAGGTAGCTAGGAACTTTATGGGGGGAACAGAGAAAACCACTAAAATCCTCAGTCACACAAATATCATCTGGGCTAAGACTGGAAACCAACATAAATGCAGATCACTGAATTCTGATACCCTTAAAGAAAGGCTATTAAAGAATACCAAGATGAAGTGACGTGAGAACTGCACTGAGACTCACGAAAATTAGGCAGGTCGCAAGATTCATAAAACTGACATTTGTGCACATGTTAATTGTTGGCTGCGTTCATGGTGTTGAGAGTACTGCACAGACAGTATGCATCAGCTGACTCAGTGACACTTCACTCATCATCCCTGTGAACTATACACAGACATTGATGAAGGACTGGAAGCAACAAGTAGAATGCCTATTTCTCAATTAATTCACTGTTCATATGTAATGACCACAGAAATGCTGTTACATTGCCATATATTATAAGAATTGTCTGAATATGTTACTCAAATTGCATGCAATGCACTCCAATCTGTAACAAGATATAAGAAACAACTTAAGAAATGCAAACACAGCATAAATACAGTGGTATATTTGCTCCTTTTCACTTACCTAAAAAACTGAGACACTTAAATAAAAATGTCTAAAGGGCAAAAAATATATGTGTCAGTTTTCTCCAGAACTTTCCACAAACTATTGTGATGCTCTCACAAGTGTGCTTCCAATTAAGTTACTTGAATATTTCATGTTGCAGAGAAGCAAAATAAAAAACTGACATCATATACAGTTATGTGTTGTTACCTTATGGCACCGGAATTATTTTTTTTAAATTTTAGCACAACCTGTATATAAAATGTGAATAACACAGGAACCAAATACGTTAGAATTATGAAACAAACTGCATTTTGAAGAGAAAGAAAACGGAGAGTATACGCCATGTTTAAAATATCCGGTACCTATATTTGTTGAATAAATATATAAAATGCAACTTTGGAGGTTAGCAGTGCGGTACGTCAACTATAGTTGATGTTAGGCATCTAAAGGTTAAGACATAAGGTATACATAGCAATGTGTTGTGTTGCCTAAGTCACACTGTATGTGCTTGGGCATCTATGTGCTGGGTCGCTGAGTCACATTGTATGTTGTATTGCTGAAGTCATAATGTGAAGGGAGTTGTGTGTTATATTTTCTGAATTCATTAGTTTTGTGGATTTTTTTCCAACATATGTACTGAAATCTGACACACTGTAACACACTACATTTCAAGGACAGGATCGGTCTCCATCTTCAAGCTAGCTTTTTCCAAAACAAAACGATCCTACATAATAATTACTTACATTCTTGATAGCAATAGGCTGAAAACAAAATCACTAATACAATATATTTCTGGACAGTTTAAAAATGATGTCTCAGGGAGTTACACTACATATCAGATGCAATAATACACCACTGGGCATGGTACATGGATACACAGTAGAACCTGTCACAATATGAAGGTGGTAGTGGTTGCTGGAGCAGTGCTAGTAGTAACAGTTGTTCATAACACTGAGGGAAGGAATTGCTGTCGCCAAATGCTGGTAACAGTACTGCTTTTTTAACAGAATGCTCTTGTCTCAAAATTACAATTATTTTCCGCTTGTTGTAGAAGGAGTTGTGCACTTTTTTACCCTGATTATGTAAAGCTAATCATCACTCTCCATTAAAATCTGAAATACTGTGGATCAAACCCCTAAAGGCACCTCAGCAATCCCTCGGGGTCAAGAACAACTGTTATTACCAGCAATATTCCAGCAACCACTACCAACTTCATCCCATGACAGGTGCTACTGTTTAGCGGAAAGTTATATCTATAGTGCCCACTAACATATTTCATGTATCAGACATTTAGTGAGACATGCACAAACATAGTCTATAAACTGTTATTGAAATATGTTGTATTCACTAATTCTGACAGCATTCTATGGTTAATCAGTATGTAAATACTTATTACATAGAAACAATTTGTTTTGGAAACAGCAATCCTAAAATGGGTAAACAATACTGTCCCTGAAATGTAGTGTGTTAAATTGCAATATATACAATAGAAAAGGTTCATAAAATTAATGACTTCAGATGCCAAGCACTATTGTCAGAAACCAACAGAACAGTGTTGTGTGTTATGATACTTTAGTCACACACTGTGTTGCTGGAATCATACTGTACACACAGTCTTATGTCATGTTGGTTAAGTCACACAGCACACCCAGCTGTGTTATGGGTCATTAAGTGATGCTGCATATAGAGTTGTTTTTGTATTACTTAACTGATATTACTATAAAGAGTTATGAGCTATGTCACCTTAAGTCATAATGTATATACAGTTGTGTGTTGTATTGATGAAGTCACGCTGTATAAACAGCCATATGTTGCGTTGCATTGTATATGTGTTGTGCTGTCAGTCATATTTTAAAAAGTTGTGTTGCTTAAGTCACATTGCGTACAGATACATACTGCATTGCCTAGGTCATGCTGTGCATACATACCTTTACAAGAATATAATCCTTATACAATTACACAAAACAGCCAAAGATATCTGGACAGACAACTTGAGAATTAATTCTAATTACAATGTATCCCAAATTTAATAGATGTTGAGACGTATAATGGTAATGCAATTGTTTCTATGCTATTCTTTCACAAACTTTGTTGCATCCAAAATGGACAGTGAGTTATAAAAACAGAAAAAGGTTTAACAATATTTGACAAAATATCAGCACTGTACACCCATCAGTACCTAAGTCCTTAAATTAATTAATTCTTATTCCTTAAGATACACACATTTCAAATAATGTAATCTACACCATGTAATAAAAGTCTGTATGCTGGAATCATCAATAAATTAATAAAGGGTGCTATTCCATAAGTGCCTTGAATAACCTAAAACTGTAGAGAATACCCCAACCAGTAACATATTTATAGTGGAAGCATGATTGTGACACACAAGTTTCACAGTTTGTGTGTTATTTTCATTGTTTAAGTTCTTATCATGCTGGCATTCCTAACTACATTAGTTGTAATAACCAAAATGAGTGTTTCTTTGCAGAGGCAGCTTCCATAGCATTATGTTCTTACTGGTGGTTTTGTAATGTGATTGATTATGTGTTACAATGTGACATATCTGTAAACTGACATTTCTAATTATGTAATTACCTCTTAGGGTGAATTAATTTGAATTATGCACATGCTTAGATGGGAAAATGTCAAAAAATCATTTAGCAGAAACATATATGATAGTAAGCAATATTAGTAAAGCTGAATTACACAGAATACCAAAGATGAAAAGGAAACTGTTTGTGTGTGCATGTGTTCAGTCATGCTCTCAAACTGTAAAAGTACTAGAAGGTTTAGTAAACTACAGATAAGAAGCAATAATGTGAAAATTTATCTGTACCTTATTCATGTGTGGAGGATATAGAATTATCCACAGCTACTTAGAAATAGATATTTAAATGCCAATTGTTTTCATATGTTTGCAGTCTAGTGTACAAACTTTATTGGAATACTGTATGGAATGTTTTAATACTAAGCTATGATGATAAAGGGTCTGGCAGCAAGAGAATTACTTCACAGTGTTAGCAAGCACATGTATGTCCACTAGCAGTTTCTATATTGTGTATTAGCTCAAGAAAAACAAATATTATATTTTAATAAATGAACTTCACAAAAGCTACGCCTTTACTAATTTCCAGTACTTCTATCAGTTTTTTCCCTGAAGATGATCTATTATAGATCCAAACCTGCCATAAATATTCTTGTAAATAAAACACACAAAAATAAATACACACGCATGCATACCCCCCCCCCCCCCACACACACACACACATGCAAGTACCACGTACGCAAGTACACGCGCATACACACACACACACACACATATATATGAAGGACTCATGTATCCTGTGTACGGTGTTGGTACCTAGTGGAATATTGCTAAAAGTCTGCATAACATACACAGAACATCTTTCATTATTTGCATTACCACCACAACTTTTCCTTCAAAGAATGAATACATGGATCTATTTAGAACATGAAGTTCAGAATATGAAGTTTTCAAACAAATGAATAATGAGGTAGTGGAAGCATACCTGCTTCAAATTACAAGTATGTATCAGGTTCTGTGATACATAAATATACAGTATTAAATGCAACATACTGGTGTTAAGAACACTTCCTCAATCTTTGATACACTCACAACATATATAAGATACATAATCCTTCTGTACCACATCACTGCAGTCCATCTAATGGTGACTAACACACAGTCAAAAGTTCTAGTTGTTAACATTATGATACAACAGTACACTTTGAAATTAACACAACATGCAATGCACTTCACGAAAATCATCTATACAACTTTTTCTCCATTCCTCGCCCCAGTACATGTTCTGACATTCAGCAATTGTCATCGTCAGGCAGTTACAACAATAAGTATCACAGTTCATTATTAAATGTACCATGTGATGAACTATGTTGTAAAGATGTCTTTTATAAAATAAATTTCATATTACATATCAAATACAATAGGATACCATATTTCATTACCCAATTATTTCAATCAATGCCAACACCAGCAGATGCTACTCAAGTGAGCATGCTCTTTCAGTGCCTGTGATGTCTCATGTCTCAATATTTTGCAAAAATTTTCAGACTTTATTCAGACAGACATCATCTAATTAATCACAAAACGCTCATACATCATAGCACAAGCTCTGAATATAAAAATATTTATACATTTTTGGTACATATTTAGTAGAGGTGTCTATTAATTTATTAAGCCACTACAGAACTGAGGTTCTCTTTGCAGAAACACTCAAGACTACTGTCTTCTTAGATGCTGTGCTGTGTAGTCTAGTAGAAGTTCACTGGCATCACATGCCAGAAGACAGAAATTTTCTCATTTAATCAGTCATTAGGCCCAAAGGTTTACAGCAGCATTTTAACACATGACAATGAACAGTTTAATGTAACAAATGACCTCACAACCCAAGACAAGCCAACTGTCTCACTACTGCTCTGACATAAACCTATATTCTGCAGCACATATCTTTGTTATTCAAAACAGGTGTTCTTGCGTTTGCTGATGTGACGGCAGTATATGCAATCCACAGCAATCTCAAGAGTGAGAAAAAGTTGTAATGATCATTCACCAATCTTATATTCAATTCATAATACACCATAAAATGCCTATATATATATATATATATATATATATACATATTATTTTTATTTTTGAAGTGTTGCTGTTTTCTTTATATTTTCTGAATATACATGCATCCAGAGATCGACTAATTAAAGAATGATTAACTGCGTCTCTCTATAATGAAGAAGGTGAACATCTGCAATTGTTTATAATTTGTTTCATACAAACACCACAACAAGCACATTCAATAAATGCCTGAATAAATAGTAATTTGTATTATCACAATGCTAAAAATTACAATTCCTTTGTTTATAGGAGTATGACAATAAATGGCAAAGCCTGATACTATTATTATTACTAATGTATTCCTGGAACACAGCACACAAAGTACATGCACAATGGGAAAGTAATGTCTCTTTAATGTCACATTTCCCCTCCAAAATAACCAAACCAAATTAATTAACTTGATCCTCCAGAGGAGACAGATACATTAAAAGTTGTCAAGCAAATTTAATTTGGTTGATACTGGTCAAATACATAATCTATATTAAATCACAGATTTTCTCAACCTAGGCCTCATTCAGACACAATACCTACATACAACACAAATTAGTCTACAGATATTATAATCTACAGCTTTATTTTAAGTGCCTTCAAATATTATGAATATTACAGTAGAATTCCTTCAGTCTAGATGCTGACACTCCAGAAATCCTGACATTTCAGCAGTTGGACAAGGTGATGTATAAACAGATTACAGAAATACATCCCAATTGAAAACCCATGACTAGGCCTAAAATAAAAGACAAAACTAGGTCCTTCTATGATGATATAAAAATAACCAATAAGTGCATTCTCTAAGGGATGGCTGTGAAAAAAAAAAATCTGTAAGAAATTTTGTCAGTAAAGGTACGGTTAGATAATTTGGAATATTTGATAATCTGGCATCTGTCCAGTCCTATCAGTGCCTGAGTGAAAGAATTCTATTGCAGTTACATTTTAATCCTGGAAGATCCACAAGCTATAACTGTATATGTTAAATTTATGTTCAATTTCTATTCAACCAACCACATTTTGTGACCATTGTGCATATCTACAACCAGTCACACTAAGTTCTGTCCAGTCCCCTCAGTGCCAGATTGAAAGAATTCTTATGTAGTTTACATTTTAATCCTTTCTGATGTTCATAATTGCATACATTAAATTTGTTCTCAACTTCCATTCAACTAACCACATTCAGCAACCACTGTACACTTTGTAACCAGTCACAATAAGTTCTTGAACAATGTTTCTACATCACATATAAAAGGGTAACTTTGAACGATGAATTGGGATGTGTACTAGCAAGTCGGTACTGCCCACTTCAGGCTACTACCCTGGAATTTTGCTGGAGAGAATAAGGAAATTCATAAAAAATCCTATACTAAAATTAACAGTGCTGCACTTAAAAAGATTTTTCAAATACATTTTGTGTCCGCACCTTTGGTATATAACACGCTAGTCAGCAGTGTAGAAATAAAATTTGAAGTCACAGCCATATTAAACATGTCAGACAGAAAACTAGAAAACTTTATCTGTTTTTAAAGATGAAACACATGTGCACCCAAAATTAAAGAAGTTAAATTTCAGTACTATTCAACTTATCACCTAAAGTTGTCTCATACCTTTCACACTCTAATATAGTACACAATAGAACAGTTCTTACAAACTAACAGTGCAGCAGGAGACATTCTAAATTAATGTAGTGTTCAGAATATGTGCACACAGTACACACATGCAGTTGCTTCCCTTTTGCTGAATATCAGTTAAGAAACTAACAGCAGAAAACCTGTAACAGTTCTGTTGTGAACTCAACAGACACCATATATGACCATTAATTGTAATTTTTTAATATAGTTCATAGTCAAGACTTGTAAATATTCAGTCCAGAACATAAGTTTTAGGCACATCACATCATCTGTGGAACTTAAGCCTGGTATTAGGTAAATAACAACCTGGGCCAATGTCAAACTCAGCCTTACAATCCATAAATCTAAACTGGACCTGTTGGTTTGTCATTTGCTCAAATAAATAAATGGACCTGATAAATTTACTTCTTTTGAATTAATCTTACATTCATAAAAAACACTTCCCAGTAAAGCATCAGCATACAACAATTTTGAAAAGAAACAAAGGAAAGTTTACAATATTATGTTGGGTGATTCCTCAGCAGCTGAATTTTATGTACTGATGTTTCAGAACACTCTGTTCCATCATCATAGGCCATGTGAACAAGAAGAATCAGAAGTTTGGGGGGGGGGGAAGGGGGAAATCTGGCCCAGTACAATGTTATAGGACAAGAAAAAAAGACCTCAAAAGGGCAGCATTAACACATTCAATATGGCAATGTGTGTCATACAAATCAAGACAGCAGAATCTAAGTTACAGTATGAATAAACATGTACTATCCTGAGGTATCCAACATACTGTGATAAAGAGAGTAAGTGGATAGAAACCAACTACAGTTCCTGACAAAAGCAATGAAAGAGCTTAATACATAATGTATAACATTAATTAATATAATTACAAACACAAACCTCCATATCTTGTCTAAGAACCAAACCTATTTCTGATATCTGAGACAACATGTTTGAATTATGCAAAGCAAACCAACAAAATGCACACTTTTCAAATTAATGGTTTAATTCAATTCCTGGTGTCTTCAATTTGAAAAGTGTGCATTTTGTTGGTTTGTGTTGCATAATTATATCACAATGCATAGCACACAAAACATAAAACATGTTTGAATGTTTTGGTTCAGTCAAAACTCCATGCCTCCAAAAATAGTCTTTATCAATTAACTATCAAATACTGCTAATTGTGCAATACCAATTTATGAAAAACAATGGAATGTAACAGAATACATTTCCCATACAGAGTACTAATACCATTTTGGTGTTCTGCTTTGGAAAAAAGACAAAAGACTTGAGCTCACTATACATATAGTATTTAATATTCAGCTTTCATCCACGAGCTTCTACAGGGTTTACTACATCACTTACTATACATTCATGTACAGTAATTTAATGTGTAAGGAACTAGAAAAACTAACTCATCCTGAAATGGCACAGCAACAATGTGGAAGTACATTCTGAGGGTCAGTATACCCTCACATAAACATTATACAGTTTAGTTACATTTGCTTGATTCCTGAACATCCATAACGTGTGGAACTGATTTGAAATAGGAGCAAATTAATATAGTAAATTTTGTGATTATAAAATAAAGTAATGAATTTTTGTAGCCCATCTGCTGAGGTCAAGGCAAAGTGAAAGAGAAGACTGCTGGTGAATAACTTTATTATTTTATTTCTAATCATATTAGTCCACTGATTATCACGCTATGGAAGTACTGTCAATTGAACTTCATTATTGATCTTCTCGGTTTTGACACCATGCAGTCTGGTAGGTGGCTATTAAATTCTTTCTCTCCTTCCTTAAAACCCCTACAATATCCACACATTGTTACATCACATGCAAGGCATTGATGGCTTTTCCATAGTGCTGAATAAGTTTAGATGCCACTTGGAACCCCAGCATGAAAACGTTACTTGTGTCAGCTTAATCACACCTTGTGCTTCTGATTCATGACAGAATCCATCTTAACAAACTGCAAATTTCATTTCATTTCTTAACAGACTTCATGTATAAGAAAAGATAACAAAATATTTATTTCATTAAATTCTATAACTGATTTAAATTGGTGAGTTTTAATAGTGAAACATCAGCAAAGTTTTTTTTTAGGCCAGTGAGTAATATGGAAAGTACAGCTTTACATTCAGTTTTCCATTAGTGTTCCATATACAAAATCATGTACTATACACAACCCATTCAACTGCTGTGTGTTGAACTGACAGCACTAGGCAGCAAATATGGACAGAAGAAAACAAGAGTTTCTGTCAGTAAGGTACCAGTAACTACATCATAAAACAACAAACAAACAAACAAAAAGAAACAGATAAATAATAAATAACAGAAATAAACAGTCAATACCATTAACCAAAAATAAATGTATACAAATTCATGTTTAAAATAGACTGAGGAATAAACCACAGTGCAATATGTGACACATCGTTCTCTTACTTATCAAACTGTTTCGATGCACAGCAGTAGTTCGACACAATCCTTTCAGAGTATAATATAAAAATTCACAGTATCCACAGAATATACATAGCTCAAAATATATGTACCTGAATTATATGGATATGCACTGTCTCTGTCTAAAATAAAGCATGAGTTATAAAAACCTAAGTATCTTTTGGTTTCTAAGGGTCCTTTTAGGTCACTGTTGTAAATTCCTTTTGGTTTTGATAAAAAGTGATGTGCTTTATTGACTTTGGTCAATAAAGCACATAAATTAAAAAGTATACATCATCAATCATATTTTTTTTAAATGTAAAATAAAACAAAAGACTAACTGAAATAATGAAGCACGGTAGAATTCATGTAAGTTCAATGGTTTGAAAAGAAGACTGTTGTGCTTTGTTTGGTTTGCAAACCACAATATGAATAATTTCTTTTAGCTCTGTTTGAACAATTACTCTTCACAGGGTTTTGAATGTGTAGCATACTAGTAGCATGGCCAAAACAATGAAGAGCACAGCTATGGCAACTTCCTCTTTCTCCTTGGACCATTTAATACGTATTGAAGAATCATGTAAAATTAAAATTCATCTTAGCATATGTATTCACAGAGTCCTTGCAGCACTTTTGACTCTTGGGAGCACAATTTGTGAACCACTGCTCTCGGTGACAGCCATTGTAGAATTTCAAAAACATGTCACAATTTCTCCCTCACATACTCCCCTCAATTCAGCATTCATAACTAATTAAAAGGGAGATAAGCATCATAAATTAATTTTCATTTACTAATGTACATAACTATTTATGGTTTATTTAACAATGCTGTAAGTAGTTCTGATTATACAAAATTATACAGTGGTATGACAAGTAAATAATAAATGTAATAGGATATGGGGAGAACTGGTTGTGACCTAGTTTGTGACACTCCCAAAGCCTTTGCCTGGAAGGACTAAGGAAACCATAAAAACCCCCAGTGGGGACAGCCAGTGTCTGAACTGAGATTCAGTCAGTTATCTCTAATTTATAAGTCAGAGCCAATTTACTCAGTCACAGAGCATAACAATGAGCCCAAAAGGTTTTATGGGTACGTCAAAAGTGGTTAAAAACTGATGAGATTCCGAATAAAGTTTCTAAAAAATAATTACAGTAACCAACAAATGGCCACAAAACAACTAAAAATCATGCATCACATATAAAATTCCTACATGTTTCAGCACTTGGGTGCCTGCTGTAGGCGATCCAAAATTCAAAGGCCCTGCAAGTACCAACATGACATTCTTGGTATTAAAATAATCATATTTTAAAAATGTCAGGATTATAAAATTACATAATTGTTGACTTCAGAATTGACACAGATGAAGATGTAGGACACAGTCTAAGGTCAGGAATCAGGAATGCCATTACAAACACTGACCTGATCCTCAGCAGGAATGTTAAAAAAAATATGTGAACAAATAATTCCATACAGTTTTGATTGATGACTTTACTATAAATGTTCAAAATGACCATACTGAGGGAGGTGGCAGAGCATAGTTGGTCTACTGACTCTGGTACAGGCTGGGTGATGCAGGATTTGAGTTCTGGAATGGGAAACAGATTTTACTTTCCTCCACTTAGGCCAGGCTGGCTCTGGAACCCACCCAGCAACCTATTCAAAGGGTAATGGGGTTCTTTCCTGGGGGTAAAGTGGCCAGGACACTAAGTTAACCACTCACATGCATCTAGTGCTTAGGTTAACAATAACTGAACTATACCTCCACTACTGTATGCCTTCAGGGCATACATAAAAACACCTCTTTAATGACCACAGTCAGCTTCAACACAGCGTAGTATGTCTCTGAATCAAGAGTGTGGCTTAAACAAACTTGTTAAGAATGTCCCTGACATGGGCTGCAGTATTAAAAATGCAAAAGCATAGGCATCATCTTTCCAAACTTGCCCTAACACCATATCTTTTGTGTGCCCCCCGGCCCCTCCCCCAACTTAAAAATCTAGGTGAATGAGGTCTGCAGAATTGAGTATTCATCATGTATATCACAATGATGGACCCAGTAACCACAGAAATGATGACTGAGGTAAACAAATGCTGGCTGTTTCAAGGTCACTGACGCACAAGTCAACATGCACTTTGATGAACATTCACGGCTCCATAACTCTTGACGGTTCCACCTAAATTTACATGACATTTGACATTAAGACACTAAATCATGATTCAACCTCGAATCATCTGTCAAAGTTAGTCAGACAGAGATCACACTCCAGTGAACTGTTCAGATCTCTCTCAGACATAAAAAAAAAATAGATTATACTTGTTGGGTTATTATGTCTAACATGGACTACTCACATTACTAACCACAAGCAACTCAGTTCTTAATATTCATATTCGATTTCAGGAAGATATTACAAAATATACTGTTAGGATATTCATTCTCATTGGAAGAACATGAAGTGAGCAGTTCCTGACCAACTGACCAACTACCAAAACAATTTAAAACTAAACATTTAGAGGCTGAAAAATAAAAGACATAGACATGAGTCAGTGTGGAGATCCAGACAGGTTTGTCATGTACTGAAGCATGTCCACCATCTGAAATACCTAGGATTGAGTCTCACATGAGGTCTGTTCACTGATTCAATAAAACTGCATGTCACAGATAAATTACATTAACCATTATCCCCTTCAAAAAAGTTCCAACATGCATTAAGAGTACGATTCCAGTGACATTTATCTTTTTCCCAGTATTCTATACATAGCCCTGAAGAAATCTGAATTAGCTGCTCTAGTATATTTTTCTTACATTTCCTCTGATTCATATTATTACCCTTTTAAAGTATTTTTCAGTTTCAGGATGAGCTGAGATATAGCAACTCAATACTGGCTGGATGGTCCAGGGATTGAATCCCAGTAGGAGGCAAGATTTTCCGCACCCAACCAGACCGACCCCGGGGCACACCCAGCCCTCTATAAAATGGGTACCGGGTCTCTTTCCTGGCAGTAAACTGGCCCAGGGCGTGGTGCTGACCATCCACCCCCATCTAGTGCCAAGGTTAAAGAAAGAGTACAGTACACCTCTACTCCCCATCTGGGGCTTCACAGCCTTCAGTTTCAGGAACAGGAAAGTCTGCTGAAGAAAGATCAGGGCTGCAGGATGTCTGTGGACCCACTGAAGTTTCGCTTTTAGCAAGAAACTTCTGGATGGACGGTGCTATGCAGGCAACAAATTATTTTAAATGGAGGCTGTGCATGCAGTCCAAGCACATACTGAACAGTCCTCATACTGTACAGCATGTTCACCATTTGAAAGATCTAATCTCATACAGTGATGAATGTTCACCTTTTGAAAGATCGAGATGTGTGGTGCCCACCATTTGAAAGATACAGACCTGTGCCTAATACAGTAAAGCATGTTCACAATGTGGAAGATCTAGACAAGTGTCACATAAACTAAAACACATTCACATTAAGGTTATTGGTACAGTGATGCCAGGAGCTCGACTCGGAAACATCACAAAACTAGCTAACGGTGCAACAAGTTCATTAGGGAAAAGTGATACTGTGATTGTGATAGAGGGAGCTAATGACATAAATAAAAATGAAACCAATGTTGGACTCGCACATTTAAGAAATGTTGCAGAGGACAGGAGAAATACAAATATCATGGTTGTGCCTGCTCCCCACAGACATGACCTACTCAACTCCTCATGTGTGAATAAAGAAATAGTGGTGTTCAATAGAAAGCTACACAAAGTAGTGAAATCCATAAGTAACATGAAAATTATACAGTCGAATTTAAATAGAGACGACTTCACGCACCACGGGATGCACCTTAAACTCTCCGGTAAGGAAAAAGTGGCTAAATTACTTGGGGAAAACATCAAACAATTGACAGCTCACATAAAACAAACCCCTCTCATTACAAAATGGCGAGAAGACCTTATAAATAATCTTCAGAAAGAAGCCGAGGTCAATCAATCAAATGATGTCAACAAGGGAACCAAATTCAAGTCAACTTTATTTTCAACGAGATATGAAGAGACCCAGGCCCATGCCAGGAAACCTCCACTCTCCATTACTATAGATCAAAACAATGTACTCCCCAGATCATCGAACCGGATAAAGAAAACTCCAACAACAATGAATGAAGATTTTTTATGGATAACCCGCCCCACAACTCGAGCTCGCCATCAACCAGTGCAGTAGTGAAAAAGGATATCGACATTCCAACAACCTCCAAGCCCACCCAAACAAGTGTAAAAGATGTAATACTATGCAATGCACAGTCTGATAATAAGGTTGATTTGAGCAATCGATTTTCCATTTACCACCAAAATATTGGGGGTCTAAAGGGGAAACCAAATGAGCTTTTACTAGCATTACCAGCAGAAGCACCACATTTGATCTGCCTCACCGAACATCACCTAAAAGTATATGAACTAGTTAATACCCATATCCCAAATTACAAATTTGGTGCTCATTACTGTATACGTAACCTAAAACAGGGAGGTGTATGTATTTTTGTTTGTGAATCCATAAATTTTTCTAATATCAATCTACTAAAACATAATACGGAACAAGACATAGAAATAGCTGCGGTACAACTACATATCCAAAAGAGAAAGTTCATTGTAATTTGTGTCTACAGAGATCCATGTGGCAACTTCGAATTCTACCTGAATAAACTAGAAATTATTCTGAATTCTCTTCATAGTCACAACTCTGAATTAATCATATGTGGTGACTTCAACATCAACTACCTTGAATCCAGTAACAAAAAGGATCAACTTGATAGTTTATTAAGTACTTATAACTTAACT
>Ga0123352_10001940_pt1 | contig 28243 bp, 8 predicted proteins | sample TergutLab28metaG_FD_89700 | JGI IMG/M metagenome (GOLD analysis project Ga0123352, IMG submission 89700) | Labiotermes labralis P1 segment gut microbial communities from Petit-Saut dam, French Guiana - Lab288 P1 | ecosystem: Host-associated > Arthropoda: Insects > Digestive system > Gut ... | reverse complement strand
TTTATTTTTCAAATTATCATAAAAGAACTTAATATATTTTAAAAAGTTCAAAATTTTATGCATAAAGTAAATTTAAAAAAAACACAACATATCAGAATAAAAAAAAAAAAAAAAAAAGTTGAAAACATAATATGTGGCTCATTCCCCTCTACAACTCTTGTGTAAAGCATTTTCCATTGTCGTATGACAATACATGTGGAAAAAGTCATAAACACACAAAATATACAGAATGTTTACAATGTAACATACTACACACATTTTGTAAAAGAGTACTATGGATTATCTTTACACATACCAGGTTCATCTACAGAGTAACAGCAGTTTGTATTTAAGTATTTTCTTAATGCTACTTTAAATTTGTTTTTTCATTCTTACAGATTGTCAGACTATGTGGCAAACTGCTGAGATTCTGATGCCAGAACAGAATGTACTTGCTTTGAAAACAACATAGGTGGGCATTTGGTCTATGAAAATGACGCTTATTCCTTGTATTAATATTGTGTATAGATGAAGTTTTTTGAAAATTTCCTTCATTACTGACAATAAAGTTCATTAATGAAAGTATACATTGGCTTGAGGCAGGTAAAATTTTAATTTCTTAATAGACTTCCGCATAAAGTTCTGGGTTGTGCACCAGCCATATTTAGTTAGTGACAGTCATGCTGAGTACAGACACATATATATATGCCACATTCAACATCAATCATTTTTGTCCACTGTCAACTAAAACTGCAACAGCTTGACCATTTTTCCATTAAACTGTAATATATAAAATTCCATTCAGAGGCTCCAGACTAATTAACGTAAACAAATAGACAGAAAGAACTTAACATAATAGCCACTGGGATGTTAATGTGCCTAAAAAGGAAACAGCACACAACAAGCAAAAGAAAATGCAGAATAAAATTAAGAATTTGTCACTTAACATCGTTTTCAACAGCTGACTAGAGCGGTAACCCCCCCACCCCTCCTAACACTTCAGAGAATGGTACAGCACTTCAGGTTCATTTTCTGTCTTATATGTACACACTGAACATATGTTCTACTGCTCACCAGAGCAGGCAGTGGTGCACAATCAGTAATGAAAGATACATTCTGTACAATGAAGAATAATGCAACGCAAAATCGAATGGATAATGTGTGGAACCCAACAAATCTCTGTAACTGTAGATTTATAATTTTGAGGCGTTTTTAAAACAGCATTATGTAAATATCAATGCCAACCAAAAATTATTTAGCTTAAAATACATATTATCTCAGTACCGTTGCTAAAAACGGCACCTGTAATTCATCTGATCAACATCCATGATGTAAAGATGGACATGCAGAATTATTAAAAGCAAAGACAGTACTGAATTGGTTAAAAAATCCATAGGTTCCTATCACTAATTCAATATCCCGGCATTTCTTACACAGGTCACACACAACACACTATCGGGTTACTAACCTCCACACTGTGCTCATCAACATGTTTATTTCCTTTATTAGCCCTTCCACCCATATTCATATTACTTCAAGCAAATTACGGAGCAAAGCGTGTGGTTGTCCAAAGTAAAAGTTCATACACTTCCAACATTATTGCCTCTGATCACGAATACGACTTATGCGAATTAACTACACTCTTCCCAAACAAATTCAGATTTTTATTTCATCTACCAACACCAAACCCTCTGACAATTGGCCGCATGCCACTCGGCAAATGTTTACGGATGAAACACTACATACACTCATAACAGCAATTCGTAGTCATCATTTGGCCGCCTTAAAATTAAAACATATAATAGAGCTATAAATTACGTTGTTTCTAAAAAAAATTGTAACACGTATGAATAAGGGTAACGAAATAATATCCTTCCATTGAATTTCTAAAGCAAGTGTTCAAAATAAATCTATTACACTCTTTCACTTTAGTCGATCGCAATTTTGCAGTTATTCACTCTTCCTTCGTACGTGTTGTTCGCTCAGAATCATGGTATTGCAATGACGGCGACGTGATAGTTCAATTGTGTAAATTAAGTTGTAATGGTGTTTGTACGCCAATTAATGAAGTGCCCAATGTTGAAACCTGTTCATACGCACTCCACTGCAATCTTTATATAAATATACAGAAGAAATATGTAATACTTGAAGTTTAGAGTTTGGCCTATGCCAACCCTCTGTGTAGTGCGCAGATAAAAGATGTCACTACCATCGGTAGAAGGTGGACAGTGTGTTGCTTTAATTGTGACGCCATTTTACTAACCTTTAAGGCGGGGAAGCGAAGAATTAGTAATCTCTAAGTGAAATACAGTAAATTTCTGAGGTACAACAAATACCACACGCACTTAAAAAGTGCAGACAATCATCTGCCTTCTTAGGTAAGACGTTGAATTTCTGTGTATTTTATCATTTCAACCACTTGCCCACAAGAATTTGGTAGATTGGTTAGAGGACCCAAAACTGTATGCTGTAGCTTTCTTGGATAGCTGTAAGCACAATAGTTTGTGACGTTATTCATAACATATCTTGGGCATGTATTCGGTGGTAATCATTCGTGGCAATGTTTGTAAATATTTTATCAGGCACATGTATTGACAAAAGGTAAAGACCCCGTGTATGATAGTAAAAGTGTTCTCATACATCTCGTTTCTTGGTTTCAGTGTTTTGTGCTTCTGTAGTGGAGACTATGGAGGATGATGATGGAGAAGCGTTGATGGCTGTGGAGGAGTCAATAATAAGTGAAAAGACAAGAAAGGATGAAGAGGGTGGTGCAGGTTTACCAGATGACACTGATGACAGCAATGCCCCTAGTCCATTCATAGATGAGCAGGACAGTGTGAAGCCAGATGGTGATGGTAATGTGAAGTCCTCTGGGTGTTTAGAGACTGCGCTAGTAAAAAGTAACAAAGACAGTCAGAACAATGGTGGCAAATTAGTAAGTGATATTGATGTTCCTAAAAGCCCAAGGAAAGTGAATGGTGAGGTGGAATTATCAAAATGTGACACAGCGGAACACAGTTCTGATGTAGATTACAGTGGTGATACTGCTGAGAAGAGCAAATTAGCAGAAGATGATGATCCACAGTCTGAGCCTGAGAACTTGAGAAATTCTCAGAAACGAAAATGTGAAATTAGCCCTTTACCAGAAGGTATGAAAGATACAACAAAAGATGATGGACAAAACTCTGATGGTAACGCCGAATATAAAGGGTTCAAGAAAAGGATTTTAGCTCAGACATCTGTGGAAGCCAATAATATGCCCACATCAGATAATTCACCTTTGAATTCTACAAAACCAATTTTGAAGTGCAAGAAGGCTGTTTCAGAATCTCAGCATGTTTTGATCTCACATCAGACATTACCAGATGGTACACAATCCAGTGCACAGCTCACAGAATATGCCCAATATTTAGGTTTGCAGCCAACAGTGAAATTCAAATGTTACAAATGTGGTGAGAGTGGTTTTCCCTCCATGCTTAAATTACAAGAGCATCAGAACACCTGCCTGAAAAACTGTAATAAAATGCAAACTCTGGTGAAACCTGTTCCACCACCCTCAACTTCTGAACCAACTCCATCAACAAATTTCAGGATAACTCGTAAAGTATACCTCTGTTCAGCTTGTGGGACTTACTATGAAAACTGGAATCTATTTCTTCACATGAGGGAGGTTCATAGGAGACATATATGCTTACTGTGCTTGGGTATGTTTTCCCAGGCTGATAAGCTTGCTGCACATTTGGTTGCTAAACATGGGATAGTTGAAGGGGTGTATGCTTCATCAGAGCAGTTTATTAGTGAATTTAAAGGCTCCTGTTTTCTAATGTGTTGCACCTGTGAACGAATATTTTCAGAGCGAGAAAATTTTTTTGACCACACTTGCAGTGAGGGATTGGTAATTAATACTGACAAGGCATGTTCCTTGTGTGGGTTGCGAGGTGCTCATTTTCCAACTTGCCGTCGAGCCTTTACAGATAGCTCATCTCCACCACCACAAACTCCACCGCCGCCACTGCCACCACAACCACCGTTATCGTCATCATCCAGTTCTTCAGTTTCAGGTACGGTGGAAAGCCCTCCAGAATCAACACAAATTTCTCAGCCTGCAATTCAAGAACATTCTTTTCCGGGTACCAAATATTTAATACCAATGGGAAAAGCTGCAGGGAAAAAAATTATTCAGAAACCAAATACGATGCCTGATAATGCAGGAGATAGTAATGAAAAGTCTAGAGATCTCTCAGATATAGATGATGAATATGATATTAGTAATGCAGCTTCTTTCTGTCATGTCAATATCCATGAGCCCTCAGAGAAGCAGAAGCCTGTAGCTGCTTCAAAAGTCAAAACCTGTAAAGGAAAGAGTCAAGATGTGGTTACCAAGAATGCTGTTACTGAACTGAAGCTGGATTCATCACCACCTAGTACACATATAAATCAGAAGAATGCAGAAATCAGTGACAATAAGGGAGATGAAAATTTTCAAGATACAGACAAAAATAGTGAATCGATTAGTACCATTCTTGAAGCAAAGGAAATTCAAGAAAACCAGGAATGTATTGACAACCAACATAAAACGGTTGCTGGAGAATCTGGTGTTACACAAGAATGTGTCCACAAAAGAGGCACAGAACCATATAAGCCAGATGCAGAGACCAAGACAGACTTGCAAAACAGTCACAAACTTCGAAGTCTGATCACTGAAGAATTAGAGACAAGTAAGCATATGGATGATGATGAGTCTCAGCTACAAGTGCAGACTAATTCGAAGGTATCACTACAGAAAGAAGCCATTTCAAAGTCTACTCCAGAATCAGGCATCAACTCAAAAACATCACAACCAACAGAAACAAAAGTTAGTTCATTGCCACCGATTGCCACAGAAGCTGATTCAGAGTCTGAATCATCTGAGTCAGGTGATGGTACAGAAGAAAGTTCCACAAGTTCAGAAGCATCGTCTGAGGACAGCAGTCATCATGAAGAAATGAAAGATAAACTTGATGAGTCAGATGCTGACAATGGTGATAGCGACAAACTATCTCTTGTTGTTGATGAAAATGGGAGTGAAGAAGAAGAAAAAACAGAATCACATAAAGAAGAGGCAGATGATGGTGACAAATATAATACACAAGATAAAGTAAGTGAGGCAGAAGATAGAAAACAAGAGGAACCAAAGAGCGATACAGAAATGATTCAGAATACCTTGGAGGAAACTCCAGAATGTCCAGTTTTGGATGATGAGAAAGCTGATGAACTAGTAGAAAGTGTGCAGTTAGCAGGTGATGATGTACCTCTTTTGGAACTAACACTTGAAGAGAATCTCGATGCTATGAACATCCAGATGTTACTGAAGGAATCTGTGAAAGTTTCCTGCCTTAATTGTGTATACTGTAATCATGCCAAGAAAATAGCTGTTAATGGTAAACAGTTGGCATTGCATTTGTTAGCAGAACATCGTTTTGCTCCAGTGGTTTGCTCTGATAGTGGAGAACTTACAGAAGCCGATGGTTTTGTGGATAAATTTAAAAGTTCGTTACCAGCATTGCAGCAAATGTTTTTTAACACAGACTCTTATGATAATATGGACGAAACTTGTATGCGCCCATATGATAGGACATACGAATGTTTTCACTGTCATTTCTTGACAACCCTGCACAAAGAACTGTATGTTCATAATAGAAAGATGCATCAGAAGACGATTCTTTTATGCATTATGTGTAAATCCAATTTTTATAGCTACAGTGAGCTGCTGTGTCACTTGTGTCCTGGTATCTATGTACCAGAAAGTAATATAAAATTTCGCTGCTGCTTGTGCACAGTTGATGGTTTACCCTCAGCTTTCAGACTTATGGTACATCTGAGGAAGAAACATCATGCCTGTGATGTGTGTCTGGAAACTACCGGAGATCAACAGAAGTTGTCAAACCATGTATGGAAACATAAGCTGCATCATTTGTGTTATCGTTGTGGAATTGCGTATCGTAACAAACCGGACATTACAAAACATCTTTTCTGGAAGCATGGTACTGAGAGTGTACTTTGCAAGAAATGTTTACAGAAAAAGTGGCCACATGTCTATCATTTCTGCATACCACCTAATGCTTTTGTGTGTGAAGAATGTAACAGCAGCTTCTCACGTGCAGTGGCATTGAAAGTCCATAAGAGGCTCCATGCTGGTGATTTGCCTTATGACTGCAGTGAGTGTGAGGAACGGTTCATATCAAGAAAACTTTTAATCAAACATCAAAAGAAACACTCTGAGCCTGCTTCACCTAAAGATGCATTGGAAACTAAATTCCAAGAAAATGGCCCTGTTGGAGAAATTGAAAGACAAGAGGCTGAAAGAAAAGTATTGAGTGAATCTCATAAAAAAGCAGATGTGCTTGCCCATGAGGATGGAGTAAACACTAGTAAACCCATACAAGGAGAAGAATCGCAGGCATGTGATACAGTACCAACGGCCGAAGAAGATGTAGCTGATCCCATGGTAGAAGCATCTGTTGCAGAAAGTTCAGGAGAACTTCCCAAGCTCGAGGAAAAAGCTATAGGTGAAAAGAAGCCTAAAGTTATGGATGTATACGACCTTCCTCCCTTGAATTTGTCATCAGAAAGTGATGATTCTGATGATGATGAAGAAAGGAAAGAAAAGCAGTTCATTGTAGATGGACATAAAGATGGAGTTGACATGGAATCAGCAACTACTAATGAAAGTACGAACTTAAATGGTAAGGAAAAGACTTCTGAAGCTTTGTTTCAGATAGATGAAGATATTCAACAACCAGTTGAGGTTGTGGATGGAATTTGGGAGAACTTCAAGACATATAAAGCAAACTTGGAACGACGAGAAAATCAGTTTACTGAAATTAGTGGAAGTTCAATGCAGAAATCTGTAACAGATTTACAGTTTCACTTAAATGAGAGGCATATAGCTGACATCATTGCAGTGATATGTATGGACCATGACTACTGTGGATCATCTGCTGGGACAAGTCATTCAGTGGGCATAGAAGAAAAGTCAGAAGATATGTTGGTATCTGAAGTGGATTCAGTACAGCATACCATCATGCCTCAACAAGACTCTGAAAAAGTAGAACCAAAGGAAAAATCAGAAGAAGAAAAGAAGGCATGTGATGCTGATCATAATTACTGTTATACTAACACAGCGTCACTTGGCACTGAAAATGAGAAAGAGGAGGATGCTGTATCTGTACCTGTTTCAGTTGCCACTTCTTCAACAAAGAAGAAACAAAAGTCACCCAAAAAGAAACAGAAACGTAGTGCTAGTTCATCATCTAGTGATTCCAGCAGTAACAGTGACTCAAGCACATGTAGTTGTGGTACAAACTGCAGTTGCAGCAGTTCCAGTTCAAGCAGTTCAGGCACTTCCTCCAGTCAGAGCTCTGATTCTGACAGTTCAAGTTCAGAAGGCAGACGTCGTCAGGCAGCCAGACGAGAACGCAGGAGAGAGAGGGCAAAAAAGAGGAAAATGGAGGAAGACGAGGATGCAACACCCGCTAAAGTAGATTCAACAGAAACAGCAGCTAATATACCCCCTGAACAAAGTGAGGTTCTGCCTGTGGCCACTTTGGTTGAACCAGATGATGTGGAGTTGCCCATAAGAGAATCAGATCTAGACACAGATGAAACAGAGACAGATGAGGATTTTTATGACCAATATCCACAGAAACTGGCCAACAAACTTTTTGCAGAAAAACGAAACCAGCTTCTTTTGTTGGCAGCAGTGGCACCTGTTAATAATGGCACAATGTCACAATCTGGTCAGTCACCACCACCTAGTTCCATTCAAGATCCTGTACCAAGGAAGAAAGAGAAAACAAAGAAACATAAAAAATTGCAACCTCAGCAAATCATTTCAGAAAATAAAATGGAAAAAACACTGAAACTCAACATTCCTACAGACTATTATGATACTCAGACACCTGTGTTTTCAAAATCAACTATGCCAAAAACATCTGCAAGCAGTTCCTTGAGTGCTACAAGCCTAGCCACACCAGTGCGATCAGTTCAAAGTCCCTTTCTTGTTAGCCACCTTGAACCAACAACGCCAACTGCAGCATATCACAGCACAGGTAGTGGCTCAGAAACAGAGAGCAAACGTCTTTCCAAACGAAAGCGAGTTCCCAAGAGATTTTATGGGGATTCTAGTGATGATGAACCTGAACAACCGCCAGTAAAGTGGCGTAGAACAAACCCGGTCATAGCAGTGCAGCCTGCAGCAGGATGCAGCAGCTCTGTCTCTAAGCCTGAACGAGTTCAGTTTCCAACTGTTAATGAGGAGAAATCAGAAGAGGAGGCCATGGAAGACAGTGACAGTGACCAAGAGGACACAAAGAAAAGCAGCAGTGAGTCATCCAACAGTGATAGTGAGGCTGTAAAGGAGCGGGATGATGATGATGATGATGATGGTGGTGGTGGTGATGGTGACGACGACGATGATGATGATGATGATGATGATGATGATGAAGAAGATGAAGATGATCTATCTGATGCAGATAGTGAAGTTGATACCTCATCAGCAGTGCAGACAAATACAGTGTCAGTTGCCAGAGAAAGTGATACTGTGCAACAAAAGAATGAAAACTTGTATTGTTACTGCCAGTGTCCGTATGATGAAGTTTCAGAAATGATTGCGTGTGACGGTAAAGATTGTGCAATTGAATGGTTTCATTTCGAGTGTGTAGGTATAATGGTGCCACCAAAGGGCAAGTGGTTTTGCCCAGACTGCAGAAAAAGGGCTGCAGCAAGGAGTGATTACTTATTACATGTGTGAGGTGTGTTGGGTTTATGTATACAGTATTGAAGGACCTCTTTAGACACTGGTTTATGTGTGAAGTTGTGGAAGCTCTACTTCATATGTGTGTTGTTTCTTTGTTGGTGTTCTCCTCTTTGAAAAACAAATTTTGTAAATAGTGTAGATAGGTAGCACAATAACTAACTGTAAATGGATTCATACAAATTTTAAAGAATTCCTGGTGGTTTCTGTCTGCAGCTTGCATCGAACAGTTTCAAACACGTGTAGCAGAAGGTAATTGGACACTCGTAAGTGTAAATATACAAAATACCTGTTTTCTTTGCAAATGAACAACTGTGTGGATGGTAGCTGAAGTTCAGAATCATTGTATATCATAATAATAATAATAATAATAATGTATTATTATTATTATTATTATTCCACCAACAGAAGTAAAACTGATATTACACATTTTTCATATGCTATGTCAGTAGCGTTTATCAGAGAAATGAAATTGTACCACGTTACTTATGGAAGAGAAGACAGGAATGTGAGAAAGTAGTAATATCAAAGGTTCAGAAATGGGATCTGATGATTTTCTCATAAAGGCCTCATATTGAGAAACACAGCAATGCGATATTAAATGTGTATTTATCGAATTCTATGTACATAGTGCGTTCATTCACTTTTACCTGTATGATTTGATGAATTGCTACATGTTATTTTAGTATACCAACATTTTAGGCTATTTATTTTTTATACACTGTTTCCCATATGGATAAATAATGCAACAAAGTAATTTAGTAATTACTAGTATGTCTGTTATTTCAAGTGATTAGATTACTTATGCAGTAGTCATGATTCTTGATCAGGTTGATGAATTCTGAAAGTATATGTACATTATATACATATGTGTATTATGAAATTCATTATTTGATTATCATCGTGGCTTGAATACATTTTAAATCTTCCTTTTGAGAGATATTGATGTTTATTAGTTGCAGTGACTGTGTTTCCTAATTCTGTTGAAACTGATCATATTATTACCGTGGTTTGTAAATAAATTTGTGGCTAAATCTCATAGACATAAGGAGATTGAGTTTTCTTCCACAAGGGGACTTAACAGTGATTCCTAATGTGTCATCTCTGAAATTGTTGTACTTGAATTTCTGGAGAAAAGGAACAGAAATTATTGAAGGTGACAGCTGTAGTCATTGTTAGAAGGAAGTTGAGAATTAATGCGAACTTTATTTTTCTATTTATATTACAACCTAAGTTTAATAACATGGAAGTGTGTATCTTCTAGTATTTGACTTCTACCATGCATATATTTAATAAGTCATTAAATTAAAACTATAGACACAAGTTTAGGACTATACAGCTACCTTTTTTATGACCCTAACGTGTTTTTGCCCACCTAGACTGTTACCAAGGAGTTCCAAGTTAACCGAAGAGTATGTTATTGAAGGAGTTCAGTACACCGGGTTTACCTATGTGATATAAGTGATGTGTACATTAACATAAAATTCAAGATAAAGTACAGAGTTTATGGTCAAGAACTTGTATAGTCTGTCCTTAATGAAGTATTTTTGAAATGATTGCCACTTCCAAAACAGACAAGTAGAGGTCCAGTAATATGAGTTAAACAGTTAGTCATGGACCTGTGTAATGTATTTTAACCATTTCTGTGTGTCCAAGAATGTTTGAACACAATGCTGACGTATGTTCCTGGTGTACGAATACAGGAGTTTGGGCTAGACAATAGGTCAGTGACTGAATGTTATTACTTACGCTGCAGGACCTCTGTATATTCTGTTTGATGATATTTTTTTGGAAAGGGCGATTGTTGTAACATTACTTCGTTAAGAACATAATATACCTTGACTTTTCAAACTTGAATTTGCTGTGACTTTTCAAACTTGAATTTACTGTTTATTTATAGTCATGTATGAAAACCTTTCGTACTTCCACTTACTTTATTTAAATCATTTATAGTGACCTACATGGACCAAACGATGGTTGAGACATAAAGGTTGTTGGCTGGTCCAAACATTGTGTACACAGTTTGTTCGAATTTGATTGTATCTTTATTCAAAGTAGGTTCGGTATGCAAATTTGAATAGCCAGGTAATCAAAAATGCTGCTGTAACAAAATGAACCCATTATTAGCTAAAAAAAAAAATAAGTGTTTTCTTATGTTTCAAATGTTTTTAGAGTCAGTAAAATGAACACTGAAAAAAAATCAGGTTTCATGTACGCTATCTATCAGACAATGAACTAAAATTGACAACATCCTCATATTTTGAAATTTTCAAAGAAAAAAAACCAGAAGTGCTAAGGAACAACAATTCCTTTGTTTACATATATTAACATTTCAGTGCAAAATTTTGAATGCCATGGAACACAACAGATGTGCAGTTCACATTGGCCATCAGCCTGCACACTCCCTTAACATCAAGCACATCCTAACTTTTTATGTATTGCAGTAAACCATGTTGGGAATCCTGTGATATCAAACCATTGTTTTAGGAAATTTTCAGTTTTGATAGAATGTAAAGGCATGCAAATTGGGTATTATTATGGCCATTTTGAAAAAGTCTTTGTTTGCATCAAACACAATCCTATTGCCCTCAGTTATACTGTGTTTGGAATACTGGTACTGGTGATCAATATTTATATGTTGTGCAATGTGTACATTTGTTAGTCCATATTAATAGGTCAATGTGAGGCTGAAGTGGTTGGGAAGAAATGCTTTCATCTCAGAAAATAAATAGACACTGGGGCCTTCTGAAAATGCGTCTTTGCAAGTACAACTTTTGAGCAAGCCTGTGGCACATAGTCGGGTATGAAATATTACAGTACACAGTTTCACAGTGGGTATAGGATAAGTTTAGATTGTATTGTCATTTTCTGTACACTCAGCTTGTGCTGAACAGACCCATTGAATTTGAAAAATGTGGGGAAAGGACAAAATAATGGGAACAGTTGTGAAGGATGCACATATGCTTATTAATATGGAGTTGGGTGACCATTTGCCTGTAATACAGCTTGTATCCTTCTTGGTGTAGACTCAGATAAGTTCTCAACAGTATCTAAAGGAATACTGTTACAACTGTTCATGAAGAATATCGTCTAGTTACTTGAGAGATTATGGAGGAGGGAATCTGCTTCTCACCCTGCTCTCTAAAACTGACCACATTGGTTGGATGATATTTAAGTCTGGTGATTGTGCTGGCCAGGGAAGATGTTGATGTGCATCTTCATGCTCCTCAAACCAAAACTGAACACATCTGGCTGTGTATATGGGCAAACTGTCAACTTGGAGAAAGTGATCATTATTAGGAACAACATCTAGACCATAGGATGTACGTGGTTACCTAAAATTTACCACTTAATTGCTGGCAGTAATTTGACCATTCCAAGTAATTATGGGACCAGCAGAATACCAAGATATTGCTGCCCAAATCATTACAGATCCATCTCCATGTTTCACCAATAGAACCAGGCATACAGGATTATTGGCCACCTTGGGCATTTTCCAAACATAAATCTGGGCAGATGTTGGGAACAACGTGAAGGATGACTCATCTGACTATTACATGTTTCCAGTCTTAAGATATGCAGGTTTTATGATCATACCATCTTTTTTGCCTTGTATCATTGTTTTGAGTAATCAGAGATTTAGCAATTGCAGCTCTACAATGGATGTTGGATTGGTGAAGCTCTTGTCAGGCTGTTTTTGTGGAAATGGTCTTTCAAGATGAATATTGAGTTCTGCTGTCACCTTTGCTGCAGTAGTTCTATGATTTTTAGACACAATCCTCTTCAATGTATAGCAATCCCTTGCACTTTAGTTTTGGTTTTTTGGCCACTATTCCTTTCAGCTGATGATGTCTTCCCATGATTGGTGTATGCGGTCATAACCTTGGAAACTGCTGCTCTGGATACACTTAATGAAGTGGCTGTTTTGATTACAGATGCTACAGCTAAACATGCACCAACAATCTGTCCTGTTCCAAAATCTGACAAGTCTCCCATTTTGCAGTTTAACACAATCTGTAATGTGTCAACACTGGCACTGCACAGTGTAAACAAACAAAACAATAATGAAAGATACAAGTAATGTTCTTTTGGTGCAGCCAACACAATTTTGATTCCTATATTCTTTGGTGTTTCTGTTATTTTGTCCATCTCCTGTAGGTCATAAGAGAAATCATATACAGTAAGACTTAAACTGTCTTAATCTTATTTGCAAAGAAAAGCTTATAAAATATTTTGAGAGCAAACTACTGTAACAGTCACCCTAATACAGTACTTACTAAGAAATTAGTAACTTGCTTCCTTATTTACAGAACTCGTACCATAATTACCCGCTCATCCAGTTAACAGTACCTGTACTACTGTGTGGTTAAAAACAGACATGTGTAAACAGTATAAGCTTTTCATACAGCATGAACACATTGTGTGTGAAACAAGTGGGAAGTCCAAAGAAAATGAAGTTCAATACAAAATCCTGATTTTAAATTCATAAATTAAGCTCCCTCATTGAGTATGAGTACTAAGGAGCCTCACTAGAGTGCAGTATAAGGTTGTTCAGCAAACAATAGTCATTTAAATGCACATCTTACATCTACAAATACTGTTAAAGCAGTTGCTTATTAGCTTGGGATTGGTGTATTTAGGAAGATAAAAATAATTGTTTAAAGTAAATGGTATTTTCTTGGATTTAAACTGAGGGGTTGATGAGAAAATGTTAAGGAATGTGAATAGTTAAGGCTTAAAAGAAAGCAGTTTTGTAGTAGGATTGCAGAATGTGATGGGAAGGATATGAACAGTGAATGTCCTGATTGAGATCTGAATCATTTACTTCTAGATAACAAGTCAGATGCATTATCACTGAGGTAGCCTGCTCACTGAATAATGATGTTCAGTGATATTTCACTCTGTTGAAAGGAACATGAGTATTTTTACCAGTATAACAAATTTCTAAACTTAAATCACTTCTTTGTGGTGATAGTTAACCTAATTGTCATGCTGTACAAAAAGAATTATATCAAAACGTACTTTTGTTGTGTAGTAGATTTACAATTTGCAGTCTTAGTGCAGGAAGGTAAATAGGTATGTTAGTTCATGTGTGATATGAACACTAGATTGTGAAGAAGTACAAGTGGAACTGAATGTGAGAACCTTATGTGAATATTGGGGCATTTTCAGTAATTAAGCTTACAATACAGTACAGGAAATTATTGAAAATATGATTCACTCTGATATGTCTAAGGAATGTTACTTTTGCTCATTGTTGGAATTTTGCACAGGTCATTGATATATTTGTTAATGTTATTTATATATTTTTACTTATACCCAATGTGTGGTTCTAATTGATAAGACTTGAAGCTTTTGAGGCAACTAAGAGTTTTATGATTTTGGGCAAGAGGTATCAGAGTGACTTTTCTCATACTGATCCAGCTTGCCAACTTCAGCAGCAGTGAACAAAATTGTGATGAGATAGGTTTACACTTGACTACTCTGATGTCCATGAACATGAAGTCTGGATGATATATGAACAGTGATGTTTACCGGTACAAGGCTTTTGGTTGAGAGCTGGGATCCAGATTTCAAAGGAACTCATTATATAAATAAATTGACTAGTACACATCAGCACAACAAATATTTATTTAATTTATTAAATATTTGTTATGCCGACGTGTACTAGTCAATTTGTTATTTAGTTAGAGCACTTCATGATGCCCTCCTTAAAGAACTCATTCTATGTCAGTGCAGTCCCTTTAAGTGAGCTCTCAGAACATTGGAAGACCTTGGATTTAAGAACATCTTAGGTTTATTTTTGTCTGTCAGTTTTTGCGGCCGGTATCTGACATATAAGATCATTTCTCTGCTTTCAGAAATGTTTGTTGAAATGTTTCCACTATTTGCCTGCAGATTTTCACCAAATGACATGTTCTAGATGTGAAAGCTCATTGTGCATATCTTGAGTTTTTGTAAGTGAACCTAATTCATATCTTGTTTCCCTTCTTGCTGTTATTTTGTACAGCAATATTTACATAATATAATAATAATAATAATAATGTCACTTCAGAAAAGTAATTATAATGAAGGATTAATTTGAATTACTAGTGCAGGGTGTGAAGACATTAAATTCTTTTGAGGTTTATGTGAGGCATGTGTATATAGACATGGACTAGAATGTTCTGTGAGATGAGAATTTCCATTGATAGAGCTGAATTCCAAAATGCACAGCTGTCCTGTACTTTGTATCAAATATGACTGGTACCATATTGACATTTCACAGTATCGCAGGGCAAGTAACTGTTATTTTCTATCATTCTGTCGTTCTGTGGCATCCAGATAGGCATCACTTATCACAAACACCTTATAAAATCTGAAATTTGTTGCTGAAAAACTGGACACCACAAAAAATGAAGGTAGAGGATTCTCTAGAATGATGCAAGTAGGATTTAAAACTGTTGCTCCCAGACATTTCCAGTGTGGAGTGTAACTGTCTAATTACCAAATTTATTCTTTACAATTATATATATGTCATTGAAAAATTGTTAATTTAAAGTGCATTCTCTACTTTCCTACTGTTGCAAAGCCAATGTTCAGTGCATATATTACCTAGCTTAGAAAGAGATTGTTTGGCCTTGGGCATATACCTGTCTCTTTTACAAATGATTCCATGTATCTGACATTTGTTAAAGTATCTTTAATGCTTGTATTGTATTCCCACATAATTACAGTTACAGGTATGCCCAAAAATTTTATTTTATGGCATGTTCCAATCTAAGAACATATTATTATTTGGTACTACAAATCTGATAGATGTGGTTTGAGGGTACCATTGTGCTGAAGTCTGTGAGAAATAATTGTGGGGGGAAGTTCTATATATGACAGTGGATTGTTATGATGCAGCAACCCCATATTTAATTTCCATTTTCGTTGAACTTCACATCTTAGTCATTATTAATGTCCACATAAATCTAATTAACAAATTAACTCATGCAAAACACTTTCACACTGAAGGAAAATGTGCAAAATAGCGTTATACTGGAGTGTATTTGCCCTGCTAATTGCAGTAAAGGTAGTGTGAGAGTGTTCTGTGAGATTACTTGATACTTGCTGACATGTAGATGTGTGTTAGACATAAACCCAAGTATCATCACAGCTTTGTACACCACCCCTAGGGCTGTTACAATATTAGAGCACTAATGCAATTGAAGATGATGTAGGAGTCTTTTGTTGAGGTATTGTCATCATTTCCTAAGATACTGTGAGGCAAAATTCCATGCTTGTGTAAAGGAACAACAACCTACAGGATAAACTTTGCTAAGACTTATCTCATTTCCACTCTTGTCGTTGAAATCCTTTGCCTTATGTTGTAATATTAATATTAATAATATTATATAATATTAACTAGGTACTTCCATGGAGGAGAGTCTGTCTAGAAAAACTTAATAGGCCCTCATCTACTCCAAAATTCCTTACATTTTGTAGAACCCAAAGGTTCATTACTGTGTTCCCTATCCTCAGTCAGATAAATCAAGTTATGCCCTCACATTCTTATGTCAGGTTTGGCCACAACTTGTTTTGTGAGCCACACATACTGGTGTGGCTTTCTGTGGCTGCATTTACTCTGGCAATGAGCTATGTGGCTACTGTGTTGGACTTGGTGTAAATGGGCATGGTTGTGGCCTATGGTGCCCTCTAAAGTGCAGTTCCCAAAGTTCATCTAGCTGGCTGCCCCTTCATTGTGAAAAAGGATGAACATAGCAGTAGGGACAGGATGGTGGCTTCTCATGGGATAGATGATATCATATGTTGTCAACCAAACCTCCACAAATGCATCATCTCCAATATTGGTTTAGTGTACTTCTTGTTACCTATGAGGTATTTGGTTTATTTACAGAATATCTATGCAGTCTTTGCACAGAGTCCATAGCGTGACCTCTTACACTGAAGTTGTGTTTGTCCATAACTCGGAAACTACCAGATGTCAATGCCGTTACTTATTTGGGCTGTACACAAACAGTTGTCACAACTCTGAAGTTGGTCTTCATCTGTATAGTAAAAAATCTGCCATACATGAAGCTCAAATCTAATTTTATCAAGTTTCCTATTAGCTTTGCAACATTAACTGTATATCTGAAATAAATTAACAGGAATGGCAGTGAGCTATGCACAGATGCACTGTATGCATTTGGAAAATGTTTGTTCTCTGCTTGAATACACTTTTCTACCCATGTTTCAACAGACATACACTGTCAGAGTGAAATGTTCACAGTGCTGACAACATTAATTCTTTTAATCTACATGAATAACTTCTACAGAAATATAAGAACTTTAACAGATGTTGGATAACTGTGAAGTGAGACAAATGTACAATCACATTACATTGTCATCTGTGTAATGTGTTACAATCATTGTTCTATACGTAAAAATATACACCTATGGATATACTTTAACATGCGTTAGTAATACATGGGCTATTCATTTAATTCATGCACTATATGTACCACTGTTGTCTTCAGCATCTTTTTCATCCCATAGTACTTTCTTTCCAATATGTACCCTCCACAGATGCATGCATGTTTCGTCCAGTGCTCCCCCTAGTTGTTAAATACTGTTCGGAAACCCTTGTTTTTTATGTCGTGCCAAGTGCCTGCATTGTAGTAGCATGAAGTTCATCATGCAGATAAGTAGTAATGCTTCAACTGTGGTAACAAATATAAATTGCATGATCATGCATAGGGTAATGTTTGAGCACCAGCATTTTTTGTGGTCTGTTGTACAGTTTGTGAAATGGCATTACTGTGACTTAAGAGCTATGTTGTCTTAACAAAACAAGGGCAAAGTAAAAAGGTAAAGTTGTTCTTATACTTCAGCACCATGCCATGAAGGCATATGGAGTAATCTGTTTTTGAAAATTTTGTTCACAAACCATTTACACCATATAACATTATGTATTAAGTTTAACACATTTTAGCCAATATTTTGTTGTAGACATGTGCATTATCAGCACATGTGGAAACTGTCAGTGAAATTTAAACTTTGTGCAATATAAAGTCTACCAGCTCTTGGTGTTATACATACACACTTGATGCATTACCAAAGATCAATGTGATGGAGAAATAATATTTTTAGGACTTCTTGTTCTATGCATGTATTTTAATAAGAAATTGCATGTGATATTTAATTAACCTTTATCCTGCTAACGTGGAGAATATGGTGAGCTCCTAATAATGCCAGCAAATGGCAGATGGGGTTTAATTTGGCGTTTAAAGGGTTAAAACGTTTTAATATGTGACAGTGTGAGCACATGAAAGTACAGGGTTTCTTTTTTCTCTGATTTGAGCACAAGAGCTGTGGGACATCACAGTGGATGCAGAGTTTCTGTGCAATAAAGTTGCCATGCCCCGGTCAGCAATGAAAGAAACTGTGGCCAAATATAAACCTGATACATGGAGCACAATGTATAATTTTAAGTGGTGTAGGTTGTGTCTGAAACAGTTTGGTAAAGAAGTGCAGTCAGCTTGGAAACATTTTTCATTAAACATCACCTGAAGCCAAAGTGAATCAAAATACTGCCATTGACGGGCGTATTGTTTTCCTCTCTGATTCTAAGAGAGCCACATTTAATCACCAGTGGTATTACTCTGCAAAGACCTCCCTGTTTTGTTCAAAACCCATAAGCGTATTTCACATGTCATACTGCTGCTGTTGTTTGGATGTCATTCAGCAAGTTCAAATTGTAGATATTTTCATATGGTCTGTAAGGATTGCATGGGTACATTAATGGAGATGGATACTAGAGATGCTAAATTTCAGACTTGAATTTGACAGTTTTGATTCATCATTTCACCCGTGTGAGTAATGTGGTGTGGGATGATCTAGCTCACTTGAACGAAACACACATTTGCCGTGAAGTGTCATCTGTCCTCGAAATGCTTGTGTCACTTGAAAATTGTTCTTGTATGCAGACATTCCTATTTATGAGCTTCATTTATTGCCTTAAAATAGCAGCAGGAGTATTTTTGAACATGGTAATAGGTAACATAACATTGCTATGTTTGCAGGTTTTCCACTTCTAAAAACATGGTAAAAAATGAAGATATGAAGAATTTCAGTAAGAATGAAGCATGAAAAATAATCACTGTGATTGCACAAAGAATAATACACACAAACCTACACAGAATGTGCGTGGCAGTGTGTTGAATAAGCATAACAACAATGAACCATTTACAAATGTTGTATATTGTGCTCGTATCTTTGATGGCACTTTGATGACAGATGAATGATTGAAGGACACCAGCTACAGTACATGAATTACCATAAAAGCCCTAGTAGCAGCACATAACAAGTATGAAATGAAGGCAAGGAAGTGTGTTGTGTACTGCCATGTCTCATTTTAGCAGAGGTAGCCATGTTTAAGAGCATTGTGTGTACAGTATCTAAGAATGAAATGACCACATTGATTTTACTGCTTCAAGTGACAACCATGATAATAAGTTGACACATGATGGAACTTGTGGCTGCATGATTCAGCAGTTTTGTGACAAGTGTCCATTCATTATGTGGCTTGATGTTTTATTTGTTAGAAACATGAGTCAGAAATTGTTATACCAGACACTAATTAAAGGTGACTAGTACCTCAGCTAGCCAAGAAATTCCCAACATTTGATGGAACCTGAAGGTTTAATACTGTGATACAGGAGACTGCCACTTGTTCCTATCCTAAGACAGATGAATTCAATTCATAACATCCTTACCTCCTTATACAACACCATCTCAATATTTTTCACCAATCTATGCCTTTATTTTCCAAGTGGTTTAGGTTTCCCACCAAATCCTTCTGTACATTTCTCTTCTTCCTTATATGTGCTACATGCCCCTGGCATATCATCCTCCTTGATTTGATCACCCTAATGATATACAGTGAGAGGTACAAAGCATGATGCCAATTATGTTATTTTGTCCAGCCTCCTGTTACTTCCTCCCTGTTCTTGAACACCTTCAGTCTCTGATCCTTCCTTAATATGAAAGACAAATTTTCACACCTGTGTAAAACACAGGCAAAATTTAGTCCTGTATGTTTTAATGTATGTGTTTTGATAGAAAACAGAAATACATCTGGACTGAATGTTATCCAGCATTGCCCAGTTTTAGTGTGCTCGTTTTCTTCATGCATTCAAGTACTTGCAGAATGCAGAATATCTGATCCATAGTTGGTCTGTTACATTGAAATCCACATGATGATCCACAATACTTACAACTACTTACGGAGTTGGGGCACACGGCACATTTGGTTGAGGCATTGCGCTACAAGCTGAAAGGTCACAGGTTCGATTCCCAATGGTGTCATTGAAATTTTTAATTGACATAATCCTTTCGGCTGCATTATGGCCCTAGGGTTGACTCAGCCTCTAACAGAAATGAGTACCAGGAATATTTCCTGGGGGTAAAGGCGGCCGGTGTGTAGGGCTGACAACCGTACCACCTTCATGTGCTGATTGTCTTGAAATCTGGTAGCCTGAACCTCCTGGAACCCTCAGGGCCTCTCCAGGCCTGTAATGGGATTGCTTTACATTTACTTATGGAGTTAGTTTTCACAGAAGAATGTTAGATAATTTTGTATGTAGTTGATAGGAGTGATATGCCTTGATCTCCCCTTCTATGAATTGGTATATCAGTAGTTTATTCCATCCACCGCTGAGGCAATTCTTCCTTGTCCCAAAAGTAGTAAGTTGATGAATCTCAGGATGTACTGTTCTACTTTCTGATGGAAACACTTGTTCTGGAATGCGATCATATCTGGTGATTTGCAAATATTCACCTTGCCAGTAGCCATCTCAAACAAAGAGGAGTTACGTTTGGGCACTAGTAGGTCAGCTGTGTGTGTTTCAGTCTGCCAAACATTAACCCCAGGTACATTCAAGATTTGACCAGTGATTCTTCCATGTATTCAAAATACTGTAGGAATCTGCAAGCACGTTGCTTTTCTCATCCCTTACAAAGTTAGTTTTATGCTTGTAACCCAATGTAAATTTATTTATGCCTTTATACAAATTTATTATATTCTTGTTCTTACTGTTTGTTTAAAGCTTGTTAATTTTACATTTTAAATATTACCAGTTTTTTTCCTGAGATATCAACTAGTTTTAAGTCATATGTAGTTTAGCATATGTGCATCCATTTGGCTTGGGTCTTGCAATCACTGCAGTTCCTTTGATCTCAAAATTTTAAACATCCTTCTTCAAACAATGGTTTATGCTTCTTCTGAATAGTAGTGACCTGGACTCCTTTTACATGAAATTTTGATGTCCTCTGTAATACCTTCCCAAGCCATGTTGATGTTTCTGCTATTGTTTTAACTTCTCCGAAGCTCTAGACCTGTTTGAGAATTTAACTTCATACTTTTCATCAACTTTTGTATCATTCAGCTTCTTGCAATCAATTCCCTTATTGTCAAATTTTTGTGTTGCTTGCTTACATACAGTCTGTCTGTAACCTTTGTAACCACTAGATAGTGATCTATTATCACAGTTAGCTTCTCTGAAAGATGGACATGAGGCATACTCGAATGTCATATACTCTCAAGATGTGATCAATGTGACTGTGAATCTTGCCATTAGGAGAGGTCCAAATATATTTATGGATGTTGTGATGTGTGAACACTTGTTGTAACAGATTTTAAGACTTTGCCAAGTTTGCTACTATTCTGTGATGACTGGGACCCATTTAACACAGTGTTAGACTAGAAATTCAGCATTAAATGTATAAACATGTTGAAGAAAAATGTAATTTCATGTTACAGACAATTTAAGGGAAGTGAACAGTGAGAAGAATATGAGATGTATGTGGGTAAAAAAATTTTAAGACTGAAGAATTGTTACAGATGACAGAAGATATGGAAATTGCAAAACTGATTTGAATGTAGAAAAAGGACCTGAAATTGTGAGATATCGCTTACTGACTCTTCAAAACATAGCAGAAATGAACATGAGTACCAAGACTGTAAGAATGGCTTTGACCAAAGATATGAATATGAAGGTGCATGTCACAACTGTTTGGAACAGTTTTAATAGCAAGCAGTAACAAAGAACAGACCTTTGGTGAGACCACTCATCAAGATTAATGGGGAAAACAGACTTTTAAACAGAGAAATAGTATGTACTGTTAAACCTGGGTCTGTCAGTGTGACCTGCAAAACAAGTGCTGAAGCCTCTAAGACCAAAATGAACATGGTGATGATGCCAAACTGTAAGTGCAAACCATACAATTTGGAATTCCTCATTACGAATTTGTTCCTTAAACAAATGGTTCCACTATGTATACCTTAAAGACTTGGAATAATTAACTACATTATTTGAAAATGCCAAAGTTTGCCACAGAAAAGAATTGAAGTGGATTTCACATTATGGCAATGAAAGTGGAAAATTTCTGTCAGCAGTATTTGGCAAAGAAATCAAAGTTGGAATGTACTATACTTGTTTGATTTGGCCCCATGTGACTTCTTCATTTAAACATCTCCTTGAGAAAACAATACTGTAAAAAACTTCTCAGAGAATGTTTTGTATGGATGGTAGTGATGCATGTACCTAGGACTTCCAGGAAGTTAAGTTACAAATGTGATGACATTTTTAAAAATGTTTATTAACAAAATCGAGTGAAAAGACTCTTAGCACATACCTTTAGCTATTTTTCAACATAATCAGCACCTTTATCAATGCATTTGTTGAGTCTGGATATGATTTTTTTTTGTGTTATAATGTCACAGAACTCCACTGCCTGCGCACCCAACCACATAGTGACTTTTTTTTTTCACCTTTTCAGCTTCATGAAACTTCTGGCTGGCTAGATGTTCCTTTAAATGCAAAAAAGAATGGAAATTGCTGGGAGCGAGGTCTGGGCTGCGAGCAGGATGGTTGCCACTTTCACAGTGGTGATTTCCCTTCCCCTCCCACCCATTTTTTTTTCTTTAATTTCTGGACAACCCTCATAGTAATGTCAGGAGGAGACCTACACTCACTGAAGGTTAGAGACACTATATTTTTTTCACAGAAGCAGACCAGTTATTTGTCAGACAGCATGTGTGTTTCTGTGAATAGTTTACAACTGTTCATCACTTAGGATGTCTGGCAATTCTGTGTAGCAGTACTAGTATTGTCAGATGTCATATGTAGTGAACTTGTTCAGGCTGTTGCATTTGTATAATTAATAAACAGTTGTGCCTGTAGAGATCGCTAATCAAAAATATGAATGGAGCATTCTTGCTTGCACATTCAACATGAAGGTCCAGGTTGCAGCATTTTAAATGTTCTATGTGTATCATGTCACCATTAGAAGTGACATAATATCCTGCCTATTCTTGCTTTACCTGTATTGCTATTGGAGTAATATGAACATTCTTCAATAAAGATAATTTATCCTTCCAGTATTCTACCTAATATGTGAATATAAAATGCATCTGACATCATAAAATAAAATAGGTTTTGTGTACTGAAGTATACTGAAGTGATGTGAGGATGCCAGTATAAATCAATATGTATCATTCTTGCATAACTTTATATTGCAAGCCCATGAATGTTACCAGCTAGTTTTGTTCCAATTTATAGTGATAAATGTTCTTGATATGCATGTAAAGATTTAGTGGACCCATAATTTCTCTTCCAAATAAGATGTGTTTACAAAGAAATTGGTGAGAAATTTTTGTATGTCACTTGAATGTTTGTGAGTTGTATCCAGTCTATAGCCTATGAACTGTGATGCTACAATAATGACAGTGAAATCTATTCATACTGAAGCAATTACTTGCTTTTAACATGATCTGGAGCATAGACTTTTGGAAGCAGTTCTATTTTTGGAACTTACAGTGCAAGAAGTTGTGTGATGAATCTGTTAGTCAGAACCTGCTTAATTTTTTCTCCAATATATTTAGCAGTGTAATACAGATGCAATGTACAAATGAAGGCCAAGAGTGGAATTCAGCAGCTTATTTTATTGGTGTACTATCCTAGTTCATTATGTTCCACTTAAAGCCATGCCCTCAATATAGACATAAGACAAACATAAGCAACACTTGTTAGGTGGTAACATTGTATAACGAAGTGCCAAATCATCTCAGCATCTATAATGTACCACTGAAATGTTACTGAAAGTGGCTACTGTGAGATACTTTTTATATGACAGTGCTGAAATATTTGTACTGCTGTATATTGATGGATAACAAATCCGTACACAATAAATTTAAAAGATTCATATTGATTATAAGAATTATAAATCCAGTAACCTGATTATATGGATATAAATTTCTTATACCGTATTAAATGGAAGTACAAATTGAACTGCACATCTGTAAGTGTATGAATCTCAACTAGGGATCCTTCCTGTATCCTACAATGTTCTTCACTAAGTTCCTTACTTCCTTCAGTCCGATGATGAGTTGATACTTCAAAATAGAACCTGATGTTTGTTTTCCTCATCTACATTGAATTTTTAGTCTATTACAATTCATTACATCCCCACAATCTCTTTTAAGTTTTGAAGCAAAACTCCATGGCTTTGAAATATGAAGGCAAACAGTGAGGACACTTTTCTCAGCATTAAGCTGAGTAAACACTCTATAATATGAATGGATATAAGTTTAAAAGGAATAAGCATTTTAGACTAGTGTAAGGCCTGTGGTTGAGCTTGTAGAGCATTGTCAGTATAGTGACTAGGCCACAGGTTTCATGACTGAGATAGTGTGTTTTGATTCCTAGCAGGAGCAAGGGATTTTTCTCTCCTCTGAAGTGCTAGTAGCTGGGGTGTGAAGTTAACCACTCATCTACATTTGTGGTGAGCTTGAACAAGATAGGATCTATGTCTTTGTTCTCCCATATGCGTTAATGGCATGCACAGAGACAACATTTACCTGCTGAAATTTTAGTGGGACAATTTGACATTTCCCCCCATATATAACCTTTTCATTGATTGACTGTTATACATTAGAGATCTTGAGGGGTACTGTGAAATCACAGTTTCACTGAATATGCATGCCTGAAATTGGAATCTTCTTGAAAGGCAGCTGAATAGATTTAGTGGTGCTGCTATTTTATGGTACCTTGTTATTGGCACATGTCAAGGCTACAGTGTGAACTGAAGCATGACTACCTCTTGGCTGATTTACTAAGGACAGATCTCTCTGACAGTCAGTGCCACCTAATACATATCCATCTTCTTTGATGGCACTACAGTCCAATGTGGACCTGCACTTACTAAATGGACTTCTCTCAGTCAGCTCTGTGTTCTGACCTCTCTTTCCAATTAGTAATTTTGCACTGATTAATAAATTAATACAATAGTAATGTCCATGGCTATAACAGTTACCTGCATTGGAAATAATGTTATCATGGCAGCATGAAATTCACACCCTTGTGTATTGCAGAAATATCTAAAACCACAAGAAGAAACAACATTACATCTTCTTAACCTAAGCTATCCCTTGGGTGACCAGAAGTAACACAGCAATTTTATTTATTCAGCATTTCTGTTGTTGTATGTTTGTGTTAGATTCTTTTCCTTATTCTGCAACATCTAGTCCACTCACTGAGAACACAAATAATATAAACAAGACACTTGAGGTTCCCACAGCGCTGTAGCTGAAGAATAGATCTTCTGCAATGTGACACTGTGACGTGAGTGAGTGGTTCCTGACACCAGGTATGAACCCAGAATTTTTCAGTGTTATGTTTGATTTTAAAAATTTTGTTATTACATTATGCCATAAGTGTAACTGTAATATAACACTGCAACTGCATCTATGGGCATAAAAGTCCCATGACTCACATAATTTAAATTTTGTTTTTTTTTTAATTTCATGGAAGACGTCCTTAGATTTTTATTTTATTTTTCAAAGTTTTAATATACTAGTCTTCAGCCGATTTTTGTGGCTGAATTCGACCGAAGGGCAAATAACTTAAAACGTTTGATATCATCTTGTTTAAAAAATACTTTTTTTTTTAGTTTCAATTTGGGGTGGGGGAGAGGAGGCTATAACCTGGCAGGCCCCATCCCCTCGCTTGAGGCGTCCCTACCCGATGTTCCTTCGAAAGGAAAGGGTCTAAAAAGCTTACGTTTTTTTCTTGTAGCTAAAACTGGCTGAATGAATTTTTTTTATTTTTGCATCGATCGTAGAAGTTTCGTCGAAGTACCACACCATCTGTACTAATAACAACTCACACGTCTTAATTGTAATTGTTCTGATGTCATAATTGTTAATAACTATATGACCATTATATTACAATTATATTTAAGCATTTGACATCTGTATTTTTAACAGATATTTATACAACTACTTTGACCATTTCCACATCCTTGGTACTTTACCTGTATATGGATATACGGAGAGTAAAGTGAATGAAATGAAACGAATCATGCTCAGACTAATTGAATGTAGGCCTCAAAGATCAATTCGCGCTCCGACCCCATGCTTCTACGAAATGCATTCTCACACATGTTTTATGGGCAAATGCATGATGTTATTAGAATATGATAGAGGAGGAGGAGGAAGAAGAAGAAAAGAAGGAAATAAAAGGGAAGAATAGGGGAAGGAGAGGAAGATGAGGAGGAGGAGAAGCAATGCTTTTGAGATAGCGGCAACTGTCCAGACAGTTACATGTATATTAATAAAATTATTTGTATGTTCTATCGCTATCCTCAGTATCGTCTTCCGATGCAAAGAGTTCCGATGACCACACACCTTAAGCACAGTCTGACAGTTGCTACCAAGCTAAGTTGTGAAATACCGCTGTAAAGTGACTGAAGCTAACCGCTGTGTTGTCGGGAGTGGCTCATGCATTTCCGCCTCGTTTGAGTGGGGTATAATAGGCTTTCCCCTAACAGTGTAACCTGTGGTTTTAAGGACAAATACACCTACACTCGAATTTCCTTTTTGTTGCCTTTGCTTATTAAAAAATAGTGAATCACTCCCCACACAAAGGGACCTAATCCTTTGCCACATAGAAGGAGGTATTAGGTGACCCAGGATGGCTTGAATGAAAAATAGCAGTTTTTGATTAATTAATTATTTCATGAAGACAATGCTGCTACTGTACAAGATATGAGGTTCCTGGCTGTAAATATTAAGACATCTTCTGGGATATGACACCGTTTAGTCTGGTAGATGCTTACCAAATTTCAGAGAAACACATTAAAGTTGTCCTCAGTGTGTCTTGCGGTAATTTATGTGGTGAAAAAATTACTCCGACTAAGCGAACAGTCATTTCACTATCGCTTTTCCTCCAAACCAGTCCTAGCTTCTTTCTAAAAGCGCAGTACGGTACATTACTGTCACAGTTTCAGGGCTACAAAGAAACAGTTCTGTGCGGAAACAATTCATTAACAAAGAAATTATACCCAGAAGTGTCTTACTAATTACCATAACTGTTTATTTACTGTTCTTCCTAACCTCATCACGTAGGAAAAACAAAAGCAATGACACATTTGACAAACAGCGATGGATTTATATTGTCATTATGTAGATTTCCACATCAGTTAATGAAGATAACTTTGTATATCAGACGGATCAATGTCTTTATTAGCCTGCATTATCTTCAGCTTAAATCAAGCAATATTTGGTGGAAGTTAGCGTCGCATATTCTTCCAAAACTATATTGTTTCGTCACTGGAAGATTGGTTGCGGGGTGAGGGGTTAAAATTGTCTGTACTCGTGACAGTGCTGAATCACAACTAGTTATAATTGTTACAAGATCTCCGACGGAATTGAATTTTTTCATGATGAGATCACGACATAATTGCACGAAGTAGAATCATAAGTCAATATATCACAGTGTCATGAAAAAAGTCGTGGCTTTAGCAGAAACTTTCATAATGTCCGTTGAAAACATTAAATGTAGATTTTAATGCAATAGATTTAATGAAAGGAAAGGCAAAGAAATGAAAACTATACGTATTCCGGTATGTAATGTGACCAAATTTTGAAAGGGCTATTCGAGTTTTCAAATATCGCGACCCGTGGAATGACACCTCACTTCTATAAAATAGCGAAATGAAGTTTTCATGGAAACCGATGGGCAGGAACGGCCTTTTCAATTTGCCACTCGTTTCCCTTCCCTTACTCGATTTAGTTTCTTCTTCTGTGGATAAATAAAATGATCATTGCGTTCTACCATTGCCCAACACTTTGCAGGAACTTCCTGGGAGGATATGAGCTGCAGTTCCACCGGCCACGTTAAAGAATTGGAATGCACTTAAATAAGGTAAGGTAAAGTGCACCCTTGTACATGCACTGAGGCTCTGTGCAGGCCGTACGGCACACAGGGGGTGTAGAGGTATAACTCTACTCTTTCTTGACAACGGCACTAGAAGGTGGTGAGGGAGTCAGCGTTACTCTCCGGCTGCTCTTTACCCCGGGAAAGACCCGGTACCCATTGTACAGGAGGCTGGGTGGGCCCCAGGGCCGGTCTGAACAGGTGCGGAAAATCTCGCCCCCCACCG
>Ga0123352_10001939_pt1 | contig 28244 bp, 39 predicted proteins | sample TergutLab28metaG_FD_89700 | JGI IMG/M metagenome (GOLD analysis project Ga0123352, IMG submission 89700) | Labiotermes labralis P1 segment gut microbial communities from Petit-Saut dam, French Guiana - Lab288 P1 | ecosystem: Host-associated > Arthropoda: Insects > Digestive system > Gut ... | reverse complement strand
GGAGTTTTCGCCAAGCGCGGTAACAACGAGAATCTTAGTCGCAATTGAGGATGCACGCACACAATAGGAGAACAACATGGCATTTGAAGGTCTATCCGACCGCCTAGAGGGCGCGTTCAAGCGGCTGCGCAGCAAGGGCAGCCTAACCGAAAAAGACGTGCGCGATGCCATGCGTGAAGTGCGCATGGCGCTGCTTGAGGCCGACGTTAACTTCAAGGTCGCCAAAGATTTCACCGCCAAAGTCACCGAGCGCGCCATCGGCCAAGCCGTGATGGAAAGCCTCACCCCCGCGCAGATGGTCGTCAAAATCGTCAACGAAGAGCTGGTGGAGCTCATGGGCGGCGTGCGCACCAAGCTCACCCAAGCGCAAAACGGCCCTACTGTCATCATGATGTGCGGCCTGCAAGGCGCAGGCAAAACCACCCACTGCGCCAAAATCGCGCTGCACCTGAAGAACCAAGGGCACCGTCCCCTGCTGGTGGCCTGTGATATCTACCGCCCCGCAGCGATTCAACAGCTGCAAATCGTGGGCGAAAAAGTCGGCGTGCCCGTGTTTGAGATGGGTCAAACGAACCCAGTCGAAATCGCCAAGCATGCGATTAGGCAAGCGCGCGACAACGGCAACGACTATGTCTTCCTCGACACCGCAGGCCGCCTGCACATCGACGAAGCGCTCATGCAAGAGCTGCGCGACGTCAAGCAAGCCGCTCGCCCGCATGAAATCCTGCTGGTGATTGACGCCATGACCGGCCAAGATGCCGTGAATGCAGCCGGTGCTTTCCACGAAGCCTTGGGCATCGACGGCCTGGTGCTCACCAAAACAGACAGCGACACCCGCGGCGGTGCAGCCTTGTCCGCCAGAGCCGTCACCGGCAGACCCATCAAGTTCGTGGGCACCGGCGAAAAACTCGGCGACCTCGACGTCTTCCACCCCGAGCGCATGGCACAGCGCATCCTTGGCATGGGCGACGTGATGAGTCTGATCGAAAAAGCCGAGCACATGATCGACGAAAAAAAAGCCGCCGAGATGGAAAAACGTCTGCTTGAAAACAAGTTTGACCTCAACGATCTGCTGGACCAATTTGCGCAAATCCGCAAAATGGGCGGCATGAAGGATATCTTGGCCATGCTGCCGGGCATGGGCAAACAGCTCAAAGACATTGACATTGACGAAAAACAATTCGACAACATGCAAGCGCTCATCCTCAGCATGACCCCCGAGGAGCGCCGCCACCCAGACATCATCAATCCCAGCCGCAAGCGGCGCATCGCCGCCGGCTCAGGCCAGCAGGTAGAGGACGTGAACAAGCTGCTGGCGCAATATCGCAACATGCAAAAGATGATGAAGCAAATGCATGGCGGCAGCAAAGGCAAACGAGGCATGCGTGGCTTACCACCCGACATGTTCCGCGGGTTGTAACCAATTCGGTAATTCTGTAGGGGCGGATGCAAATCCGCCCGTCACACAAATTATATATTCATTTTTCTAAGGAGTATCTATCATGGCAGTTAAAATCCGTCTGCGCCGCATGGGCGCAAAAAAAGCACCCTTCTATCGCATCGTTGTGGCCGACAGCCGCTACCCGCGTGACGGCCGCTTCATTGAAGAAATCGGCTACGTCAACCCCCTCACCAACCCACCCGAAGTGAAACTGGACGCCGAAAAAACCCAACAATGGATCAAAAACGGCGCACAACCCACCGACACCGTCAAAGACATTCTAAAAAAACAAGGAGTTCTGTAATGAAGGAACTACTTATTGCCTTGGCACAGGGCTTGGTTGATGACCCCGACGCTGTGCGCGTCACCGTTGACGAGCCCGACGAAAGAGGCATCATCTTCTATCACCTGCACGTTGCGCCGGACGACATGGGCCGCGTCATTGGCAAACAAGGCCGCATCGCCAAAGCCATTCGCACCATCATGAAATCCGCCGCCGTGCGCGCAAACGAAAAAATTTCGGTGGAAATAGACGAGTAAGTCGCTTCGCTTCTCTCGCAGATAGGCGGTGCAAAATGAAACTTGATTATCTTGAACTGGGTACCATCGTTGGTGTGCATGGCTTGCAAGGCGAGCTACGTGTGAAGCCGATGTGCGACTCCCCTGCTTTCTTTCAGCAATTCGCCACGCTTTACTACGATGCACAAGGCCAAAAGCCCGTGCGCGTGGTGGGCGTGCGTGAGCATAAGCTCCTCGCGCTGCTCAAGCTCGAGGGCATCACCACCGCCGAGCAAGCACACGCGCTGCGCAGCAAAGTGCTCTACTTCAAGCGCAGCGACGCCAAGCTCGACGACGACCAATACTTCATCGCCGAGCTTGTGGGCTGCGCGGTTTATGACGCCGCCAACGGCACGCACTACGGCGAAATCTGTGATGTCACCTCACCCGGCCGCCACGATGTCTGGCACATCCGCATGACGGACGGCCGCGCGCTGCTCATTCCCGTCATTGATGACGTCGTCAAGCACGTGGATATCGCCGCCGGGCGGGTTGAAATCACCATGCTGGCAGGATTAATGGATGCAAACAGTTAAGATTATCGCCATGGGCAAGCTCAAAGAAGACTACCTGCGTGCAGCCTGCGCGGAGTACACCAAACGCCTGCAAGCGTTCTGCAAACTCGAGATTATCGAGCTTGAACCCCAGCGCACGCTTGAGCTTGAGGCAAAGCTGCTGCAAGGCAAGCTGGGCAAACAGGCCGCCGTCTGCGCACTGTGCGTGGAGGGCCGCCCGCTCGACAGCGAGGCATTTGCTGCATGGCTGGCCAAGCAGCCCAGCGAGGTGAACTTCCTCATTGGCTCGTCGCATGGGCTGTGCGAAAGCATCAAAGCCCGCGCGGATTTACGCCTGTCGATGTCCGCCATGACGCTGCCGCACCAGCTGGCACGCGTCATGCTGCTGGAGCAAGTCTATCGGGCCTGTTCAATCAACGGTGGAGGGAAATACCACAAGTAATGAATTTCATTCAACTCATTATTACCGCTGTTTTGGGTGTTCTCATCGCGCCTGCGTTCCTCATCATCAAACGATGTATCGAAGCGCTACGCTACTTGAGGCTGCGTATGTTTGGCAAGCATGCAGTCGCCAACATAGAACACGTGAAAATCTATCACCGTAACACCGACCTCTTTTTAACTTGGACAGATGAAAGTGGCACGCAGCAGCGCGAACTAGAGGTTCCCCACCGCATCATCAACGGGCCAATACCTGCTCAAATCGACGTTTACTATAATGACCATCACGTTGTATCGACCAAGCCCACGATTTTCAAGTGGCTCACTTCATTGTTCGCAACGCTCGTGGCAGTGGGATATTTCGCTGCCATTTGGCATTGGCGCGGATCAATCGCAAGCTTGGAAGCATTACTTGCTCCGTTTTTGCCTCTTCTCATCGCAGTGTTAGCCCTAGCGTGTCTTTTCTCCTTAACCAAAAGCATCATTGGGCTGGTGAGTTTTTTACGTTTAAGAAAAAGCGGCCAATCTGCCAATGCGGACGTGACCAACGTTGAAATTTATTCAAAAAACGTCCAGCTCACGCTTGAATGGAAAAATGAGCTAGGCCACCCGCGTACCCAGCGCTTCGGCCTCCCCCACAGTCAAATTAGAGGTTGCATTCCCGAGCAACAAAAAATTTATTACAATGCTGATCGCGCCATACTTTCCGAGCTCAAACCGCTGGTTTGGAGCATTGTTCATGGGCTACTCGTGATTGTATTCTTCATTATTTATTTCTGCTTCTTTTTCCCCACGCAATACGGAGGTTAAGCGCATGAAACTGTTCTTCTATCTTTTGCAATGGACATGGGGCATCACGCAGAACCTCGTGGGCGGCGTGGGCTGGCTGTTGCTGTTGCTGCGCGGCAAACACCACAGCGAGCACCACCACGGCGTGCGCGTCACCTATGTAGACACACCAAAACGCTTCGGCGGCGTAAGCTTGGGCATGTTCGTGTTCGTCAACGCCAAATATAGCGAAAACGCCATGAACGACATCCGCATCCACGAAATTGGGCACTGCGTGCAAAGCATGCTGCTTGGCCCGTTATACTGGCTTGTGGTGGCCATCCCCAGCGTGCTGTGGTGCAACCTGCCTGTGTTTCGCAAACGCCACAACACCGCCGAAACCCGCTTCAATTACTACGACCTATACTGCGAGGCCTGGGCAAACCGCTGGGGCGTGAAATGGACAGGCACAAACTTCATCAACCCCGGTTATGCCAAGTGGAACGCCTAGCGCGGCCTATCAATACTCTTTTGAGGGGAACTATTCATGCAAGACGATCAAAACACCGTGCGCCTCAGCATTTGCGGCCTAGACTACATGCTGCTCACCGCCAAGGAAGAAGCTTACATGCAAGCCTTGGGGCAACAGCTGCAAGCCACCATGACCCAAATGATGCAGCACAACACGCGGCTTTCGGCCACGCAAGCGGCGGTGCTGTGCGCGTTGCGTGCCATGGACGAAGCCTTTGACGCCCAAACCGACGCCGAAAACCTACGCGAACGCATCGGCGAATACCTCGACGATGCCACGCAAGCCCGGCGCGAAGCCACCCTGCTGCAAAGCGAAATCGCCGACCTAAAGCGACAAAAAAAGTAAAATCAACCGCCTTTTAGGGCGGTTTTTGAATAGGAGACCAGCCATGTACCTCTACCTCGGCGGCGACAAAGCCCTGCGCAACAACGAAATCTTGGGCATCTTCGACCTCGACACCGTCACCGTGCAGGCGCATAGCCGCGCTTTTTTGGCGCAAGCGCAGCGGAAGGGCATCGTCCACGATGCCGGCGGTGACCTCCCCCGCGCCTTTGTGCTGGCAGATGACGGCGTGTGGCTCGCACCAGTGAATACCGCAACGCTACAAAAAAGAGCAACAGGCACTTAACCCCATCCTCTTCACTCAAATCATAATAAAGCACAGCGAAGCGACCTAGCTCCACCGCAGGTGGCACAGCGAAGCGACCGAGCCCCACCGCAGGTGGTGTTCATATAAAATTTGCTTGACACACAGGCCAAATTGCAGTATACTAAAGTGGGGGATGGTGAACATCCCTCTGTTTTTGCATGAAAGGATTCCACATGACCCGTCGCAAAGAAATCTTCCGCTACCTAGTCTTCGGCATCCTCACCACGCTGGTGGCGCTGGTGGTGTTCCAAGGGCTTGAGTGGGTTTTACCCGGCGGCCGCAGTTATTTGTTCAGCAATGTGGTTTCGTTCATCGTCGCGCTCATTTTTGCATTTATCGTCAACAAACTATTCGTGTTCGAGCAAAAAAGCTGGGCACCCCGTCTTGTCGCGCGTGAAATATGGACCTTCACCTCCACCCGCCTCATCTCATTTGGCATCGAGTACGGGTTGACCATCGTGTTTTTCGAATGGATCTGGGCGCTAACGGCTCCCCGCTTCACCCAGCGTTGGATCAACTTCACGGGCGCGCCGTGGCTGCCTGCATTCCTCGCCGAGCCCGAAGATGCCTACCGCTTTTTCACCCGCTGGGGCGTGATTGCCGTGGTGGTTGTGGTGCTCAATTATGTGTTCGCCAAATGGATTGTATTTAAGAAGGAAAAAGAAGATGAAGCTGATTTCATGGAATGTTAACGGCATTCGTGCCTGTTTGGGGCGCGATTTTGCCGAGGCCTTTGCGGCATTTGATGCCGACATCATCTGCCTGCAAGAGGTGAAAGCCGAACAAGCGCAGGTGGACTTCGCCCCGCCCGGCTATCACGTATACTGGAACGCCGCGCAGAAAAAAGGCTACTCTGGCACAGCTGTGTTTACCCGCATGCAGCCCTTAAGCGCATGCTATGGCATTGGCTGCGCCGACCACGACAGCGAAGGCCGCGTCATCACCCTGGAGTTTGCCGACTTCTTCGTGGTCAATGTCTACACCCCAAACAGCCGCGACGGCCTTGTTCGGCTTGATTATCGCATGACTTGGGAGGATGCTTTTCGCGCCTATGTCTGCGCGCTGGACAAGCAAAAACCGGTGCTCATCTGCGGCGACCTTAACGTGGCGCACCGCGAAATCGACCTCGCCCGGCCCGGTCCAAACCGCCGCAACCCCGGCTTCACCGACGAAGAGCGCGGCAAGCTCAGCGAGCTGCTCGACGCCGGTTTTGTCGATACCTTCCGCACTTTCTACCCCGAAAAACCGCAGGCCTACAGCTGGTGGAGCTACCGTGCGGGCGCACGCGAGCGCAACGTGGGTTGGCGCATTGACTACTGGCTGTGCTCGCAGCGTTTTGCGCCGCGGCTTGCCGGTGCGGGCATTCTCACCGCGGTCTACGGCAGCGACCACTGCCCGGTGAGCTTGGAGGTGCGTGCGTGAATGGACATGTAAATCTTTAATTAAAATTATAATGGAACAGGGGGAGCGAGAAAATGGAACTTATTACAATGATTGTCGCAATCGCCTCAGCTGTATCGGCAATCGCAGCTTGTCTCGCATGCTTTATCAGCTTGAGAAACGCCACAAGGTCTGCTATGTCCACAAGCACAAATCATTGCAATGAACGTTTTAGCTTTATAGTTAAAGAAATTGATCGTTGCGTTGCTTCCAAAGACGAAATAGCTTATGGCATCGCTTGCAAAAACTTGTTTGAGCTGTTGGGTCATGAGTTTCTTTTATGGCAAAACGGCTTATTGCCTGACAAGATTTTTTATCGATGGAATTGTTATACTGCAAGTGGATTTCGTTGTGTTACATTTTCAAAAGATGGGGAAACATACTCCATGTATAGAGTTTGGCAAGACATGCGAAGTTCTGATCGCTTTTTCTACACAAATTGCTTTGTAAAGTATGTAGATAAACTTTTCAAAGCGGATATAAAATCTATCAAAAAATTAAAGCGAACAAAAGGCGACGAATATGAATGTGCTCCAAGATGTTATGACACAGAGTGAGATAGAATTTATGTCTTTTCGCAACAACACTAGTCCGTCCGAAACACAGGAGGAGCAAACATGAAACGCACCGACTACATCACCTGGGACGAATACTTCATGGGCCTCGCCCTGCTTTCGGCGCGCCGCAGCAAAGACCCCAACACGCAGGTGGGCGCATGCATTGTGAACCAAAACAACCGCATCATGTCCATCGGCTACAACGGCCTGCCCGCCGGTTGCAGCGACGACGACTTCCCTTGGGATGATGAAAAATACGCCTATGTTGCCCACGCGGAGCTCAACGCCATCCTCAACAACGCCGGCCGCGACCTGCGCGACTGCAAGATTTACGTCGCGCTGTTCCCCTGCAACGAGTGCGCCAAAGCCATCATCCAGTGTGGCATCCGCGAAGTGTTATTCTTGTCGGACAAGTACGCCGACAAGCCGCAGTTCATCGCCAGCCGCCGCATGTTTGCCGCCGCGGGCGTCACCCTCACCCAGCTTGACCTAGGCGCGAAAACCATCACCATCAATTTTGATGCAACGAAAATATAGGCAATTGCATATTACGCATTGCGAATTACGAATTGGAGAAACACCATGGCAAAATACGCCCCCCACCTCGAAACCCTGCGCAAAGACCTGAAAAAGCGCTTCAAAGCCGCAGGCTACTACTCAAATCAAGAACTTAAGCGCTTGCTGCCCACGGCCATGCAAGTTCTCGAATTGGACGAAGAATACACCGCGCTCAGCGACGCCGAGCTGCAAGCCAAAACGCCCTATCTGCGCGAAAAGCTCGCCGCAGGTGCCACACTTGATGACATCCTGCCCGAGGCCTACGCTGCCTGCCGCGAGGCCGCATGGCGCGTGCTGAAAGAAAAACACTATCCCGTGCAGGTCATCAGCGGCATTTTGCTGCACCAAGGCCGCATCTCCGAGATGCGCACCGGTGAGGGCAAAACGCTCATGGCCACGCTGCCGGCCTACCTCAATGGTCTCACCGGCAAGGGCGTACACATCGTCACCGTTAACGATTACCTTGCCCGCCGCGACAGCGAATGGATGGGCAAGATCTACCGCTTCATGGGGCTGACCGTGGGACTCATCGTGCACGACTTGGAAACCGAGCAGCGCCGCGCCGCCTATGCCGCCGACATCACTTACGGCACCAACAACGAAATGGGCTTTGACTATCTGCGTGACAACATGGTGCAATATCTGGACCAAAAAGTGCAGCGCGGGCACACCTTTGCGATTGTTGACGAAGTTGACTCCATCCTAATCGACGAAGCACGCACGCCGCTGATCATCAGCGGCCGCGGCGAAGCCTCAACTGAATTGTATAGCCAAGCCAATACGTTCGCAAGAAGGCTGAGTTATTGCCGCGTGAAGGAGCTAAACGACAAACAAAACGCCGAGGAAGTGGCAGGCGAAAACGATGTGCTGGTGGACGAAAAGGCCAAAACCGTCACACTCACACAGCACGGCATTGCCAAGGCTGAAAAATCCTTTGGCCTCGAGAACCTCATGGATGCCGAAAACATGCACTACAACCACCACATCAACCAAGCGATTCGTGCGCATGGCATCATGAAAAGAGATGTCGATTATATGGTGACCGATGGCCAAGTGATGATCATCGACGAGTTCACCGGGCGCGTGATGCATGGGCGTCGTTACAGCGAAGGTCTGCACCAAGCCATTGAAGCCAAAGAAGGCGTGAAGATCGAGAACGAGTCGAAGACTCTGGCCACCATCACCTTCCAAAACTACTTCCGTCTGTATGATAAACTCAGCGGCATGACCGGTACGGCGCTGACCGAACGTGCAGAGTTCCAAGAAATCTATACCCTTGACGTGGTGGAGGCACCCACCAACAAGCCCGTGCAACGCATCGACAACGCCGACGTTGTCTATCGCACCGAAATGGCCAAATACATGGCCGTGATTGAGCAAATTAAGGCTTGTTATGAAAAGGGCCAGCCCGTGCTGGTGGGTACAGTTTCGGTGGAAAAATCCGAGCTGCTTTCTGCGCTGCTGAAAAAACAGCGTGTGCCACACGAAGTGCTCAACGCCAAGTATCACGACCGCGAGGCCGAAATTGTGGCGCAGGCAGGCAAGTTTGGTCGTGTGACCATTGCCACGAACATGGCCGGTCGTGGTACCGACATCAAACTCGGCGGCAACGCGGAATATCTGGCCAAAAGCGAAATGCGCCGCCTGCAATTCAGCGAAGAACTCATTGCCGAGGCCACCGGCTTTGCCGAAAGCGACGACGAAGAAATCAATGCCGCACGCAAGATGTTCGCCGAGCTTGAGCAAAAATACAAAGACGAAATCAAAGCCGAGGCCGACGACGTGCGTGCCGCCGGCGGGCTTTACATCTTGGGCACCGAGCGCCACGAAAGCCGACGCATCGACAACCAATTACGCGGCCGCGCTGGGCGTCAGGGCGACCCCGGCGAAAGCAAATTCTTCCTCAGCATGGAAGACGATCTCATGCGCCTGTTTGGCGGCGAGCGACTCAGCAACATCATGCAAACGCTGAAAACACCCGAAGACATGCCCGTGGAAAGCGGCATTGTAAGCAAGCAAATTGAAAGCGCCCAAAAGAAAATCGAAGGCCAAAACTTTGCCATTCGTAAGAACGTGCTGAAGTTTGACGACGTGATGAACCGCCAGCGCGAGCTCATCTATGGCCAGCGCAACAAGGTGCTTGAGGGCGAAGAACTCAAGCCCGTCATTCTGCGCATGCTGGAAGAAAGCATTGAAAGCGCCGTGGACTTTTACCTGCCAATACAGGGCGAGTATAACTACGCCGGCCTGCGCAAGAAATACCTAGGCTGGCTCACCGAACCCTTCGACTTTGCAGATGAACCCAGCGCAAACGATGCCCGCGAGTTCCTAATGAAGCGTGCGCACGAAAACTATGCCAAGCGTGAAGCCGAGCTGGGCGAAGAACTCACTCGTTCGCTTGAGCGCATGGTGCTGCTGCGCAGCGTTGACACCCACTGGATGGATCACATTGACGCCATGGACGTGCTCAAACGCGGCATTGGCTTGCGTGCCTATGCCCAGCGCGATCCCGTGGTGGCCTTCCGTATGGAGGGTTACGAAATGTTCGACGAAATGACCCACAGCATCCGCGAGGATACCGTGAAGGCCATGCTGATTCTGCGTGTGCGCAGCCAGTCCGACACCGAGCGCAAGCAGCAGGCGCGTGTGACTAACTTGCGCGGCGCAGGTGCGGGCGGCGACAGCACCGACAAAAAAGCGCCCGTGCGCAACAGCGGCAAAAAAGTAGGGCCAAATGATCCCTGCAGCTGTGGCAGCGGCAAAAAACACAAGAAATGCTGCGGGGCAGTGTAGGGCATATTAACGTGTAATGCTTATCCGGACGAGCACAGCTCGCCCCTACGGGAATTCGGCCAAAGGCCGTGGCAACACACAGCGTTAATCGAGCTTTGCTCGCACGACCTTCGGTCGTCCGTCCTCTTCATCCTGCCATAAGGAGACCCCCATGCCAAAATATTTCGAAAAAATCCCCGGTGAGCGGCTGTTTCTGTCGCCGCGCAACCCCGACGATGCCGAAACCTATGCCAAGTGGCTCAATGATCCTGCGATGACGGTGCTTGCTGGGGGCTATACGCAAATTCACAGCTCGGATGCTGCGCGCAAACACTTGGAAGACGATGCCACGCGCAGCAACGCGCACTGGTATTCCATCGTGCTGCGCGAGGGTGAGCGTCTGATCGGCAACATCAACCTCGGCAAAATCAATCCAGAGTCTCGCAACGCAGAATTGGGCATCTTCATCGGCGAGCAAGCCGACCGCGGCTGTGGCTACGGCACTGAAGCCGTGCGCCTGATGCTGGGCTACGGCTTCCATACGCTCAATCTGCACAACATCAAGCTGGAAGTCTTCGCTGACAACGCGCAGGGCATCGCTTGCTACGAGAAAGTCGGCTTTCGCGAGTTCGGCCGCCGCCGCGAGGCGGAGTTCCATGGCGGCAGGTATTTCGATGTGGTGTGCATGGATATTCTGAGCAGCGAGTTTAGGCCGTAGGGGACGCGCCCCTGCGCGTCCCGTTAATTTTCATCAAAATCCCGGACAGCGCAGGGGCGCTGTCCCTACAGGTTGTGCCATGTCAAAGCAATCGTTATACATCCACGTACCCTTCTGCGCGCGAAAATGCCCCTACTGCGACTTTTACTCGCTTCGCGGCGATAACTTAACATTACAGCAAGAATATATTGAGCGCTGCGTTGACCTTCTTGCCTCTTGTCTCTTGCCTCTTGCCACTTGTTACATCGGCGGCGGCACACCCAGCGTGCTGCAACCCGAGCTCCTTGCTAAACTGCTGCGTGAAATTCAGTGCAGCGGCGAGTTTACCATTGAATGCAACGCCGCAAGTGCCACCCGCGAGTTCGCGCAGGTCATTCAAGCTGGCGGGGTGAATCGCGTGAGCATGGGGCTGCAATCTATCATCCCCAGCGAGCGGCAAGCGCTTGGCCGCACGCGTGACTTCGTGCTGCCCGAGCTTGGCATTAAAAATCTCAGCTTGGATGTCATGTTGGGCATTCCCGGGCAAACGCTGCAAAGCCTGCAACGCACGCTTGAGTTCTGCGCGCGGGCGGGCGCAACGCACGTGAGTGCCTATCTGCTTAAGCTTGAGCCGGGCACGCCCTTTGCGCAAAACCCGCCCGATTTACCCTGCGAAGATGCACAGGCCGAGCTATATCTCTTTGCCTGTGATTGGCTGACGCGGCACGGCTTTGCGCAGTATGAAATCGCGAACTTTGCGCTGCCGGGCTATGCAAGCCAGCATAATCTCAACTACTGGCGCTGCGGGGAGTACCACGCCATTGGCCCCGGCGCACATGGGTTTACCGGCGAGAGAAGATGGCATTATCCCCGCGATTTGCAGGCGTTTTTGCAGGGCGAGCCGCTTATAGAGGATGGTCCCGGAGGCGATGAAGAAGAGCGCGCCATGCTCGCCTTGCGCTTGAGTGAAGGCATCGCCAAGCCCAGCGATGAGCTTCGCAAACGTGCAAAACTGCTGGGCGATTTGGTCATCTGCGACGAGCGTGGCCTGCGCCTCACCCGCGCGGGCATGCTGCTGAGCAATGCGGTGATTGGGAGGTTGATAGCGTGATCATTCAGACAGAGCGGCTTGTGCTGCGGCCATTTACCATGCGTGATGTGAAAACCACGTTTGCCTACGCCAACAACTTGGAAAACACGCCATACATGATGGAATTTCCGCACTTGACAAAGCGGGAAACAAGGCGATTTCTCAAGCGTATCATCAAGCGCAAGAAAAACTTGAAACGCCTGCACGAGTTTGCCGTCACGCTGCAAGGCGCGCACATTGGCGCTGCGGGTGTCTATCTGGACGAAGATGGGCGCGGCGCTTCAGTGGGGTGGATAATCCACCGCGATTACTGGGGCAAGGGCTACGCCACGGAAGCCGCAACAGCGGTGATGGATTACGCACGCGAGCTTGGGGTAATCTCATTTTGTGCGCGCTGTGACGAACGAAACTTAGCCTCACGTCGTGTTGCAGAAAAACTAGGCATGACGCTAGAGTCACGATTCACCGGGGTTGGGCAATACAAGCATGGCATTGAAGAAGAGGCCACTGAGCTGAAGTTTTTGTTGCGGTAACGGGGAGGTTGATCGCAAGTTGACACAACGAAATTGCAAGCCGAAAGTCTGCTATCGCTCCGCGAACCTTCCTCAGTCGCGCGACGCGACAGCTCCTTCCCAAGGAAGGAGCCAAGGGATTTAAGAGAATAACGACATCAAAACTTGAAGAAACAAGCTTCGGCTCCTTCCTTAGGAAGGAGCTCCCCGAGCCGCGAGGGGTGAGGAAGGCTCGCGGAGCGACGTAATTTGAACCTTGTGCTTTCGCTCGTGGCTGCTCACTGCGCCGCATAAAACCACCCACCCCCGCATAGCATAGCCTGAAAAGACAAAGGGGGCAAGCTATGCGAATTTATGTTGTGGAACCGGGCGATTCCGTGTTTAGCATTGCGCGCACACATGGCGTGACCATGCAATCGATTATCGAGGCCAACGGGCTGCGCGAACCTTACGTGCATCGGCTAGTGGTGGGGCAATCGCTGATTTTGCCCGGCCCGCCCAAAGAAAGTTTTGGCAGCATCGTCGTCAACGGCTACGCTCGCCCAAACGCGCGTGAAGAAGCCCTTGATGAAGCGCTACCGCGCATGTCGATGTGTTGCGTGTTTTCCGCCTATGCGACTTCCGAAGGTGGGTTGATTCCCATGCGCAATGACGACCGGGTGCTCAACCGCACCAAAGATGCGGGCGTGCGGCCATTCATGTGCATCACCAACCTAGACCCCGGCGGTGGGTTTAACACCCAAACTGCACGCACGCTGCTGAATAATCCCGAGGCGCGAACCCGCCTGCTGGACAACTGCGTGCGCGTGATGCGCGAAAAGGGCTACACCGGCTTGGACGTGGACTTCGAAAATGTTGCGCGCGACACCCGCGATGGACTCAACTCGTTTTTGGCAGAGGCACGCGTGGTGACGCATCGCAACGGCTGGCTGCTTTCCAGCGCGATTGAGTCAATGGTGATGGATAACCAACCAGGGCTGATTTTCGAGGGCTTTGACTATGCCGAACAGGGTCGCCACAACGATTACGTCACCCTGATGACCTACGACTGGGGGCACCTGACTGGGCCACCCATGGCGGTGTCGCCCATCAACGAAGTGCGCCGCGTGATTGAGTTTGCCGTGACAAGAATACCACGTGAAAAGATTCTGATGGGTATTCCGGCCTACGGCTACATTTGGGATATCCCTTGGCAGCGCGGCACACAAGCAGCGGTGCTGCAAGCGCAGGGCGGCCCGATCATCGCCGCGCGCAATGGCGCAAACATTGAGTACAACGAGCAATGGCAAACGCCGTGGTTCCGCTTTATGCAGGGCACGCAGGAGCGCGAGGCCTGGTTTGAAGATGCCCGCAGCCTGCTTGCCAAGTTTGATTTGGTGCGTGAGTTCGGCCTTGGCGGCGTGAGCTACTGGACGGTGAACCATCCCTTCATGCAAAACTGGACGATGATTGATGAGCTGTGGACGGTAAAGTCGGTGTAGCATATTTTTTTGAAAACGCTTGACAAGTAACAGCGGCCGTGCTATAATAATTGCACACATGTGAATTTTACAGAAGGAGGCGCACATCATGTTCAATACACGCAATCGCCAAGCCAACCCCATGCGCCGCCTCGGATAATTTCGTAGCATCCTTGTTGATGTTTGCGGGTAGCCGTTGCGGCTGCCCGCCTTATTTTTTGCCCAAAGGAGATTTTATGTTAGATAACGATACAATACAAACCGAACGCGCTGTGCTGGTAGCCGTGGACACCGGCAGCCACGATGTGGATGAATCCCTCGCCGAGCTTGCAGAACTGGCGCGCACTGCCGAAGCTGAGGTGGTAGCCACGCTCACCCAAAACCGCCCAAAGCCCGACAATAGCACCTACATTGGCGCGGGCAAGCTGGACGAGCTGATTGAACTGTGCCATGCGCACGATATCAACTTGGTGATTGTGGACGACGAGCTGTCGCCCGCACAACAGCGCACGCTTGAAAAAAAGCTCAACCCGGATGAACACGCCACGGTCATCGCCATTCATGTGATTGATCGCACCATGCTGATTCTGGATATTTTTGCTGCGCGTGCACAAAGCCGCGAGGGCAAACTGCAAGTGGAACTGGCGCAGCTAAAGTATACCCTGCCGCGCATCACCGGGCAGTGGTATGGGCTGTCGCGCCAGGGCGGCGGTGGCGGTGGCGGCGCAGGCGGTGCACGACGCGGACGCGGCGAAACGAAGTTCGAGACCGACCGCCGGCACGTGAAGTCGCGCATTCGCAAGCTGGAACTTGATTTGCGCGAGCTGGAACATCAACGCGAGTTGCTGCGTGAACGCCGCCGAAAAAACCGCGCAGAGGCCGTTGCGATCGTCGGCTACACCAACGTGGGCAAGTCTACGCTGATGAACACGCTGACCCAAGCCGGCGTGCTTGCCGAAGACAAGCTGTTCGCTACCCTTGACCCCACTGCCAGGGCGCTCACCCTGCCGGATGGCCGCAGCGTGATGCTCGTTGACACTGTAGGACTGGTGCGGCGCTTGCCTCACCACTTGGTGGAGGCGTTTCACTCGACTTTGGAAGAAGCGTTGAATGCCACGCTGATTCTCAATGTTTGTGATATTTCCAGCGAGGATTGCGACGAGCAACTGCGCGTGACCGATGATATTCTGCGGCAACTTGGCTGCGATGATGCGGGGATTCCCGTGTTGCGGGTGCTGAATAAGTCGGATTTGGCTGATCCTGAACAGGACATGCCGGGGCTGCGGATTTCAGCGAAAACCGGGCAAGGTCTTGACGAGCTGCTGCAAGCCGTTGCTGAGGCGCTGCCGCAAAACCGTAAGGCAGTAACGCTGCTGCTGCCCTATTCCATGGCGCACTGGAGCGCCAGACTGCGCGAACACGGCCGCGTGGATGTGGAAGAGTTCCGCGAGGATGGGGTTTACATCGAGGGTGTTGCGCCGGTGGAGATGCTGGCGGATTTGGGCGATTATGTGCTGTAATTTATTCAGTTTTCAAGGTGCATTGTTGGGGTGTTTGGTTGAGCTCTAACCAGTTAGCTTGCAGTGAAGCTTGTGGGTGCAAAAAACCATCTCGAAGAGCGTTTTTTCGCGCCCGCAGTGGCCTGCTTGCTAACGACCCCCTCCATATAATCTTACAAAACAACCTTTTCTGCGCACTTTTTTGCGCAGAATTGCACTTTTTGCGAAAAAAACATTTTATTTTTTGATTTTTCGCGATTTTCCAAAAATAACGCGCCGAACGTTCTGGCGATTTCAAAAAAAGCGCACAAGGAGAGAAAACCATGTTCTTTCGCCGAAAAAAAGAGAATAACAAACCCCCGCAATGGCTTGTTGTTGGACTGGGCAACCCCGGGCTGAAGTATCAGTTTAACCGACACAACGCGGGCTATTTATGCCTAGATGTGCTGAGCAAACAACTGGGCGTGACTGTGGGCAACGTGAAATTCCACAGTTTGACGGCGCCCTGCGACATTGCGGGCATACCCTGCCTGCTGATGAAACCCACCACCTATATGAACGAAAGCGGCCAAGCGGTGGCTGCTGCTGCGCGGGCGTTTGATATCCCACCGGAACGCGTGCTGGTGCTGACGGATGATATCTCGTTTGATGCGGGTGTGCTGCGCATTCGTCGCCGCGGCAGCGATGGCGGGCAAAAGGGTCTGCGTAGCATTGCCGCGCACTTGGACACTGAGGAGTATCCGCGTATTAAGCTGGGGGCGGGCAAAAAGCCCACACCGCAGGCCAATACGGCTGACTGGGTGCTGTCGGACTTCTTCCCCGAGGAAAAGGATGATTTGCGTGATGCCTGCGAGCGGGCTTGCGAGGCCGTTGAGTGGATCGTGCGGGGGGACATTGATGGGGCGATGGGGAGGTATACGCAGTGACCACCTGCGGTGGAGCTTCGTCGCTTCGCTGTGTTCTATTAAAGTTTGATATAGGAGCATGTTATGCAAGAAAACAACGGTCGAGCGCAGGCGCTGGTGACGCGGGGCAATCAAGTGCTCATGGTTCAGCATTGCATGGGTGATGACGCGCATTATTGCCTGCCCGGCGGCGGCATTGAATGCGGCGAAACGCCCGAACAAGCCGCTTTGCGTGAGCTGCGCGAAGAATGCAACGTGACCGGTACGATCATCCGCAAAAGCAGCGAATGGGCTGATCCGTATCATACGGGAACGAACTACACCTATCACATTGACATTGGCGACCAAATACCCACGCTGGGCTTTGATCCGGAGCTGCAGACGCAGATTTTGACGCAAGTGCGCTGGCTAACACTCGCCGAAATGACCGAAACAGACAGAGCATTCGTATGGTCGGCGAGACTGATGAGCATCCCGCAATTTGCACAAGAAATGGGAGTGCAACCATATGACTAACCTGCGCGCCAAAGCCCTAGCCCTACCCATGCTGCCCGGTGTGTATCTGATGAAAGATGCCAAAGGCGGCGTGCTTTACGTGGGCAAGGCGAAAAACCTGCGGGCACGGTTGTGCCAATACTTCACCGCGCAGGGGCTGCAAGGACATTGTTACATTGGCTTGGGCTTGCAGCATGTGGCGGACTTTGATACCATCATCACCGGCTCGGAATATGAGGCACTGGTGCTGGAGCAGTCATTGATTAAACAGCACAACCCCAAGTATAACCTGTGCCTGAAGGACGACAAGGGCTTTTTGTTTTTGCGCGTGACGCGTGAAGACTGGCCGCGCTTGAGCATTGCCCAGCGCCAAGCCGATGACGGCGCGGCGTACTACGGGCCGTATACCGACCGAGGCGCGTTCCGGCTTGCGGTGGACGAAGCCCAGCAGATTTATCAACTGCCCACCTGCAGCAAAACCTTCCCGCGGGACATTGGAAAAGGGCGGCCCTGCTTGCAGCATTACATCAAGCGCTGCGCTGCACCATGTGCCCGCAAGCTTAAACATGCGGAGTTTGTGCAAAGCGTGCGCGATGCGGAAAAATATTTGAGCCAGGGCAGCGCACAGGCCGAGCGCGAGCTGCGCCGGGCGATGGAACTAGCTGCCGAGGAGCTACAGTTTGAACGGGCGGCACAACTGCGCGACAAGCTGCATGCCCTAGAGAAACTCAAAGAAAAACAGCATGTGGTGAGCGTGAACGTGGAAGACCAGGACGTGTTCGCTCTTGCGGCGGACGCCAAGCAGGCATGCCTGACGGTACTGCGCTTTTGCGAAGGTAAGCTGTGCGACAGCGAAAACTTTTTTCTGGCTCGCATTGAACCGCTTGAAGAATTTAGGCAAGTGCTGCTGGAGCGCTTTTATAGCTCACGTGATGTTGGGCGTTTGCGCCGCGTGGTGCTGGATGGCCCAACGCAATCCCCCGAATTGCTGGCGCAGTGGCTAACAGATATAGCAGGCCATAAAGTGGAAATTTTGGTGGCGCAAAAAAGCGAACCCGCAAGGCTGGTTGATCTCGCCCGCCAAAACGCGGTGGAGCAACTGGCCAACAAAACCGGGCGTCAAGGCGGCAAGCAATTTGCTGCCCTGGAAGAACTGGCCCGCATGCTCGGTCTGCCTGCTCCCCCCGAAACCATTGAGGCCTATGATATCTCACACACCGGCGGCGCGGACACCGTGGCTGCGATGGTGGTATTTAAGCATGGGCAGCCGTTCAAAGCTGGGTATCGCCGCTATGCGATACAGGGGCAGGGCAACGATGACTATGCTGCCATGGCGGAGGTCCTTGAACGGCGATTATCTCGACTTGAGGAAATGCCTGCGCCCGAGCTTATCTTACTGGATGGCGGCATTGGACAGGTGCATGCGGTGCAACCTGTGCTTGCGCGCCACGGCGTGGTGATTCCCGTGTTTGGCATGGTGAAGGACAGCAAGCACAAGACCCGTGCCATCGCTGCCGGCGGCGGGGGCGAGATCTCGTTTAACGCAACGAAGCAGGCCTTTGCGCTGGTGACGAAAATCCAAGATGAAGTGCACCGCTTTGCCGTGGCCTATCACCACACCAAACACAAGAAGACCACCTTGGACTCCGAGTTGATGGGTATCCCCGGCATTGGCCCGGCGCGGGTGAAGGCGTTGCTGACACACTTCAAGACCCTCAAGGCCATCAAAGCCGCCACGCAGGAAGAGCTTGCCGCCACGCCCGGCATGACAAAACCCACCGCGCGGTGGGTGTGGGAGCATTTTCAGGCAGGCGAATAGGCATAAAAAACCACCCTTGGCGTGTGCCAATGGGTGGATGGTATGTTCAGAGTTACGCGGGCACAACAAAGCCATTGACTGCCCATAAAATCAGGCCAATCACGGTGGTGCCAACTGCAACAAAGCGAGCAGTTGAGCTAAGCATACTTAATAAAACCAGCATATGAAAATCTCCTTCGTTTAACTAAAAATAATGGCAATAATCAGTTGGACAATAAACGCCAAAATAGCGATGCCAAACACAGCCAACCAAGCAAAAATCAAACCGGTGAGTGGATTCATACCGAATAAAAAGTCCATCATGTTGCGCTATTTTCCTTTCTTATATCATAGGGTAATGTTAGATAATGCCGCCCAAGCGCAGGGAAAAGAAGATGATTGCCGCGCTTGCAGCAATTTGTGCAAGAATCGTAACCAAAGATACAACCGAGCTTAACACAGCGCCCATTTTTGCGTTTCTCCTTTCCAGATTAATTTTCTCATTATAGCATATTCACAAACTATTTACAATTGGCAATTCGCTGAAATTCTTAGTCATTTTTTGTGCAACATGACAAATTCACAAAACCTCTTGACAAACACCCGCAAAGTGTGTATAATGGTAAAGTAAAGTTGGTATTTATGGCTGTGAGGGTCCACCCGTTCCCATCCCGAACACGGCAGTTAAGCTCACTTGCGCCGACAATACTTGGCTGGAGACGGCCCGGGAAGATAGGTCGATGCCAACACCCTACTTTTGTAGGGAAAAACCTGCGAATTGCACTTGTTGCTTTTTACAGGTAAAATTCCTCCTTAGCTCAGTTGGTAGAGCATGCGGCTGTTAACCGCAGGGTCGTTGGTTCGAGTCCAACAGGGGGAGCCACTGAAAAAAGCCCGATTGTTCGAGCTTTTTTTGTTTTTTTGCGCATCATCTTGCGCGGCGAATCACTGCATATACCTCGCTAGCTCCCGAAATGCCTTGGGATAAGTTAGCTTGCGCTGCTGCATGTCATAGGGTATCCACCCGCCGTTGCCGCCGTTGACTTCGCCGGCGAAGGGGCCTTCGCTGGTCACAACAGCTTCGCGGGGAAGATATTCTTCGAGGACACGGAGCATGAGGTTGTTTTCGCTAGCGTCGATTGTTGGTGTGTACTTCACTGCCAGCACCAAATTGTCGCCAACAAGCGCCGCGGGCACGGGGAAGTTCGCCCGCCAGTTGCCAGCTGCGTCAATGTTGTGCACTTGGCATGCGGATCGATACTCGGCAGCGATTTTTATAACAGGATCGTTTGCCCATATCTCACTTATAACTTGATTACTGAGCAAATTTTCCCCAATGACTTGATCCTCCATGTTTTTTGAGTATAATTTCTTGTTTGCTTGAAAAAAGCCAACTGCTACATCATCGCAACAATTAAGTTCATTTAGTAATATAGTTAGTCTATATACGTCTATGGCTTGCCCCAGCAAATAGACTGGCCGAGCAATATTCAACATAAACGAGCGCTCTTTGGGAATGAATCCTTTGTTATTGAACACGCAGTCTTTATCATTGCGTTTGATTTTAAGCATCTGCGCAAGCCTATGTTTACACAACTCAATAACTATGTCATCATTCAATATAAGTGATTCATCAACCCTTTTGCGCGCCAAGTCCGTTGGAAATACACCCTTATTGTCTATGACAGCTATGCGCGGCAATTCATGATAATAGCCCGCACTTTTAAATGAATACTTAGCATACCAAAGACCAAGAAAATCAGGAATATATATACCATTGCAAAGATAATCGCCACCAAAATAATTTTCTAGTGTCCAATGAAACGATTCGTATTCGTCTGATTCAAATGCAAACCAATCATCAGAATCTTTTCCTTTTTCGAGATTAAAAATAGTATTACAAATATTCTCTTGTTTTACGCCATCTCTTACATAAGTGATTTTTGGTGTAGAGAAAAGGTACCACCTCGTCCAGATGCCGTATTCATAGAGCGCCTCTTTCGCGCTGTCTTTTATTTTGATTTCAATCGTTGTTCCGGGTTCGCATTGCACACGCTGCACATCCAAGACCCTTGGCTCTAACTCATAGGTAAACTGATAGCCTAAGTCGTCATCCACGTGCCGCGTGGTCACCGTTGCGGTGTCGCCAATTAAGAACGTAGCCAATGCACCAATCCCAAAGCGCCCGTTGCGGGCAATTTTGGGCTTGTTGTCCTCATCGTGGAATTTATCCGCCCAAGCGGGACTGTAGCGATAAGACGAGCCTGCAATCAGATAATAATGCAACAGCACATCTTCGTTCATGCCGATGCCGTTATCGGTGATTGTGAAAATCCCAGCTTCGGTGTCCACATTCACAGTGATTTCGCCCTCGGTGCCGTCCAGTTCGGTGCGTTCGTTGCAGGCATCCACCGCGTTTTGGATAAGCTCACGCACGCCGTAGGACGGGTCGTCGCCGTACAACGGCGCGACCAAGCGCTTGACGATATCAGGGTTTGCGCCGAGCATGGCCCGGCGGGTTAGGAACTTTTCGTTGTATCCCGCCAGCACGTTTTCATCGAAAATATTGGTGTCTATGCGATGGATGTTGAGCTCATATTCATACGCGTAGTGCTCTGCGATAATCGACCAGCTCAGGTCAAGCTCCTGCTGCACGTCAACAATCCACTTTTCTAAGGATTGATATACGGCGGGGGTTTCCGGCTCCGCGGTAATATAGACTTCCTTTTTTTCAACGTTGAAAAGAAGTTCGTCATAGACGGCCTGATTCCATGCGTATTCCTGTTGCGAAATTTGCGAGCGCAACCGATTCGCCTGCTGGCGCTGCCGTGGAGCGCGCTGTTGCCCAGCGTGCAAATAATCCGCAATGCGCAGCACCACCATCAAATATAGCACCGGAATGCTGCGCGGCGAAGCATAGTATTTCTCTCCGTGCTTTTGTTTCAAATAGGGTAATGTGTCTCGCACCGGCATGCAATGGCTGCGCGCGAGCAAGCCAATCAAGTCTTTGGTGAACTCGTCGCAGGCGCAATTCTCAAGCAGATTGATTTGCTCGCTGCCAAAGAAGCCCTGCGTAACGATGTCGTGCGCCAGCCTGTGATGATGATTACGCAAAAACTCGCCATAGAGCTGCTTGTGCCACTCTTTCATTTCATCTGGCAGTTTGTCTTGCAAGCCATGTTCCACCGCCCAAGTTTTGCCGAACACTTCTATCAACTTGCGATCTCCCCAACGCCGCGCCTGTGTATAATACTCTATCCACGCTTCGCGCCAAGTTTGTTTATCCAAATGAGCCGTTTTTTGCGTTGCGTATTCGTCAACAAACAATAGCTTGTGCAAGCCATCGTTCTGGATAAACATGCCGATGTCGTGAAGAACGGCCGAAGCAATCAGTGCCTCCACCGCCTGAGCATTAAGTTTATCCAGTGTACGTGATGGAATCAGCTGCGCCATGAAGCCAAGCACAGCATTCACGTGCGCCACGCCGTGTTCGGTGTACTCGGAGAAATACACGGGATTCAGCCCGAATAATGCCTCTGCGTTCCGGCACAGTGTGTGTACATAAGAGCCGTCCGGCAGCTTGTTTTTCAGCTTCGGAGGAATTACAATTTCCATACTAACCTCACTATCTTTGCTACGATTCTCGCTTTCATTTGATTATACACCAAATTCCCACAATTTTCAAGCAAAATTTTCACACCCACGAAAAAGATGCAACTTTTTGCGGGAAATAAAAATCACGCATTCACGAAAGTGAACGCGCGAACTGTCCGCGGCGACTCGCCGCTGGTGCCGCTGACCGGGGTCGAACCGGTACGGTATTTCTACCGAGGGATTTTAAGTCCCTTGTGTCTGCCAATTCCACCACAGCGGCACGTTGATATATAAGGGTTTGCGGGATTTGGGCAAGTGCGTTTTGGTAGCGCGCGACCAATCGTGACCAACGCGCGAAGAAAACCGCTTGAATTAGTATAGCATAAATCGCCGCAAAGGTCAATAGGTAAGTTTCACGATATTGTCACGAAGCGCATCAACATCTACTTGTGTGTAGATCTCGGTGGTAGTGATTGTGGAGTGGCCAAGTAGCTCTTGCACGTATCGGATATCTGCGCCGCCCTGCAACAGGTAGGTGGCAAACGTATGGCGGCATTTATGCGGCGTGGTGCGCGGCAGTGGGGTTTCAAGCGCAGCATTGAGTTCTGCGAAGAAGCCGTCGAAGACGACCTTGAAACTATCGTGCGTGTGATGAGTATATTCGCCATTTCTCTGCCGAGCAACGACAAAATCGCCATGGCGTGGTATGCGGTCAAGGTGGGGCTGTAGCGCATCACCGTAGGGCACAACACGATTGCGCTTTGTCTTGGTGCCGGGTGTGACTTGCTTTCCTTGCGCAGTTGCTTTTAGCGACTGTTTGACATAGATGCGTTGGTTTAGCTCATCTACGTCTTTCCATTCAAGCCCAAGGAACTCCCCCGGCCGTAGGCCTGTGTGCAGCATGATGGCGATGTATGCGCCGGCCATGCTGCTTTCAAGGGCATCAATAACCTTTTGAATTTGCGAGGTGGTGTATATCACAATCGGGGCTTTTTCTCGTTCGGGGAGTTTTACCCCAGCAGCTGGGTTGCGCTGGCACAAGCAGTTATCAATGGCGGTTTTGAATACGCCGGACAGGATAACGCGGAACTTGTTCACTGCCGACCTCGAAAGCGGCTGCCCTGCTTTATTGCACGCATCGGCATACAGCCGCGCGATGTGGGCGGGACGCACGTCAGTCAGCTTCATATCACCAAGCGTGACCTTGCCAAGCTTAAAGGGCAAAATGTGATTATCTAGGTACATCTGATATTGCGTGTGTGTGGCATACGCCACGTTGGGTTTGCAGTAAAATTCCATCCAATGCACAGACCATTGCTGCAGGGTTTGCACCTTTTCAACTGCTACCTTGTTTTCGCTTTGCAGCCACTCATCGCGCAGGCGGCGACACTCAGTTTTGTTGCGGCCAACAAATGCCTTGCGAACTGGTATGTCGTCAACATCCACTGTCACACGCAGTCTGGTTTTACCGCTAGGCAACACATCGAAAGTGCCCTCGCCGTTTGCTTTTCTTGGCATAGTTATCACATCCGTAATTTTTATAAAAAATTGTTGACAAATCGCAAAATATGGTATATAATGGAACTACTCTCATTTGGCAAGCTTGCTTGCCGCCGCTTCGGTGTTTACCTGCACCGGGGCGGTTTTTTATTTTGCAATCGAAATTTGTTTTTCCCCACACATTGTGCAAAACTCAAGAGTTTTTGCGCCATCAACACGCAAAGCGGCATCGCACGCAGTGCACCGGTCGGCGTGGTGGAAATTAATCGGATTTATCGGCTGCAACATTCTCGATTGTTGAGTTAGCCAGTCCCTGTCCCACAAAACCACGCCAGTGCGCTCTGCCGTTTCTTTTGCGGCTCGCGTGAAAAACTGGTTTGTCATAACTGCGCCAATATGCCGCTTATGAAAATCACGACCAGAATATATCTCCTGTACCGCTGTGTTACCGATGTTGCTGCTATACCTCTTGCACTGTATAGCGTATGTAATTCCGTCTTTTTCTGCAAGGATATCTACACCAAAATCACCGCTGCCTCGCGTGACATCTGCGCGTTGAAAACCATTTGCAAGCAATACTTTAGCACAAAATCGCTCAAACTCATGTCCATCCATATCATCAAAGTGTTGTGGTCTGGGTGCGAGAGGCGTATTCATGGGCTGTGCAATCGTCTGCGTAGCTTGCGCGGTCGGTTGTTTTATTTTCTTTTGAACCTTGATTAGGCCAAAAGCTAGTCCGCCTATTACGAGCAAGCATAATATAAGTCCGCCAACACTTCCGTCTTCATGCATGTTGGTCGCAAATCCTAGCGTGGCTATACCAAATATAGCTAAACCGACTATAGAGGCTATACGCAACACTTTCCACCACACTCCACGGAGTTTGTCCATAATTCTACCCCACACACTATATTTCAACCGCAAAAGCAACTGGTTACGGTTCAATTTGAATTTGCTTGACTAGTCCAACCACGCGAACATCACCTGCTTTGTGCACTTGTGTTTCGTGGTCTAGGTTGAATGAAACTGGGACGAGCTGCACGGTATCACCCTCTTGCTTATATCGCTTCACGGTGCCGTTTTCTTCACCGACGATCACCACGGCTATTTCGCCATTTTCAACGCGTTCTTGTTGACGCACGATAACTAAGCAGCCGTTAGGGATGTGCGCCCTGTCCATGCTGTCGCCTTTGACGCGCAGAGCGAAGTATTCTGCGCCACCATTTAGAGTGGTATATGTGTGTCCTTCTATATCCTGCTGCGCGGCGATAGGTAGCCCGGCGGCAACAGTGCCTAATATAGGCACGCGGTAGGTTCGACCACTGGTTGCCGCGCCACGAAATAGCGCATCAAGAGGAACGCCAAAATACTCTGCAAGTTTAAGTTGAGTTTCGTAATCAGCTTCGCGCTTGCCGTTTTCATAATTGCTATATGCTTGGTTTGTTATACCCAAATAATCCGCAATAGTCTGCTGGGAAACGCATTTTTTGGCTCGTAGTTCACGCAAATAGTACATAGCGACCACCTTTCCTTAAACTATAATACCAACATTTTGTTGATTTGTCAACACATTCAACAAAATGTTGGTATTGTTTTGTGCAAACCTACAAATCACGGGAATTTCCCAACAAATCGTTGACATATCGTTCCCTGTATGATATACTAATATCAACAAACCGTTGGAAAGGAGTATTAAGAATGAGAAAACATTTTGAAACGTGGAGAAAAGAGCTTGGATTAACTCAACAAATTGTTGCTGACGCGCTTGGCGTAACCTCTCAATATTACCAACAAATTGAAGCTGGTGCGCGACAAGTAAAAATCGATCTGTCGCTCGCCACAAAACTATGCACGGTGTTTGGCGTTTCGTTAGAAAAATTCATGGAAGCAGAAACCACATGGCTGGAAACGCGGCGAAGTTGATACCAAGCAACAAGGTGGATTACAATGAAAACAAACCGGTATAAGGTCACTTGGAAGTACGGCAGAAGCCCATATCAGGGTTGCAAAGAAATGAGTGCTGTTGAGGCTGATAGCCCAAAAACCGCCATTGCAATTGCTAAAGACTATCTGGCGACGCACTGCGAATGGGATGACCGTGATTTTGCAAGCAGTAAGTTTCGCGCTGATAAAATAAACGAAGGAATAGTGTCATGACGTCTGAAATGATGAGCGTACAAGAATTTGCCCGCACAATGGGCAAAGGCGCAGACTGGGCGATACGTGTACTGCGGGAGGATGCAAAGCTTTTCGCCGAAACCGGGCAACGTAATTATCCATTTGCAGTACCCACAAAAAGCGAGCAAACAGGCGCATGGGATTATGCAATAGCTCGCTCCCGGTTTGAGCGTTGGCTTTCCGGTGACGACATCGCCATGCAAGGCTTGGATATAGACGCGCTGGCCAGCAGCATTGCTGCACAAACAGTGCGCAGCATGGCCTTGCGCATGGCTGGAAAGGATGATTTGTTATGTGGTTCGTAGAGTGGTGGCGGTTTATGCTAAGCAGCTTTTGGATATGGCTTGGGAGCGTGTTTCTAGTTGCAACGGTTTGTGCAATATTTGGCGGCGTGCTAACGGCTATTGTGCAGCCTATCACCTCCAAGAAAACCGAAACGCCTGCCCAAAAGAGCGAAAATTAACACGTGCCGCCTAGTGCGGCAACATGCAAGCAAAACCAAGGAGTGATTTTTGAAGGAGGGCATTCAGTGAACGAATCAGACATCGCAAAGAACCGTCAGCGCCAACGTGAAATTCGAGCGGCACGCGACATCATCCGGGTTGGCCTATCCTCCTACCGTAAGCGGATGACTGGGGCTAAAACCAAGAAACAGCTTGCTGATGAATCCGGGCTGTTTGCCGACCTAGACAGCTATGACCGCCCGGGTGATATAGACGAGATGTATGGGTTCGGCGACATCACCGACGATGAGCGTGTCCGCCTGCTTCAGCTCTGGGAGGCACGCGAGGGCTACAGCAAGGGTCAGTATACCGACGGCGTTACCGAACTGCTGGAACGTGCCATCGAAAAAGTCGGACGGCAGTACGAGGAAGACATTGAGGCAATGAAAGACTTCGAGGCGCACATGGCGAGGCGCGACAATGCCGCTGTCAAACGAAAACAGGGCTTCCATGTCAGTGAATGAAGTCAACTGCCGTGCGGTGTAAAGTGTACGGCATTATGCAAGCCGTCAGTGCGGCGCAGGGAACTCCATACCCTGCGCGGTGGGTGCAACTCCTGCCGCTTGCAAAAATTTTAGGAGGAACAACACATGCAACAACCATCGGAACAACTGGTAATCACGCGCGAGCAGTTCATAGAGGCCGCAACTAAGGTGGCTATGAACAAAGACGAACTCACAGAGAAAGGCGGGCCTCATCTTGGTCTTATGCGTATGCTCGTAGGCTTGAAGCTGGTGCACGAACTGGCAAACGCGCTTTTCGGTGAAAAGGCTGAACCTGTAGCCCCCCCCCTCTGTCTGCTGACCCTTAGATCGCTACGCTGTGCGGCGTAATGCACAGCACTATGGAGCTATGAGTGGATGCCGGTGCAACTCCGGCAGGCTCCAAATTTATAGGGGAGGAAGTTCATGAACATAGCCGAAAAAATCATGTTTCACCTTACGCATGACCCGGACGTGATAGGCCAATACAGCAACTGGGATTTACTCAAATGGCTGGGCGCGGCGGCGTTACTTGGCGCAGGGGGCCGGGCAGCCTACGTACTAGTGTGGGCGTTCGTATGATGACCGCCGAACAAAAAAAACGCTGCGAAGAAAACATAAAGCTGGTCTACTTCTTCGCCAACAAGTACCGCAACTGCGCGCTGGAGTATGACGACATTGTGTCTCTTGCCCAGCTGGGGCTATGCAAAGCCGCGATATCCTATGACCCGACGCGCGGTCTAGCGTTTAGCAGTTTCGCTGGTCGCTGCATTTACTGTGAGATATTCTGCGAAGTGCGAAAACGCAATGTCTCTAGCCGAAAAGCGGTAGTGTTGTCGCTGGATGCGCCACTGAACTGCACCGCCGACGCAACGTTTAGCGACATAGTTCCAGATGGCGCGCCTCCGCTGCATGATGCATTGGAGCGCATTGAGCTAAGCGAAGACCTGCTAGCACATATGGTCACACTGCCCGAGCGTGACCGCTACATACTTACCGAGATTTTTGTGGGGCGCAAGCGGCAGTGTGACGTGGCAAAACAGCTTGGCTTGACGCAGGCTTACGTGTCACGGCTACGGCAAAATGCCCTCGCAAAACTCAAAAACAAACTTAGGGAGGAGGCCTTCACATGACATCGGGAGTTATTATTACCGCAATCGTCTGCGTCACATTACTCGGGGTTGTCGCTATCGCCGCATTTATGCCAAAACGCAACAATCTGAGTGATGACGCGCAGCCGATAACCTTGCCACCGAAAGGAGTTGATCGCGATGAGTTGTAAAAAAAGGGGGGGGGGGGG